>MDTG01233920.1_pt1 | contig 13401 bp, 8 predicted proteins | sample 811421 | NCBI WGS metagenome assembly MDTG01 (sample SAMN05326645, study PRJNA326480) | marine metagenome | isolation source: seawater | place: Pacific Ocean: South East | collected 2011 | reverse complement strand
CGGCCGCGGCCCGCCATTGCTCCCGAGGCGCCCTTGGGAAAGAGTTCGTTCATGGGAGAGAGTGCGCCGATGGCAGGGACGCTCGGCATCTTCGTCGGCGGCGGGTCGCGGCGCATGGGCTGGCCGAAGGGGCTCCTCGTCGCCCCCGAGGGCGGCACGCTCCTCGATCGCGCCCTCCGCCTCGCCGCCGAGCTCGAGCGCAGGCCGGTCCTCGTCGGGGACGCGACGCCCTACGCGTCCGTCGCCCGGGACGTGCCCCGCCTCGAGGACGACCCGCCGGGCATCGGCCCCCTCGGCGGCCTCCGCGCGCTCCGGCGCCACGCCCTCGCGCACGACGGCGGCGCGCCCTTCCTCGCCCTCGCCGTCGACATGCCCCACGTACCCGCCTCCTTCCTGCGCGCGCTCCTGGAGGCGCCGGCCGACGCGCCCATCGTCGCCCCCCGCCGGGACGATCATTGGGAGCCGCTCCTCGCCCGCTACGGCGCCATCGACGACGCCCTCGAAGCCCACCTCGCCGCCGGCCGCCGCGACCTCCAGGGCCTCCTCGACCGCGCCGGCGCCCTCGCCCTCCCGCTCCCCGATCCGCGCTGGGCCCACGACTGGGACACGCGCGGCGAGGTCCTCGCCGACGGCATGCCCGAGCCCCCCCGCTGAGGACCCCGGCCGGGCCTGGGCCCTCGCCAGCCCCGGCCCGCGCGACCCCACACCCACCGCACCGCCATCCCCGAAGCCCCGCGCCTGCATCGAACGCCGGCGAGCCGCGCCCGAAGACGCCCCGTGAAGAACCCGCTGCCCCACCGCCCCCTGGTCGAGCTCCGCCTGCCGCGCGAGGTGCGCGCCGGCGACGAGCTCCAGGCCGAGATCCGCCTGAAGGCCAAGCGCCCCGTCCGCGTCGCCTCGGTCTTCTTCACCCTCCGCGGCCAGGAGCGCTCGGGCCCGGCCACCTACCCCTTCCTCCGCCTCCAGGCCGAGCTCCTCACGCCCGAGGTCCTCCCCTCCGGCGAGACGCGCCTTCGCTGCCGCGCGACGATCCCGGCCGACGCGCCGCCTCGCTACGAGGGCTCGCCCCACTACCAGGTCGAGTACCTCGCCGACATCCACGTCGACGTCCCCTGGTGGCCCGATCGGCGCGTCAGCTACGTCGTGCCCGTTCGCCCGCGTGACGAGCCCCTGCCCGACGAGGAGCCCTACCACTTCAGCACCCGCCCGGCCGGCCCGCTCCCGGGGAAGATGCACCTCGAGGGCATCGTCGACCGGCGCGTGCTCCTCCCCGGCGGGACCATCAGCGGGCGCGTCGCCCTCTCGAACATCGCGGCCATCCGCTACCGCGAGCTGACCCTCGACCTGATCGGCGAGGAGACGATGCACGGCCTCCGGCGCGAGGGGAAGCGCTACAGCCTCCGCCTCCCGCTCCCGACGGCGGACGGCGATCCGATCGACTTCCGCATGCGCGTCCCCGACGTGGCGCCGACCTTCCAGGGCCACCACGGGCGCCTCGACTGGAAGCTCGTGCTGACCGCGGTGGGCCGGGGCGGCGAGATGCGCGTGCCGATCCCCGTGCGCATCGCGGTGCCCGGCGAGAACGCGGAGGCGCGCCAGCTCGCGACGGCGCTCCCGAGCATCGGCAACCGGCGCGTCGCCGAGCTCTGGGAGCGCATCGGCGCGGCCGAGCGCTTCCGCCTCGAGGACGACGCCCTGGTGAGCGAGGAGGGCGCCGTGACGATGCGCCTCGGCCGCGCGCATCGGGGTCGCGAGGGGGTCTTCCTCGAGGCCACGCTCCACTACCCGAGCCTCGGCATGGGCCTCGACGGCGGGCTGCGCACTGGCTTCCAGCGCGTGCTCGCGCTCGGCGAGCCGGGCGAGGGCTTCTTCCGCGAGCACTACGTGGCGGGTCGGGACGACGACCAGGCGCGGGAGTTCGGCGACGCGCTCTTCGCCGCCTGGGCGCCGCCGCACCGGGTCGACGACCTCCACGACGAGGCGCTGACGCTGAGCCGCGCGGGCGGCACGGAGGACCCACCGGCGATCACGGAGACGCTGCGGCTGCTGCGCCGGCTCGCCGCCCGGCTCGAGGCGCTCCGGCAGGACCTCCCGCTGCCGCGCGCCTTCGCGGACGCGGGGGAGGCCTGGGAGGCGCTCGCGGAGGAGCTCGAGGGGGGCGCGCTCGCGCGCGGGCCCATGGAGATCGCCGGGCGCCTCGACGGCGTGCCCGTCGCGCTGCGCACGGAGTGGAGCGACGAGGGGCCGACGCACCGGCTCGAGGCGCGACCGGCGCACGCGCTCGAGCCGACCTTCGTGGCCTCGCGGGTGGCGGAGCTCGACGCGGGCGACACCAAGCTGAGCGCGGAGGCGCGGACGCTGGCGCGGGCGCTGCTCGAGCGGACGGCCGAGGAGGGCGAGGTCCGGACGCTCGAGGTCGAGGCGGAGCGCCTGCAGCTCCGCCTCGCCGAGGGGGTCGCGCTCCAGGACCCGCGCCCGCACCTGGCGGATCTGCGGCGCCTCCTTCGCCTCGGGGCCGCGCTCCGCGCCGGCGCCGGCCCCTACCGCTAGTCTAGCTAGGGGACCGGAACAGCGACGGCTTGGTCGGCGTACATCTTCGGAATGCGGCGTCGCGCGATCCGCTTCTTCTCGGACCGCGCGCGCCGGCATCGACATGAGTCCGGGCGGTCAGCCGGGGTGATCGCCCAGGTCTGTAGCTCGCGGCGCGCTTGGTCGAGGCTCGCGCGGAGGGTTCGCAGGTGGCGCATGCACTTCTGCCGGTCCGTGCCGCGGCTGGCGCTCATCTTCTGCATGAGGTCCAGAATGATCCCCGGGAGCGTTTCCACCTGGTCCAGGAGGAACGGGATCCGGTCGCGTCGATGCTTGCGCATCTTCCGCTTTCGCGGGTCGTTCAGACCGTAGGCCTTCTCGGTGTAGTCGGCGTTGTCGGTGCGGGGATTCAACCTGGCGTTGACGAGGTCGAAGTGGTTCGCCCACGCATCGGCACACGGGTCCAGTAGCCGTTGGCCACCTTTGGTCAACGGCTTGTTCCGCCGGCGGTTGTTGCAGAAGCGGCAGGAGTAGTAGCAGTTCGCGTACTGGTGCTTGCGCTTCTTGCCGGTGGTGCTTTGCGGGTGCAGGTGCTCGACCCACATCATGCCGGTGCCCTCGGCACCGTGCTTGATGATGTCGGCCTCGTGCAGGAGGCAGAATGCACAGATGAACCCGAACTCCCACCGCAGGCACTCTCGGTAGTCGCCGTAGGTGCCGGGTTCCGGTTTGTGCCGGCGCCGGATGATGTCTGGCCCCGGGTGCAGCTCCGGCGGCAGAACCCGAGCGGTCGAGCTCATGAGTCCCGCAGAAACTCTTCGGCTTTGCGGCGCTGTTGCTCGACGGTGTCGGCGTCGAGCAGGAACGTGGACTCGAACGCCTCATCCATCCTGCTGAGCTCGGCACGCATGGCGCCTTCGAGCTGCTCTTCGAGAGCCGCTCGGCTCGGATCGTCGTCCCCCATCGCCTCCAGCTGATCCAGAAGCCGCTCGATCTCAGCTTCGAGTTGGCGTGCGGCCTGCGGCGGAACGACCACCTGGGTGGCTTCGGCGTGACGGGTGGGAAGAGGGATGCTCGAGGCTGGCCCGGCCACGTCGCTTGCGCCCGACCGAATCGGCACCGGCGGCCGCGCGGCTTCCAAGGTCGCCGCGGTAGCCGTGCTCGACGTGGCTTGGCCGATCACCAACGCCACCTGCATGTTCCGGCTCATCGTCATTGGTCGAACACCGAACGTAGCTCATCAGCCAACGATTTCCAGGCCTTCAGCAAGTCCAGGCAGACTCGCAGGGGCATCTGAACCATCAGGTCGGTCTGAGCGGTGATGTTGGTCGCACCCTCCCGAGTGGCCAGCAGCCGGACCGAGGGGTGGAGCGTGAGGAAGATGATCGCCGCCCGCTCGCCGGTCCGCATCACGGCCTCGCCGTCGGCCTCCCGGCACTGAACGTCCGTGGGGATCCCTTGCGGAATGGTCGAGAGCGCCCCTGGCGTGCCTCGCCGCCCATGCTCTTCGGCCCAGGCCTCCACGTCGACCCTGAACTTCTCGTTGTGGTCCGCTCGCGCCACGAACTGCTGCGGATCGTATTGGACCACCAGGAGCTGACGCAGCGTTGGCTCACTGGCGTAGCGGTGCAGGTTGGCCAGGTGCACCTCAGGCGCGCCCGCTGGTCCCAGGACTGTCGTCGCCCGATCGGCCAGCATGGCCGTCTGTTCGCCCGGAACGCCGGTCACCTGACCGTCCTTGCCGGGCGGCGACTCCTCCTGGTGCGGCTTCTTCCCCATCGCCAAAGAGCGTAGCGCAGGTCGCCGCGCATCGACGACGACAGAAGTCTAACACCAGGAGTGCGTACACCCTCCGAGCCCGGGACGTGGCGCGCCTCGCTTCGCGACGCGGGACCGGGAGCCTGTATGGTCCCGCCATGAGCGCGACCCCCGAGGTGAAGACGCACGCCGGCGTGGCCATGCCCGCGATCGTCTACGGCACGGCCTGGAAGGAGGCGCGCACGGCGGCGCTGGTCGAGCAGGCGCTCGCGGCCGGCTTCCGCGGCGTCGACACGGCCTGCCAGCCGAAGCACTACGACGAAGCGGGGGTGGGCCGAGGCCTCGCCGCCGCGATCGCGCGCGGCGTCCCGCGCGAGGCGCTCTACGTGCAGACCAAGTTCACGCCCATCCGCGGTCAGGACCCGAAGCGCGTCCCCTACGACCCGGCCGCGCCGCTCCCGGAGCAGGTCGAGCAGTCCGTCGCGCGCTCGCTCTCGAACCTCGGCGTGGAATGCCTCGACGGGCTCTTGCTGCACTCCCCGCTCCCGACGATGGCGGCGACGCTCGCGGCCTGGCGCGCCTTCGAGGCGGCGCATGGAGACGGGAAGGTCCGCCAGCTCGGCGTGAGCAATTGCTACCACCCCGAGGTGCTCGAGGCGCTCTGGGAGGCGGCGCGCGTGAAGCCCGCCGTGCTGCAGAACCGCTTCTACGCGGACACCGGCTGGGACGTCGCGCTCCGAGCCTTCTGCGCCGAGCGGGGCGTCGTCTACCAGAGCTTCTGGACGCTCACGGCGAACGGCGCCGCGCTGGAGAGCGCGCCCGTGCGCGCGGCGGCTCGGGCGCATGGCAAGACGGCGGAGCAGGTCTTCTACCGGGCGCTGACGCAGCGGGGCATCGTGCCGCTGATCGGGACGACCTCGGAGGCGCACATGCGCGAGGACCTGGCGATCTTCGGCTTCACGCTCGGGGAGGCGGAGCTGGCGGGGGTGATGGGCTTGGTGGGGGGCTGAGGGGGGAAAAGAAACCCGTGCCCCTGCCCGTGCCCGTGCCCCTGCCCGTGCCCGCAGGCGGACGAACGGAACGCGGGAAGAACCCCGTGCCCCTGCCCGTGCCCGCAGGCGGACGAACGGAACGCGGGTCCCCTCATGGTCTCCGAGCGCTACGTCCTCGTCCTCGTCCTCGTCCTCGTCGACGTGCACGTGCACGTGCACGAGGACGTCGCGGGCGGACCGAGGGAACGGCGAGGCGCGCCATCGAGGCGGAGCCGTCCCGGCCGAAGAACGCTCCCATCCTCCTCCCGCGGGCACGGGCAGGGGCACGGGCACGGGCACGGGTTCCCGAAGGCTTCGCCTTCTCCCACCTTCCTCCCGCGGGCACGGGCACGGGTGTCCCGAAGGCTTCGCCTTCAGGACAGGAGCGCGACCTGATCCCCCGGATGAAAATACGCCCCGTCGATCGCCGCGCACACGCCCATGGTCGTGTCGATCACGTGCGTCAGCTCCGCGTGGATGCTCTCCGCGAAGATCATCTCGATGCTCCGCCCGCGCAGCCGCTCGATCAGCCCGTCGAGCGTCGCCGCCACCTCGTCGCCCATCTCCCGCCGCCCCTGCTCGCGGATCCGCTCGAGCGTCGCCCGCGCCCGCAGGAGACACCCGAGCACGCTCCGGGGCAGCCGCTCCTCCTGCAAGAGGAACGACGCGATGCTCATCCCGTCCGGCCGCCGCGGCACGCGCTTGTAGTACGCCTCGCTCGCGCTGCACGAGTAGAGCAGCGCGCTCCAATGCGCGAGCTCCACCGGCGACTCCATGCCCGGTCGCGAGGGCCCGAGCGTGTGGTGCTTCACGTCGAGGATGCGCGCCGTCTGGCTCGCCCGCTCGAGCCACATCCCGAGCCGCATGAAGTCGAGCGGCTCGTCGTCGAGGAGCGTGCTCTCGCTCAGCGCCAGGAAGAGGTCGCAGCCGTCCTTCACCCGCTTGTAGAAGGCGTCCCGGTCCTGCCGGTAGCGCCTCCGCCCGGGCCCGCGCCGCAGGAAGTGCCAGAGGTCGTTCAGCGTCTCCCACATCTCGAGGCTGATGACCTCGCGGATGGTCCGCGCGTTCTCCCGCCCCCAGCGGAGCGAGCTCCGGATCGACACCGGGTTCCGCTCGTCCCAGGAGAGGTACTCCTCGACCACCTCTCCGTCGTGCGCCGAGGCCGCCGGGAAGAGCTCGCCGAAGCGCTGCTCCTCGCCCGCGACGATCACCACCGGGTGCCACTTCTCCATGTCGTCGACGGGCACGTCGAGCACGAAGCTCCGGTTCACCTTCAACAGCCGCGCGACGTTCTCCGCCCGCTCCACGTAGCGGTGCATCCAGAAGCAGCAGCCGGCCACGCGCGAGATCATTCCGCCGCTCCCTCGAGGTCGTCCTCGTCGCCGTCCGAGGCCATCACCCAGGTGTCCTTGCTGCCCCCGCCCTGGCTCGAGTTCACCACGTAGCTGCCCTCCCGGAGCGCCACGCGCGTCAGCCCGCCGGGGAGCGCCCAGATCTCCTTGCCGGTGATGATGTAGGGGCGGAGATCCACGCGCCGCGGCTGCGCCCCCTTCCGCGTCCAGGTCGGGCAGGTGCTCAGCTCGACCACCGGCTGGGCCACGTAGCCGCGCGGGTCGGCCTTCATCTGCGCCGCGAACTCGTCGCGCTCCTTCTTCGTCGAGCGCGGCCCGAAGAGCATGCCGTAGCCCCCCGAGGCGTCGACGGCCTTCACGACCATGTCGCCGAGGTGCGCGAGCACGTGCGAGAGGTGGCTCGGGTCGTGGCAGTGGTAGGTCTCGACCTGCTTCAGGATCGGATCCTCGCCGAGGTAGTAGCGGACGATCGCCGGCACGTAGGGGTACACGGCCTTGTCGTCGGCGCAGCCGTTGCCCGGCGCGTTCGCGAGGACGACGTTGCCCTTCGCGTAGGCCCGGATGAGCCCCGGCACGCCGAGGAGGCTGTCCTCGCGGAAGACCTCCGGGTCGAGGAAGTCGTCGTCGATGCGCCGGTAGACCACGTCGACGCGCTCGGGCCCGCGGGTCGTCTTCACGTAGACGCGGTCGTCGTGGACGAAGAGGTCCGAGCCCTGCACGAGCTCCGTGCCCATGCGCCGCGCGAGGAAGGTGTGCTCGAAGTAGGCGCTGTTGTACTGGCCGGGCGTGAGCACGACGACGCGCGCGTCGTCCCGGGCGAGGTCGCGGAGCGCCTGGACGAGCTGCTGCGGGTAGGCGTCGACGCTGCGCACGCGGACCTTCCCGAAGAGGCCCGGGAAGGTGCGCTTCATGACCAGCCGGTTCTCGAGCACGTAGGAGACGCCGCTCGGCGTGCGGAGGTTGTCCTCGAGGACGAGGAAGTCGCCGTCGGGGCCGCGCACGAGGTCGATGCCCGAGACGTGCGTCCAGGTGCCGCCGGGGGGCTGGATGCCGTGGAGCTTCGGGAGGTAGCCGCTCGAGCCGAGCACGACCTCCTTCGGGATGGCGCCGTCGCGGAAGATGCGCTGCTCGCCGTAGACGTCCGTGAGGAAGAGGTTCAGGGCGCGGACGCGCTGGGCGAGGCCCCGGTCGAGCTTGTCCCAGCGGCGGGCGCTGACCGGGCGCGGGATGAGGTCGAAGGGGAAGATCTTCTCGACGCCGCGGCTGTCCGAGTAGACGCGGAAGGTGATGCCCCCGCGGAGGAAGGCGCCGTCGGCGAGGCGCTGGCGGAGCTTGAGCTCGCTCGCGCCGACCGCCTCCAGGCGCCGGACGACCTCGGTCACGCCGCGGCGTGGCTTGCCGTCGGGCGTGAAGATCTCGTCGTAGGCGTTCGCGAGCGGGCGGTAGCCCTCGAAGATCGGCGCGTCCTTCCGATCGCGTTTTCGGGGGCGAGAGGAGGAGCGGGCCACGGGGCGGAGACGCTAGCACGCGTGTCGCGGCGGCGTCGCCGCAGAGTCGCGCGCCCGGGCCGACGTTACCGGGCTGAAATGGCCTCGACACACGCAGGACACGCCGCGGCGCCAAGCCCCCGCGCGCGCCGCCTGGAGCGGCCCCGCGCCCCGCCCTCGGCGATTGATCCGGGCCCCCTTTCGCGGTTGACTCGGCCCGCCTCTCCTCGCCGCGAAAGCTCCCCATGAAGGTCCGCATCCAGCACCGCACCACCTACCGCTACGACACGCCGGCCCTCCTCGGCCCGCACGTCGTGCGCCTCCGCCCGGCGCCGCACACGCGCACGCCGCTCCTCTCCTACGCGCTGCACGTCACCCCCGACGACGCCACCGTCGGCTGGAAGCAGAACCCCTGGGGCAGCCGCGAGGCGCGCATCGGCTTCCCGGCCGAGCGCCCCGTCGAGGAGCTCACCCTCCTCGTGGACGCGGCCTTCGACGTCCGCCCGGTGAACCCCTTCGACTTCTTCGTCGACGACGACGCCCGCGAGCTCCCCTTCGCCTACGACCCGGCCCTCGCCCGCGAGCTCGCGCCCTTCCTCCGCGGCGCCGACCTCGACGCCACCCCGCGCCTGAAGGACTTCGTCGCGAGCGTCCCCCTCGAGGGCCTCTCCGTCGACTACCTCGTCCGCCTCAACCAGGCCGTCGCGAGCGAGGTCGCCTACGTCATCCGCAACGAGCCCGGCGTCTTCACGCCCGAGGAGACGCTCGAGAAGGGCCGCGGGAGCTGCCGCGACAGCGCCCAGCTCCTCGTCGCCGTGCTCCGCGCCCGCGGCCTCGCCGCCCGCTTCGTCAGCGGCTACCTCATCCAGCTCACGGACGAGGGCAACATCCCGGACGTCGCCAAGGGCGTCTCCATGGACGTCGTCGACCTGCACGCCTGGGCCGAGGTCTACCTGCCCGGCGCCGGCTGGATCGGCCTCGACGGCACCAGCGGCCTCCTCTGCGGCGAGGGGCACATCCCGCTCGCCTACGCCTCGAGCCCAGAGCTCGCCGCCCCCGTGAGCGGCACCTCGAGCGAGCCCTCGACGGGCTTCGAGTTCGAGATGACGGTCGAGCGCCTCGGCCACGAGCCGCGGCCCCGCAAGCCCTACGAGGAGGGCACCTGGCGCGACATCCTCCGCGCCGGCGAGCAGGTCGACGCGCACCTCGCGGGCCAGGGCATCCGGCTGACCTGCGGCGGCGAGCCCACCTGGACCTCGCGCGAGCATCCGGCGCTCCCCGAGTGGAACACGGAGGCGCTCGGCGAGACGAAGAGCGCGCAGGGGCTCCGGCTCGCGCACGAGCTCCGCGAGCGCTTCGGCGAGGGCACGCTCTTCCTCCAGCGCATGGGCAAGCAGTACCCGGGCGAGAGCCTGCCGCGCTGGGCCATCGACCTGATCTGGCGCGTGGACGGCGTGCCCATCTGGCGCGACCCGAAGCTGCTCGAGGAGCGCATCCCGCGGAGCGCCGGCGCGGCGCAGCGGGCGATCGGAGCGGACGACGCGCACGACTTCCTCGAGAAGCTGGCGAAGCTCCTCGACGTGCCGAGGGAGCTCGTGCCGGCCTTCGAGGATCCCTGGCACTTCATCGAGCAGGAGGCGCGGCTCCCGGAGGACGTGGACCCGCTCGAGCTCGACCTCGACGACGACGAGGAGCGGCGGCGGCTCGCGCGCGTGCTGCAGCGCGGGCTCGGGCGGCCCGTCGGCTGGGTGCTCCCGGTGGGCAAGGAGCTCGGGCGCTGGGTCGGCGCGAAGTGGTCCTTCCGCCGCGAGAAGTGCTTCCTGGTGCCGGGCGACTCGCCGGTCGGGCTGCGGCTGCCCCTGGACCAGCTCGGCGTCTCCCCGAGCGCGTCCCTGCCCGCCGACGTGACGCGCGTGCGCGACGAGGACCCGCTCGACTTCGACCCGGAGGGCTGGAGCCAGCGGCGGCGCGCGCGCGCCCGGGATCCGCAGCCGGCCTACGCGCCCCAGGGCGTGCGGACGGCGCTCTGCGTGGAGCCGCGGGACGGCGTGCTGCACGTCTTCCTGCCGCCGACCGAGGCCGTGGAGGACTGGCTCGAGCTGGTGACGGCCATCGAGGAGGTCGCGAAGGAGCGCGGCGCGCCCGTGCGCCTCGAGGGCTACCGGCCGCCCTCGGACCCGCGCCTCCGCACGCTGACGGTCACGCCGGACCCGGGCGTGATCGAGGTGAACGTGCCGGTCGCGTCGAGCTTCCGCGAGTACTGGGACACGCTCGAGATCGTCGCCGACGCGGCGAACCACGCCGGGCTCCACTCGGAGAAGTTCCAGCTCGACGGGCGCGAGGTCGGCAGCGGCGGCGGCAACCACCTCACGCTCGGCGGCGCCTCGGCCGTCGAGTCGCCCTTCCTCCAGCGGCCGGCGCTCTTCGCCGGGCTGCTCCGCTACGTGCAGCACCACCCGGCGCTGAGCTACCTCTTCACGGGCCTCTTCATCGGGCCGACCTCGCAGGCGCCGCGCATCGACGAGGCGCGCCACGACGCGCTCCACGAGCTCGAGCTGGCGCTCCGGCAGGTACCGACGGAGGGGTGGATCCCGCCCTGGCTGACGGACCGGCTCTTCCGGAACCTGCTGGCCGACGTGACGGGCAACACGCACCGCACGGAGATCTCCATCGACAAGCTCTACGATCCGCACAACCTCGGCGGGCGGCAGGGCATCGTGGAGTTCCGGGCCTTCGAGATGCCGCCGAACGAGCGCATGGCCGCCGTGCAGATGCTGCTCGTGCGGGCGCTCGTCGCCATGCTCGCGCAGCGCCCCTACACGCGGCCGCTCGTGCCCTGGGGGACGGCGCTCCACGACCGCTTCATGCTCCCGCACTTCCTCTGGGAGGACATGGGCGACGTGGTGCGCGACCTGCGGGAGGCCGGGCTGCCGGTGGAGCGCGAGTGGTTCCGGCCCTTCCTCGATCTGCGCTTCCCCGTGGCGGGCACCTATGCCGTGGAGGGCGTGGAGATCGAGGTGCGCCAGGCCGGCGAGCCCTGGTACACGCTCGGCGAGCAGCCGGCGGGGGCGGTGGTCGCGCGCTACGTGGACTCGTCCGTGGAGCGGCTCCAGGTGCACGTGCGCGGCCTGGCGCCCGGGCCCGAAGAGGACGCGCGATACGTCGTCGCGGTGAACGACGTGCGCCTGCCGCTCCGGGAGACCGGCGTGGTCGGCGAGAAGGTCTGCGGCGTGCGCTTCCGCGCCTGGCAGCCGCCGCACTGCCTCCAGCCGACGATCCCCGTGCACCACCCGCTGCGCTTCGACCTCGTCGACACCTGGGGCCGGCGCGCGCTCGGCGCCTGCACCTACCACGTCTGGCATCCAGAGGGCCGCGCCTACGACGAGCCGCCGCTGACCACCTTCGAGGCCAAGGCGCGGCGCGCGCAGCGCTTCACGACGGACGGTCACGCCGCGCACCCGGTCGTGCCGCGGGCGCCGACGCTCCGGCCCGAGCACCCCTACACGCTGGACCTTCGGTGGCAGTGAAGGGCGGGCGCGAGGAGAGCGGGCTCGGCGGGGGCCTCGACAAGGCGCTGGCGAAGCACGACGCCCGGCTGCGCGAGCGGGGGCTCCGCGTCTGGCTCGGCGCCGAGCCGACCTTCACGGACCCACGCTCGACCGAGCCCGAGTGGATCGGCGCGGCGGAGGGGCCGACGAAGGCCGCCCGGGCGAAGCGGCTCTGGCGGCGGCTCGCGCGCCCCGGCGCCCTCGCGCTCCGCACGATCGGGCGCCAGTACCCGGACGAAGAGGCGCCGCGCTGGTCCTTCGGGCTCTGGGAGCGGCGCCACGGCGGGCCCGTCTGGAGCGGCCCGCCGGACCCGGCGCTGCGGCCCGAGGGGGCGCCGCCGCTGCGGGCCCCGGCGCCGGCGCGGCTCCGCGACGTGCTCGCGGCGGCCCTCGAGGCGCAGGCCTTCGAGACCGACGACGCGCTGCCCCACCGGCTCGTGACCGGCGAGGTGGCGCTCGACGATCCGCGCTTGGGGCGCCCGCCCCTCGAGGGTCGCCCGGTGCCGCCCGCGGGGCTCCGCGACCCGCTGGCCGAGGAGGGCTGTCGGCTGGTCACGTTCGGGGAGGAGGAGGGCGCGACGGTCCTCGAGCTGCCGCGCTTCGAGGACGTCGACCTCTTCCTCGCCTTCCTCGAGGTGGTCGCCGGCGCCGCGCACGAGGCCGGCGTGGACGCGCTCGTCCTTCGAGGTCACGGCCCGCCGGTGAACGAGCGCGTGCGCTGGCAGACGATCACCCCGGACCCGGGTGTGATCGAGGTGAACATGGCGCCGGCGAAGGGCGTCGCGAGCTTCCACGCGGACACGGCGCGCATCCACGCGGCGGCCGAGGCGGAGGGGCTCGCGCCGACGCGGCGGCACTACAACGGCGCGCTCACGGACTCGGGCGGCGGCGGCCACCTCACCTTCGGCGGACCGAGCCCGGACGCGAGCCCCTTCTTCCTCGAGCCGCGCCTCTTGCCGCGCCTGCTCGCCTACCTGAACCAGCACCCGAGCCTGAGCTACTTCTTCGGCGCGCCCGCCATGGGCGGCTCGGGGCAGGCGCCGCGCCCCGACGAGGGCGCCCGCGAGCTCTTCCTCGAGCTCGAGCTCGCCCTCGAGCGCCTCGAGCGGGCCGAGGCGCCGAGCCCCGAGCTCCTCTGGGGGACGCTCGCGCCCTTCCTCTGCGATCGCTTCGGCAACACGCACCGGAGCGAGGTGAACGTGGAGAAGCTCTGGAACCCGTGGCTGCCGGGGCGCGGCAAGCTCGGCGTGATCGAGCTGCGCGCGCTGCGGCAGGCGCCGACGGCGCTCCACGCGACCGCGCGGGCGGTGCTCTTCCGCTCCGTGCTCGCGCGGCTGGCGAAGCTCCCCTTCCCGCTCGAGCTGAAGGACTGGGGCCACGAGCTGCACGACCGCTTCGCCCTGCCCTTCTTCCTGCGGGCGGACCTCGAGGCCGTGCTCCGCGACGTGGAGCAGGCGGGCTTCCCGGTGGAGCGGGGGCTGAAGGCGGAGCTGGTGGCGGACCCGCATCGGGTGGTCGGCGAGGTGGACCTCGGCGCGCCCGGGGAGGCGCCGCTCACGCTGACCGTGAAGCAGGCCGTCGAGTTCTGGCCCCTGGTCGGCGACCTCACGAAGCAGGGCGGCACGACGCGGCTCGTGGACTCGAGCGCGAAGCGGCTCGAGCTGCTCCTCCGCGGGGAAGGCGGGCGCGTGGGCCG
>MDTG01389056.1_pt1 | contig 13404 bp, 10 predicted proteins | sample 811421 | NCBI WGS metagenome assembly MDTG01 (sample SAMN05326645, study PRJNA326480) | marine metagenome | isolation source: seawater | place: Pacific Ocean: South East | collected 2011 | reverse complement strand
GAGATCGCTCGCGGGGGGCAGGGCGTCGTGCTGCGCGCGCGGCACCGGGAGCTGGGGCACCTCGTCGCGCTCAAGCTCCTGATCGGCGGCGCGGCGGTGCAGCTCAAGCGCTTCCGCCAGGAGGCGAAGGTCCTCGCGCGACTGCGCCACCCGCACATCGCGCGGGTGACCGACCTCGGCGAGCACGGCGGGACTCCCTTCCTCGCGATGGACCTGATCGAGGGGCAGGACCTGGCCAGCCGGGTCGCCAACGGGGGGCCGCCGCCGCTGGCGTGGAGCGCGCGCGTCCTGGCGCTGATCGGGCACACGCTCCACTACTGCCACGGCCAGGGGATCGTGCACCGCGACCTGAAGCCGGCCAACGTCCTGATCGAGGCCGGCAGCGAGCGGCCGGTGCTGGTCGACTTCGGCCTGGTCCGGCGCGACGCCCAGCAAATGGCGCTGGGGAGCCTCGACCAGGGGCCGCTCTCGCTGACCGGCGAGCTGAAGGGCACGCCCTCCTTCATGGCGCCCGAGCAGGCGAGCCCCGATCGCTACGGCGCCGTGAGTCCAGCCACCGACGTCTACGCCCTCGGCGCGACGCTCTACTTCTTGCTCACGGGCCGCCCGCCCTTCGGGGGGGAAGGCCTGGTGCAGGTCGTGCGCCAGGTGATCGCCGAGCCAGCCCCTGATCCGCGCCACGTCGCGCCGGGGCTCCCGCCTGGGGTGGCCGAGTTCTGCCTGCGCTGCCTGGCCAAGGACCCGCGCCAGCGCCCCGCCGACGCCGCCGCGGCCGCGCGCGAGCTGGCCGCCGCGGCGGGAGTCAGCGTCGAGGTGCCCGACGCGGGGGGGTCGGGTTCCGACTCGGGCTCCAGCGCCCCCACCCGGGCGGGGCGCCCCAGCGGGCGGCTCGGCCTGCCCGGCCAGACGATCGCGGGCTTCGTGGTCGGCGAGGAGCTGGGCCGGGGCGGTATGGGCGTCGTCTACCGCGCGCAGGGGCCCGATCGGGCCGGCGCGCTCAAGCTCCTGCTCTCCTCGACGCCGCGCCGCGTCGAGCGCTTCCGGCGCGAGGCCGAGGTGCTGAGCTTCCTGGGCCGCCACCCGGGGATCGTCTCGCTCCTGGCCTCGGGGGAGTGGCAGGGTCACCCCTACCTGGTCATGGAGCTGCTCGAGGGCCCGACCTTCGCCGAGCACTGCCAGCAAGTCAGCCAAGAGGAGGCGCTGGCCAGCCTGGCGCGCGTGGCCCGCGCCGTGCACTTCGCCCACGAGGCGGGCGTGATCCACCGCGACCTCAAGCCGACCAACATCATGTTCGGCGCCGGCGGGCCCGTGGTGGTCGACCTCGGCCTGGCCCACGACGACCAGGAGCTCTCGGACCTGACCAAGACCGGCGACCTGGTTGGCACGATCGCCTACATGGCCCCCGAGCAGCTGCACGGCAAGGGGATCGACCGGCGCACCGACGTCTACGCCCTGGGCGTGATCCTCTACCGCCTCCTCAGCGGACACCCGCCCTTCGAGGGGCCGCCCTTGGCGGTGGCCGTCCAGATCAGGACCGCCGAGCCCGAGCGCCCCCCGGGCCCGCCCGCCCTGGTCGAGCTCTGCCTGCGCGCGCTGGCCAAGGACCCCGCCGAGCGCCCCCAGACGGCAGAGGACTTCGCGCGGGGCCTCCTGGCCGAGGAGCGCGGAGGAGGCGGGCGCTGGTCGCGACCCTGGCTGAGCCTCGGCCTCGCGGCCGCCCTCGTGTTCAGCCTGGCCGCCCTGGGGGTGGTCTCGAGCCGCGCCCCCCAGCCGGCGCGGCCCTTCGAGCACGCCCTGGCCGAGGCCCGCGCCGGACGCTTCGATCGCGCCGCGCTCGCCGCGCTCGAGGCGCCCCCCGACCACGGGCCCGCCCTGGCCCTGCTCCGCGCCTTGGCCAGCCCCGAGCCGGCCGAAGCCCTCCGTGAGCTCGAGCCCTCCCCGGCCCGGGACCGCCTCCTCGCCGAGCGCGCGCCCGCGGCCGAGTCCTTGCAGCTGCTCGAGCACGGAGCGGGCGCCCCGCTGCCCTGGGCGCCCGCGGACCCCCTCGGCGCCTACCGCGCGCTCCTGCTCCGCCCCGAGGCCTCGCCCGCGACGCTGGCGCGGGTGCGCCTGAAGCTGGCCGAGCTCGCGCCCGCGGCCGAGCAGGCCGACCACCTCCGCGCGGCCTACGAGCTCGACGCCCGGGTCGCCGTCGACGCCAGCTCGCTCGAGCCCCTCTTGGCGGCGGCGCGCGCCGGGATCGAGCTGGCGCCTCCGCAGCCCGCGGCCCTGCGGCGGGCGCGCGACGACCTGGTGATCGTGCGCCTCCTGCGACCCGACCAGACCCTGCCCCGCGAGCTCCTCGAGGCCCTCGCCGAGCACGCCTTCGGGTTCCGCCGCGACCTGGGCGAGGCGGCGCTGCCCGGGCTCTACCGCTTCCGCCATCGTCCCGGCGCCCGCGAGACCCTGCTCGCGCCGCTCCCCGCCGAGCGCGCCCGGGCGGCCCGCGTTCGGGAGCCCAAGACCTACCCCGAGGGCTACAAGCCCTTCCTCGACGAGCTCAGCACCTGGCGGATCCCGGACCGGGCCCGCACCAACGAAGACCTGCTCCTCTTCCAGCCGGCCCTCGGCCTGTGCTGGTTTCGCCTGGGCGTGAACCTGCACAGCCTGCGCGAGCTGACCCGGAGCGAGTTCGTGGTGCGGACCGGGCTGGCGCGGCTCGAGGAGGGAGATCGCCGCCACTGGGACTACGTCCTCGCGCAGAACCTGGTCGAGCTAGGCCGCGCGGAGGAGGCCTATCCCCTGCTCGAGGCCGCGGTCGAGCGCGTCGAGGCCAGGGGGCGCATCGACTACTGGCAGACCAGCTTGCTGATCGAAGCCTGCCTGGCGGCCGACAAGCCGGCCCGGGCCTTGGTCCAGGTGGAGAAGCTGCTGCGGGCCTATCCCGACAAGTCCCACGCTCGCTTCCTCCACGCCGACGTCCTGTGGGCGCTCGGGCGCAAGGGAGAAGCCCAGGCCAGCCGCGAGCGCGCGCAAGACCTCGAGCGCGTGGAGCGCGGCCGCTGAGTCAGCTCGCGAGCTGGACGACCTCGCTCTCGTTGGCCAGGTCCCGCAGGGCCTGCGCGAAGACCTGGAACTCGGCGTCCGCGAAGAGGACGTAGCGGACCTCTTCGACCTGCCCTGCCAGGAGCGCGTCCCGGATCACCACCAGCGCGATCTGGGCGGCTCGAGCGATGGGGAAGCCGTAGACGCCGCAGGAGATGGCGGGAAAGGCGATCGAGCGGCAGCCCTCGGCGGCCGCTACCTCGAGGCTGCGGCGATGGGCGGAGGCCAAGAGCTCCTCGTCTCGCCCTTCGTTTCGCCCGTAGATCGGCCCGACGGCGTGAATCACCCGCTCGGCCTGGCGGAGCCCGAAGGCCGGCGTCGCCACCGCGTCCCCGGTCGGGCACCCGCCGAGCTCGCGGCAGGCCTCGAGCAGCTCGGGGCCCGCGGCCCTGTGCACGGCCCCGTCCACGCCGCCGCCCCCGCGCAGGCCGCTGTTTGCGGCGGTCACGATGGCCTGGACGGATTCGCTCGTGATGTCGCCCTGGACCAGGGTCAAGGAACCGGCTCCAATCCGGGCGGAGAGGGGGTTCGAGCGCGTGTTGGACATCCTGGAATCCTCTCGTTCCCGAGGCTTGTCAGCGGGGCAATGGCTCAATACCATACGCCCCCCTTACAGGGGATATGGAGCCCTTTCGTGAAGAAGAGAATTCGCAAGAGTTCGCTGATCAAGCGGCGTCGGCACGGCTTCCGTAGCAAGCCGAAGAGCCACACCCCTCGTGGCACTAAGCGCAAGAACATCAAGCTGATGCTCAAGGCGCGCCGGAAGCGTCGCGCTCGGGTCGCTGGAAAGACCTGATCGAGCGCGCGGCTTGCCGCGCACCGCATGATCGGCAACGAGCCAACACGTCGCCCCACTTGCTGGATGCCCCTGGCGCCAGCGTGGGGTAGCGTCGTGTACGCCCCACACAGCACGGATTTCTAGTGGCCGACGACACCGCGGGCGGCGATGACCTCTTCTCGAAGCGACTCCTGGTCGTGAGCGGGAAGGGCGGCGTCGGGAAGACCGTGATCACCTCCGCCATGGCGTTGATCGCCTCGGCCCGGGGCATGAACGTGCTCCTGATCAAGATGGACGATCAGGGCCGCACGGCGCAGCTCTTCGAGAGCGAGCAGCCCGTCGGCGACGTCGTGACCCCCCTGCGCGAGAGCATCTCGGCGATCAACCTCGACCCGATCACGGTCGTGGCCGACTACTTCACCAAGCAGCTGCGCGTGCGCTCGCTGGTGAAGCACATCATGGGCAGCAAGCTCTTCCAGAACTGGTTCCGCGTCTCGCCCGCGATCAAGGAGATGATCTGTCTGGGCAAGGTGTGGGACCTGGTCGAAGAGAAGTCCTGGTGGCGCAAGCGCTTCGTGTGGGACCTCGTGATCTTCGACGCCCCGGCCACCGGCCACGGCCTGGGCTTGTTGCGCTTGCCCGAGCAAGCCAGCAAGCTGCTGATGGGCCCCCTGCGGACCAACGCGCTGGGGGTGCAGGCCATGCTCGAGAACACCAAGACGACCGCGCTCATGATCGTGACCCTCCCCGAGGAGATGCCGGTCAACGAGGCGGTCCACTTCTACGACCAGGCGCGCACCAAGACCCGCGTGCCCCTGGCCGGGATCGTGCTCAACGCCGTGGCGCCGGACCGCTTCGGCCAGGACGAGGCGCCCGAGGTCGAGCCGGTCCTCGCCGAAGCCCCCGCCCAGGCCGCGCTGAGCGCCGTCCTCGGCGGCGAGAGCGAGGGCGCCGCGACGGCGCTCGCGACCGCCGCCGAATACAGCAGCTCGCGGGCGCGGCTCAGCGCCCACTACCGCCAGCAGCTCAAGGCGCGGATTCGACTCCCCCTGATCGAGGTGCCCTACGTGTTCGCCGAGGCCTTCCGCTTCCCCCAGCTCGAGCGCGTGGCCGGCCTGCTCGAACGCCAGCTGATCGAGAGCGGGCTGCTCGCCGAGGCCAGCTCGTGAGCGACAAGAGCCCGCTCGAGCGCCTCCTCAATGAGAAGCAGATCCTGATCTGCTGCGGCTCGGGCGGCGTGGGCAAGACCACGACCTCGGCCTCGCTGGCCCTCGCGGCCGCCGTGCTGGGCAAGAAGGCGGTCGTGTGCACGATCGACCCGGCGCGCCGCCTGGCCAACTCCCTCGGCTTGACCGAGCTCAACAACGACCTGGTGCAGGTCAGCGCCGAGCGCTTCGAGGCGGCCGGCTTCGCGCCCAAGGGCTCCCTGCACGCCCTGATGCTCGACACCAAGGGCACCTTCGACAAGCTGATCGGCCGCTACGCCACCAGCGATGAGGCCCGCGAGACGATCTTCAACAACCGCTTCTATCAGCAGATGAGCAGCACGGTCGTCGGCAGCTCGGACTACATGGCGATGGAGAAGCTCTACGAGCTGCACGAGGAGGGGGACTTCGACCTGATCGTGCTCGACACGCCCCCGACCAAGCACGCCATCGACTTCCTCCAGGCGCCCAAGCGGATGTCGGAGGCCTTCGACCGCTCGACCCTGGAGATCTTCCTCAAGCCCTGGGCCGAGACGAGCAAGAGGTCCTTCGGCTTCCTCGGCCGAGCCCTGAACCGAATCGTCAAGAAGGTCGACAGCCTGCTCGGGCTGAAGTTCGTCGAGGACCTCGCCGACTTCTTCCGCGCCTTCGACGGCATGTACGACGGCTTCCGCGGTCGCGCTCAGCGCGTCGACTCCCTCCTGCGCGAGTCCTTCACCAGCTTCTGCGTGGTGACTTCGCCCCAGCCGCTCGCGCTGGAGGAGGCGACCTACTTCTGCGATCGCCTGCGCGAGTTCTCGATGCCCCTCGACGCGGTGATCGTGAACCGCGTCCACACCAGCTCGCTCACCGCGCTGGACGAACGAGCCCGCCTGCGGACCCGGCTCCATGAGCCGGGGCCGACCCAGCTCCTGGCCGCCGCCCGCGAAGCCGGGGCCGGCGCGCCGCCTCAGCTCGAGGCCCTGCTGAAGGCCTTCCTCGACCACGAGCTCCTCGCCGCCGGCGACCACACTCGGATCGAGAGCCTCCGCCAGGGCTCCGCCGAGGGTCTGGTGGTCCACGAGGTCCCCAGCTCGAGCAAGGACATTCACGACCTGAGCGGGCTGCGCTGGGTCGTCGATCAGCTGCTGCGGGCCGAGCCCCTGTGACGGCCCTCCAGCGGGAAGACGTGCGACGGGCGCTGGTCGTCAGCTCGGCCTACAAGCCCGAGGGCCAGGACGTGGCGCGCGCGATCGTCACCTGGCTGGAGCGCGCCGGGGTCGACGTCATCCAGGACATCGACGGCAAGGAGGACCTGAGCGTCCTCGCCAAGGGCGCCGACCTCGCGATCTCGGTCGGCGGCGACGGGACGATGCTCAGCACGGCCCGCCGAATGGCGGAGACCCAGGTCCCCACGATGGGCGTCAACCTGGGCAAGCTCGGCTTCCTGGCCGAGTTCAACGAGCGCGAGGTCCGCGAGTGGATCGCGGGCCGCCGCCAGCTCCCGCTCACGGTCACTCCGCGGATGCGCCTTCGCTGCAGCGTGATGACCAGCCAGGGCGAGATCAAGCAATACGCCCTCAACGACGCGGTGGTCAACCAGGGCCTCGTGACCCGCCTGATCACGATCAAGATGAGCGTCGACGACCAGCACGCGATCCAGTACCGGGCAGACGGCTTGATCGTATCGACCCCGGTCGGCTCGACGGCCTACTCGCTCTCGCTGGGCGGACCGATCCTGACGCCCGAGATGAAGTCCTTCATCGTGACGCCGATCGCCCCCCACGCGCTGACCAACCGCCCGATCGTGGTCACCGGCGAGGCGACCCTGCGCTTCAAGCTGATGACCGAGGTCCGCGAGGCCGCGATCGTGCTCGACGGGCATGAGACCCTCCCGCTGGCCTGCGGCGACGTGTTCGAGATCCGCCGCGCGACCAACGACTTCCTGCTCGTCGGCTCGACCAAGCGCAGCTACTACTACCTGCTCCGCAGCAAGCTCGGCTGGGGCGAGAACCCGCGCTACCAGGGCGAGCAGCGCGAGCAGAACCAGGAGGAGGAGTCGTGAGCGACGCCAAGGGCCTCGACCCGCGACCCCCGAGCTGGTCTCGCACCGAGCTGGCCGAGCTGATGCTCCCCCACCAGGCGAACGTGCTCGGCAAGGTGTTCGGCGGCACGATCCTGGCCATGATCGACAAGGGCGCGGCCACCGCCGCGATCCGCCACGCCGGCCACGTGTGCGTCACGGCCCAGGTCGACCAGATCACCTTCCAGGGTCCGATCGAGATCGGCGAGGTGATCCGGGTCGTCTCCCTGGTCACCGCGGTGGGCCGGACCTCCCTCGAGGTCGAGGTCGAGGTGTTCGCCCTCGACGCCCTCAGCGGAAAGGAGCGGCTGACCAACACCTGCTTCGTGACGATGGTCGCGGTGGGCGAGGACGGCAGGCCGACGCCTGTGCCCCCCCTCGAGCTGACCAACGAGGAGCAGCGGGTGCGCAACGCCGCAGCGCTGGCCCGCATGGCCGAGCGCCGGCAGCGTCGCTCCGGCTAGCCGCCGCTCCAGCTAGCCGCTGTTGGACTGGCGCTCCAGCTGCCTCCAGCGCTGGACGACCGCGTCCTCGAGCTTGGCCGTGAACTGAGGGTCCTGGGCATCGGGCACCTCGGCCGCCGGCAGCTCGACCACCCCGCGATAGGTCACGTGGAACACGCGCGGGTCGATCGGGCTGTTGCGGTCGTCGAGGATCTCGTAGACCCCGAAGCTCCAGCGCTGCTTCGCCTCGGCCCGGTCGGGGGGGAAGGACTGGATCAGATACTTCGAGAAGTGCCAACTAACGCCCACGTCTCTCCTCCGATCTGAGCTCGGGTCCAGGACCCGAGTCGGGGAGGCAGTATAAGGTGCTCGTCCTCCGCAGTGGGAAAGCCACCGTTGGGGAGGACGACGAGCGGGCCGTGCTCGTGGACGGAGCCTAGTGGGCGCCAGCCGCGAGGAAGCGCGCGGCGATCTCGGGCTGACCGAGCTGCTGGTAGGCACGCGCCGAGAGCTTGCGGCCCTCCTTGCTGACACCTGTCAGCTTTTCGACTTCTGCCAACGCCTTCAACGCCGAGACGGGGTCCTGCTCGACGCAGGTGCGGGCGATCTTCAGGCAGGCTTCGGCCACGCAAGCATCGGCATAACGCGCATACACGGCAGCGGCCTTGCGGAACTTGCCACGCTTGACGAGGCGGTCACCGACCTCGAGGTAGCGGCTGGCTGGGCTGTGTTGGATCATCTCAGTCCCCCAAGAGTGCCGGGAATTCAGCAATGGGAGTGCCAGCGGGCTTTTACGACTTCTAAAGGACTTAGCATCCGAAGAAGCGTCCAGCCATCAACGAGGGGTCTTCAGATTCTTGAGAGGTGTCAAGAAGTTAGCCGTGGAAGACCTGGCGTCAGTTCTACCTAAACGTCGAACATTCAACTGCTTGAGTGTCAGTTTCCATTTTTGGCGGATGGCGCGCACGATGGTCGCGCCGTCTCATCCGCTTGTCCCATCGTCTCTTGTCCTGTGGAGAAGGTGTCATGTCCGACCCCCTGAGCCCTGACCTCGACCACCGCTCCGCCGCAGACGTGGCGCTGGGAGCGCGATTCCGCGCCCGGGAGGCCGACTGGCGCCAAGGGGCGGTGATCTATCAGGTCTTCGTCGACCGCTTCGCGCCGAGCGCCGACTTGGCTGCGAAAGAGCACCTCTACCCATCGCCCAAGCGCCTGCGCAGCTGGGACGAGAGACCCCAGGTCGGTCAGGAGGTCCCTGAGGCGGGCCTCTGGACCCACGAGCTCGACTTCTGGGGCGGCGACCTCGCGAGCGTGCGCACCCGGCTGGACCACCTGGAGGCGCTCGGGGTCGAGGTGCTCTACCTCAACCCGATCCACGTGGCCTACACCAACCACAAGTACGACGCAGAGGACTACTTCGGGGTCTCGCCCGAATACGGCACCCGGGCCGACGTCGCGGCGCTCGCCGACGACCTCCACGCGCGCGGCATGAAGCTCGTCCTCGACGGGGTGTTCAACCACGTCGGACGGCGCGCTCCCTGGTTCGAGCAGGCGCGCGCCGGCGCCAGCCCAGCGCAGGACTGGTTCTACCTGGGCGAGGAGTTCGCCCACGGCTACCGCGCTTGGTACGACGTCGGCAACCTCCCCGAGCTGCGCCTCGAAGCGCCGAGCCTGAGGGCGCGGCTGTGGGGCGACGCCGACAGCGTGGTGCAGGGCTACCTGCGCGAAGAGGGGGTCGACGGCTGGCGCCTCGACGTGGCCTTCGACCTCGGCTTCCGCTATCTGAGCGAGCTGCGCGCGGCCGCCCACCTGGCCAAGCCCGGCTCGCTGGTGGTGGGAGAGGTGTGGAACTACCCGCCCGAGTGGCTGGCCCACCTGGACGGGATCTTCAACATGACGATCCGCGAGCTGACCTTGGCCCTCGCCCGAGGGCAGGTCAGCGGCGCCCACTTCGGGCGAGCCACCGAGACCCTGGTGGCCGACGCCGGCCTCGAGCGGCTGCTCAAGTGCTGGCTGATCCTCGACAACCACGACACCCCCCGGCTCGCGACCGAGCTCCCCGAGGCTTGGCAGCGTGAGCTGGCGCAGGTCCTCCAGCTCACGCTCCCGGGAGCGCCGCAGCTCTACTACGGGGTCGAGGCGGGGATGGAAGGCGGACCCGACCCCGAGATGCGCGGCCCCATGGACTGGGAGCGCGCGGTCCCTGGCGAGCCTGAGTTCGACCGCCTGCGCGAGCTGCTCGCGATCCGCCGCGAGCGACGCGCGCTGCGCATCGGTGACTTCGTGCGCCTGGACAGCGAGTCCTTGCTGGCCTTCGCGCGCAAGACCGATCGCGTGAGCGAGTCGGTGTTCGTGATCGCCAACCCCAGCGCCGAGACGGTGCGCGAGACCCTCGTGCTGCGCGACTCCAAGCTCATGAGCCACGCCCGCCTGCGCGAGCTGCGCGCGCGCGAGCGCGTGATCGAGACCACCTGCGGCTTGGCGCGCGTCGAGCTCGCGCCGCGCGAGGTGCTTCTGCTCGGGGTGGAGGTGCCGAGCACGCACGAGTACTCGCCTTACAAGCGAATCCAGTAGGGGCGGTCCTGCCGACTTGTTCCCAGCACGCTCTCGGACAATGATCCACACATGGTCGAGGCGATCCCAGCAGGGACGACGCTCCAAGAGCGCTACATCATCACCCAGTGCATCGGCGCGGGCGCCCACGCCCGGGTCTACGCCGGGGTCGACACCCAGACCAGCCGAGCCGTCGCCCTCAAGGTCACCCACCGCCGTGATCCGGAGCTCTTGGCTCGTTTCCGCCGCGAAGCGCTGATCTGCGCGCGCTTGGGCGCGGAGACCGCGGGGATCGTCCGCTGCCACGCCTATCACGACCTCCCCGAGGGCGGCGCCTTCCTCGTCCTGGACCTCATCGAGGGAGCGGAGCGCCTCGACCTCGACTCGGGCAGCCGCGAGGAGCGCCTCGACCTGATCGAGAGCCTGGCGGGCAGCGTGGCGTGGTTGCACGAGCGCGGCGTCATTCACCGCGACCTCAAGCCCGCCAACGTCCTGCGGGACGGACGCGGCCGGCTCTACCTCTCCGACTTCGGCCTCGCCAAGGAGCTCGGCGCCCCCGAGCACGCCTCCGACGCAGGCCTGACCCACCGCAACGCCTCCCTCGGCACGCCGGCCTACATGCCTTTGGAGCAGTTCGAGAACGCGCGCGACGTCGACCGCCGCGCCGACGTGTTCGCGCTGGGGGCGATGCTCTTCCGCACCTTGACCGGGATCACCCCCTATCGAGGAGACGCGGTGGAGGTCCTCTCGGACCAGATGCGGGTGCGCCACACCGATGCCGCTCCCCCGCGCCCCAGCAGCTTCGACGCCAGCGTGCCGCCAGCGCTCAACGCGCTCTGCTTGGCAGCGACCGAGCTCGACCCCGCGCAGCGCCTGCCAGACGCGGGCGCGTTCCTGGAGGCGCTCCGCAAGGCACGCCGCGGAGAGGCCCCCGGTGGCCCTGCTCCTAGCCGGCGCCTCTCGTCGGGCCGCATCACCCTCGACAAGCTCCAGCTCGTGATCGGGGGTCAACCACGCGAGCTCGCGATCCTGCGCGAGTTCAGCGAGAGCGACGCCGGCCTGCGTCGCTTCGACGTCGTGTATGCGAAGCGCTCCGCGCGGGTGGTCCTCCTCTCGCCCTCAGCGACCCGCGACGACGACCGCCGCCTGGCTCATGAGGCTCAACTCTACGAGCAGCTCTCTGGCGACTTCACCTGGCGGCCGCTGGCGAAGGTCGAGAGCGGCCTCTTGCTCGAGCGCCCCCTCGACCTCCCCACCTTCGAGTTCCCCTGGCCGCCCGCGCTGGTGATCGACCTCGGGCTCGACCTCCTCGCGGCCCTGGTCGAGCTCCACGAGCTCGGCTTCGTGCACTGCGGGATCGCGCAGGCGGCCTGCGGGCTCCGCGGCGCCAGCTGGAGCTCCCTGCGAGAGCTGCGCGAGGCCGTGAGCAAGGGGGCGAGCCGCCTGGTCCTGGGCAGCTTCTCCCAAGCCCGCTCCAAGGCCTTCCTCCGGCGACTGGACGAGGGGCACCCCGACGGCGGTGGCCTCCCCCCTCCGCTCCCCTCGGAGGAGGGCGCTCCGCCTGAGACCGTGCTCCGCCCAGCCAGCGACCTCTGGGCGGTCGGTCGGCTCCTCGGGCGAGCGCTCGGCCCGCGCGCCGAGACGATCCCCGCCCCGCTCGGTGGGCGACTCAGGGAGCTCCTCGAGGAGCTCTCCCACCCCGACCCCGAGCACCGCCCGGGCGCCGAAGAGGCGCGGGCGATCTTGGCCGACCTGGGGAGGGCCGAGGAGGTCGAGGGCGATCTCCTGCGTCAACGTGCCCTCTAGCCCTGACTCCGACCACAGGTCGGGCCAACTTGCGATAGTGGTGGCATGTCCTGGCGGGACGTCGAAGACCTAGACCCCTACGTGATCGCGAACCTCGAGCAGCCGCTCCTGGTGCTCGAGCAGAACCGCGTCGCGGCTCTGAGCGTTGGCCTGCGCCAGCTGCTCGGCCTCGAGGAGGTGCTCGAGTGGGTCGACCTCCCCCTCGAAGAGCTCGGGCCCCACGCGATCTCGGCGGCCTTGGCGAACCTGCTCAGGGCCTGCAACGAGGAGGAGGAGGCAGCTCAGCTGGCGCGGGCCGGCAAGCGCCTCTTCCTGCTCCAGGGCTGGCAGCTGCGCCGGCGGGGGGGACCGCGGACCACGATCTGCGCCTTGAGCGACTTGAGCTCCAAGGCGGAGGCCAACGCGCAGCTCGTGCGCAGCTCCGTGCTCCAGATGGCGGGAGAGTCCGAGGCGACCAACATGCGCCTGCACGGGCTGCGAATGATCGGCAACACGCCGAGCATGCGCCAAGCCTGGAAGCGCCTGCGCCAGGTCGCTGGCCTCGAGATCCCGGTCCTCCTCAGCGGCGAGACCGGCACCGGCAAGAGCGCCGCGGCCAAGGCGATCCACACCCTCTCCGCTCGCCGCGACGGCCCCTTCGAGTCCCTCAACTGTGCCTCCATCCCGGCCAACCTGGCGGAGAGCCAGCTCTTCGGGCACGTCCAGGGCGCCTTCACCGGCGCGACCCAGGACCGCAAGGGGGTGTTCGAGCTCGCCGACGGCGGCACGATCTTCCTCGACGAGATCGCTGAGCTCGACAACCAGACCCAGGCCAAGCTGCTCGAGGTCCTCGAGAGCGCTCACGTGCGGCCCGTCGGCGCCGAGCGCGACCGCCCGGTGAACTGCCGGCTGATCACGGCCACCCACCGCGACCTGCGCCGCGAGGTCGCCGAGGGCCGCTTCCGCGAAGACCTCTACTACCGCATCCGGGTGTTCGAGCTGGAGTTCCCCCCGCTGCGGGACCGCGAAGAGGACGTCACCCTCCTGGCTCACTTCTTCGCCCAGGAGCTCGCGCGCGAGCTCGGCCGCCCGGTCCCCCGCTTCGCCGAGGCGGTCCGCACGCGAATGACCGAATACGAGTGGCCGGGCAACCTGCGCCAGCTGCGCAACGCGATCCAGTTCGCGCTCGTGACCGCCGAAGAGGAGGTCCAGCTCAACGACCTCCCCCCCGAGGTCCGCAGCGCCGCCAAGCCGGAGCGCCCCAAGCTCGACAAGGAGCGGATCGAAGAGGCGCTCAAGCAAGCCAAGGGCAAACGCGTCGAGGCCGCCCGCCTCCTCGGAGTGAGCCGCGTGACCCTCTGGAAGTGGATCAAGAAGCTCGACATCTCCGTCGAGCTGTAACTATGGGGGAGCTGCGCTCCCGCCGGACTCGGGGGCCGGACTCGGACTCGGACTCGGACTCGGACTCGGACTCGGACTCGGACTCGGACTCGG
>MDTG01364684.1_pt1 | contig 13404 bp, 8 predicted proteins | sample 811421 | NCBI WGS metagenome assembly MDTG01 (sample SAMN05326645, study PRJNA326480) | marine metagenome | isolation source: seawater | place: Pacific Ocean: South East | collected 2011 | reverse complement strand
TTGGCGGCGCGAGCGCCCCGCCGCTCGGAAGCCCGCCGAGCCGCGTCCTCTCCTCGGAGCCCTGGTGCTGCCCGCGCATGGGCGAGGCTCGTACCCGGACTCTCGCGGGTCCGCAAGTGGAGGGGGCTCTCCCGACCTTGGCTTGCCGCCGGCCCGCGGGGGCGGTAGGGCGAGCGATCGGATGCACGACGCCGACGAGGAGATCCGCGAGATCAAGAAGGAGATCATCGAGTCTCGCGGCCTCACCATCAAGACGAACAACCTCATCAACTCGCTCGGCGCGGACATCAAGTCCATCGCCAAGCGGCAGGCGGGGTACGAGCGCCGGTTCAACTGGAACGGCGCGGTCTTCCTGGTGACGGTCGCGGCGATCTCCTTCGTCGGCCTGAAGCTCGCGTCGGACGCGCGCATCCGCGAGATCGAGTCCGAGATGAGCTCGCTCCGGCGGCAGGTGACGGAGCTCGAGACCGACCTCGCCGACGAGACGCGGCGGGCCGAGGAGCGGGCGCGGGCGGAGACCCGGGCGAGCCGCTTCTACGACCTCATCCGGCGCCAGCGGCGCTCGGAGGTGGTGTCCGGCTACCCGGAGATCACCGAGGAGAACCTCTCGCAGGCGGAGGAGGCCTTCTTCCGCGACACCTACGATCGCTTCCGCCTCGACCTCTCGATCGCCGCCTACCAGAACGGCCTCGAGCTGATGCGGAACGAGCGCTACGCGGAGGCGGCGGAGAAGTTCCAGGAGTCCATCCGGCTCCGCGACGAGGCGGCGCACATCCCCAGCGTGAAGTACCAGCTCGCGCGGGCGCTCCGGCAGCTCGGGCGCCAGAGCGAGGCCATGGTCTACGCGCGGCAGGTCATCGAGCAGCAGGTGGATCGCGAGCTCCAGGACGACGCGACCTGGCTGCTCTCGCGCTGCGCCGAGGAGCTCGACGACATCGACACGGCGCGCGAGGCGCTGCGCACGCTCATCCGCCGCTGGCCGCGCTCGGCGCTGGCCCGGGACGCGAGGCCGCACCTGCGGGAGCTCACGCGCCGGGCGATCCGCGGGCGCCAGTCCAGCGACGGCTGAGGCACGACCTCGCGCGGCGGGAGCTTCCGGCGAGCGCGCGCCCCGGCCCGTGGGACCCGCCGGAGCGCGAAGTCGTGCGGCGAGGCCGGCCCGCGATCCGAGAGCAGGGTGGGGGGAGCCGCGACGCGGGACCGGGACCCTCTCCGGGTTCGTGCACACCCCTTCAGGGGAGAAAAGCTTGACGCGCCGGCCCGCGACCGGTTTGCTGTGTCGAGTGCGTGTCCGGCAGATGTCCGACGCGCTCGGGGTGGTGTCCGGCGGGGGGAGTGGAGCGAACGAAGCGGATGGCGAGACCGAAAGTTGCTTTCGTCGGTACCGGCGGTGCCACCAAGGGGGTCGCGCACCTCGGCGTGCTCAAGGCCCTCGAGGAGCTCGGCCTGAAGCCCGACATCTTCGTCGGCGCCAGCTCCGGGGCCATCGCCAGCGCGTTCTTCGCGCAGGGCTTTCCCGCCGACGAGATGGTCGATTGGTTCCGCCCCTTCTGGCGGCGGGAGGGCAAGCGTCCGCTCAAGGGGCGCTACTTCCTGGGCGCGCCGAACGCCGCGCAGCTGAGGAGCCCGGGCTGGCTCCTCTCGGGGCTCTTCTCCATCGACCGCTTCGAGCGCTATCTCCGCTCGCGCCTGCCGCACAACGACTTCCGGCTGCTGGACCGGCAGCTCTTCGTCACGGCCGCCGACATCGACGGGCGCGGCCGGGCCGTCTTCGGGCGCGGCCACATCGAGGATGTGCCCATCAGCGAGGCCATCGCGGCCTCGACCTGCGTGCCCATGCTCTTCCGGCCGCACAAGGTCGGTGAGCGCTACTACGTCGACGGCGAGGTGGTGCGGACGTTGAGCATGGACGTCGCCCTCGAGGCGGGCGCGGACGTGATCATCGTCTCGAACGTCTACCGGCCCCACGTGACGCGGAAGGGGCCCTCGGTGGCGCGCCGGGGCGTGGCGGCGGTCGGGCGGCAGACGCTGAACATCATCCTCTCCGAGAAGGAGCGGCGCGGCATCGACCTGATGCAGCAGCAACACCCGCACGTGACGGTGCTGAACGTCTCGCCGGACCTCGGGCGCTACTCCTTCACCTCGCGCCGGTACGCGCGGAAGCTCCTGCTCCGCGGCTATCGGGAGGCGCTGCGCGTGCTCGCGGCGGCGAAGCGGCGGGGCGTGTTCGAGATCGCGACGACGGTGCACCACGTCGGCGAGGCGTAGCGGCGGCTGGCGCCGCCGCTACGGGGTCGGGGGGCGGCGGCGCGGTGTGGTGGTCGGGGGGCGCCGGGCGGGCCCGGGCGAGAGGTGCGGGCGCGGCGCTCGGGGGGCTGAGGGTCCGGGGACTAGGGCGTGGGCGCGTCGTCGGCGCGTGAGGCGCGCCGGGAGTCGGGCGTGGTGGGCGCGTCGTCGGCGCGTGAGGCGCGCCGGGGAGTCGGGCGTAGTGGGCGCGTCGTCGGCGCGTGAGGCGCGCCGGGCGCTCAGTCGGCTTCGGGGGCTTCGGGTGCGGCGGTGGACCACCAGGGGCGGAGGGTCTCGCTGACGCGCTCCACGCAGGGGGCCAGGTTGGGGCAGGGGGCGCCGGCGATGACCGGGCAGCTCAGGGCCGGGCGGCACTGGAGCTCGGGGTGGAGCAGGTCGACCTGCGGGTCGCAGTCCTCCTCGCCGACGCGCCCCGGGCCGGCGCACTCGCGGTTCCAGCGCTCGAGGGCCTGCTCGAGCCGCTCGACGAAGGCGGGGGTGCGCACGCGGGCCACGGGCTCGGCGCAGAGCGAGCGGGCGTCCCCGGCGGTGTGGGTGATGCGCCAGCCCTCGCCCTCGCGGCGGAGGCGCACGCGCCGGGCGACGATCCGCGCGGAGGCGTCCCGGAGGCCGCCCTGCCACTCCCAGGCGACCAGCTCCGCCTCCTCCGGACCGCTCCAGATGGGCTGCATGTCGAGCACGCCGCGGCTCTGACGCTCCTCGAAGCTCGGCCCCAGCTCCTGCCGGGCCCGCGCGAGCGGCGTGTCCTCGTGCTGGTTCCAGCAGGCCAGCGGGTCCGCGAAGCCTCCGAAGAAGACCTCCGCGTCGCCGGCCCGCCAGGCCTCGAGGTGCGCCCGGTAGGCCGCCATGGCGGCGCGCGCGTCCTCGCCGATCGGGTCGGGCTCCTCGCGCGGAGGCCGCGTACGTCGGCGCACGGGCGCCTTCTCGAGCCCCTCCTCGGCGAGCCGCTGGAGAGCCTCCTCGTCGATGGCCGGGTGCGCGGGGGGCTCCTCGCAGCCTGCGAGCAGCAGGAGGAGACACGCCGCCGGTGCGGATAGCCTCGCCATCGACGGGACCGTACCCCCGCTCGGCCGCGGCGCAAAGAGCGCGGCGACGCGGGGGGGCCGGGCGGCGCGCGGGTCGGGTCCGCCAGGGCCTTCGGGTGCCCACGCGCGATGCGCTCCCCGGCGACTCGCGCCGAGGTGCGATGGTGCGCCCGGGAGCCGCTCCGCGGAGCGCCCGAAACGCGACGAGGCGCCGCCCCTTCCGGAGCGACGCCTCGGCGCGCGGGTCCTCGGGGGCCTTCAGCCGCCCAGGAGCTCCTTGATGGTCTCGCCCATGTGCGAGGGCGTCGGCGCGACCTTCACGCCCGCGTCCTGGAGCGCCTCGATCTTCGCCGCGGCCGTGCCCTTGCCGCCGCTGATGATCGCGCCGGCGTGGCCCATGCGCTTGCCGGGAGGCGCCGTGACGCCCGCGATGAAGCCGGCGACGGGCTTGGTGAAGTTCTCCTTGATCCAGGCGGCGGCCTGCTCCTCGGCGTTGCCGCCGATCTCGCCGATCAGGATCACGCCCTCGGTCTCCGGGTCCTCCTGGAACATCTCCAGGATCTCGATGAAGCCCGTACCGTTGATCGGGTCGCCGCCGATGCCCACGGCCGTCGTCTGGCCCATGCCGAGCGCCGTCACCTGGCCCACGGCCTCGTAGGTGAGCGTGCCGCTCTTCGAGACGATGCCGATGTTGCCCTTCCGGTGGATGTGGCCGGGCATGATGCCGATCTTGCAGCCGCCCTTGCTGCCCTCGCCCGTGCCCGGCGTGATCACGCCGGGGCAGTTCGGGCCGATGACGCGCGTCGTCGACTGCCCGTCGAGTACCCGGCGCACCTTGAGCATGTCCATGACCGGGATGCCCTCGGTGATCACCACCACGAGCTCGACCTCGGCGTCGACGGCCTCGAGGATGGCGTCGGCCGCGAAGGGCGGCGGGACGAAGACCAGGCTCACGTCGGCGCCGGTCTTCTCCTTGGCCTCACGGACCGTGTCGAAGACGGGCGCCGTGCCGCTGCCGCTGGGGTTCTCCCAGGTCTGGCCGCCGCGGCCGGGCGTGACGCCGCCGACGATCTTCGTGCCGTAGTCCATGCACTGGCCGGCGTGGAAGGTGCCGGCCGAGCCGGTGAGGCCCTGGACGATCACCTTGCTGTCGCTGCTCACGAGAATCGACATCTCTCAGGCTCCCTTTCCGGCCAGCTCGACGATCTTCTGCGCGCCCTCCGCCATGGTGTCGGCGGGGGTGATGTCGAGGCCGCTGCTGGCGAGGATCTCCTTGCCCTGCTCCACGTTCGTGCCCGCGAGGCGGACGACGAGCGGGACCTTCAGGCCGAGCTCCTTGGTGGCGGCGACGACGCCGTTCGCGATGACGTCGCACTTCATGATGCCGCCGAAGATGTTGACGAAGATGCCCTGCACGGCATCGGACTGGAGGATGATCTTGAAGGCCTTGGTGACGGCCTCCTGGGAGGCGCCGCCGCCGACGTCGAGGAAGTTCGCCGGCTCGCCCCCGAAGTGCTTGATGGTGTCCATGGTGCTCATGGCGAGGCCGGCGCCGTTGACCAGGCAGCCGATGTTGCCGTCGAGCTGGATGTAGCTGAGGCCCGCGGCCTTCGCCTCGGTCTCCGTGGGCGCCTCCTCCGAGAGGTCCTTGAGCTCCTCCCAGGCGGCGTGGCGGAAGCTCGCGTTGCCGTCGAAGTTGATCTTCGCGTCGAGGGCGACGACGTCCTCGTCCTCGGTGACGATCAGCGGGTTCACCTCGGCGATGGAGCAGTCCTCCTTCGTGAAGAGCTCCGAGAGGGCCGAGACGAGCTTGCCGAAGCCCTTGGAGGCCTTCTTCGAGAGGCCGAGGCCGAAGGCGAGCTGGCGGACCTGGTAGGGCATCAGGCCGACGGCCGGGTCGATCCAGACCTTGTGGATCTTCTCCGGGGACTTCTCGGCGACCTCCTCGATGTCCACGCCGCCCTCGCTCGAGGCCATGATGGCCACGCGCTTGGACTCGCGGTCGACGGTGAGCGCCAGGTAGAGCTCGTTGGCGATGGCGAGGCCCTGCTCGACGTAGAGGCGCTGGACGACCTTGCCCTCGGGGCCGGTCTGGTGCGTGACGAGCGTCGTGCCCATCAGCCCCTCGGCGGCCTCCTTGGCGGCCTCGGCGCCCTTGACGACCTTCACGCCGCCGGCCTTGCCGCGCCCGCCGGCGTGGATCTGCGCCTTCACGACGACGACCTCGTTGCCGGTGTCCTCGATCAGCTTCTGCGCCGCGGTGACGGCCTCGCCGACGCTGAAGGCCGGGATGCCCTTCGGGGTGGGGATCCCGTAGCGCCGAAAGATTTCCTTCGCTTGGTACTCGTGGATGTTCATGTTGCCCCTCAGCCCGCGCTCCCGGCGCGTGGGCGTCCGGGTCGCGGGGCGAAGTCGTGCTGTCGCGGTGGTCCGCGAGCGAGGCTCGGGTCCGCGACGCCGGGGGCGGCGGGCTCGAACGACTCACCCGTCGGGATGGGCGGGCAGATCGCCCGCGGGTGCGCGCCTCATACCACAAGGCGCCCCGCCGGAGTAGGGCCGGCCGGCTCGGGAGGGGCCATCGGCCGCGCCGAGGCCGCCCTGGACGCGCCCCGGGTCGTTTTGGGGTGGCAAGCGACTCTTTGATGAGTTACTAATCGTGCATCCGAGAAGAGCACGCCGTGGCGTCGGTGCGCCGGCTCGAGGCTCCAAGACCCGAGGCCCCTGGTCGACGGTCCCGAGACCGACCGAGTCGAGTCACACCCCAACACCACACCACGACACCCCCGCGCCGGCGCCCGGCGTGCTTCTTCTCCGGTCTACTTCCCGGGTCTCTGCCGCGCGCCCGCTCCCGGCACCCGGCGCGTCCCTTCGGCTTGCCTTCCCCGGCGAAATCCGGCACTCGCCACGGGGATGCCTTACACACGCGACGAGCTCCGGTGGAACGGGTGGGGACTCCGCCGTCAGACCTTCGACCTGCACGGCCACGATCGGGAGGTCTGGGACTTCGTGCGGGAGACGGTGGGCCTGACGGCGCTGCCGGACACGCCGGCCAAGCGCCTCGAGGAGTGCGAGCTGCCCGCGGGCGGGCTCCCGGCCGAGCTGCTCGAGACGCTCCGCGCGGCGACGGCCGACGACCGCGTGAAGACCGACCCGCTCGAGCGCGCCGCGCACGCCCTCGGCCGCTCCTACCCGGACCTGATCCGGTTGCGCAACGGCGACCTCTCGAGCGCGCCGGCGGCGGTGGTCTACCCGGAGACGCACGAGGAGTGCCTGGCGGTGGTGAAGGCCTGCGCCGAGGCGAAGGTCGCGGTGATCCCCTTCGGCGGCGGCTCGAGCGTGGTCGGCGGCGTGGAGGCGAAGGCCGGCGAGGGGCAGCAGGCGGCGATCACGCTGGACACGACGCGCATGGCGCGGCTGCTCGCCCTCGACCCGGTGAGCCACACGGCGACCTTCCAGGCGGGCGTCTGGGGACCGGACCTCGAGGAGGCGCTCCAGCGCCGGGGCTTCACGCTCGGGCACTACCCGCAGAGCTTCGAGTTCTCGACGCTCGGCGGCTGGGTCGCGGCGCGCGGGGCCGGGCAGCAGTCGAACCGCTACGGGGCTGCGAACAAGTGGCTGGTCGCCGCGCGGCTCGCGACGCCGACCGGTGAGTGGCGGACGCTCCCCTTCCCGCAGTCCGCGGCGGGGCCCGATCTGAACGAGGTCGTCTGCGGGAGCGAGGGCGCGCTCGGCGTCATCACCGAGGCGACGGTGAAGGTGCACGAGGTGCCCGAGGCGAGCGATTACCGGGCGTACCTCTTCAAGAGCTTCGAGGCGGGCGCGGGGGCCATCCGGCGCATCGTGCAGGCGGGCGTGCCCGTGGCGATGATGCGGCTCTCGGACGCGGACGAGACGCACTTCTTCGGGACCTTCAAGCGGCTCATCCAGCCGCCCGGGGGCGTGGAGCAGGGCGCCGAGAAGGTGCTGGACGTGGTCGGCTACGGCGACGGGCGCTGCGTCCTGATGATCGGCCTCGAGGGGGAGAAGGCGGCCGTGCGGCAGGCGCTCGCGCACACGCTGCGGCTGGCGGTGGCCGAGGGCGGGCTGCCCGTGGGCACGGGGCCGGGGAAGGCCTGGTACGAGCAGCGCTTCGCCATGCCCTACCTGCGCGATCCGATGCTCGACCGGGGCGTGGCCGTGGACACGCTCGAGACGTCCACCGAGTGGTCGAACGTGCCGGGGCTCCACGAGGCCGTTCGGCATGCGATCGCGGAGGCGCTCGGGCCGCACTCGGCGGTGCTCGCGCACATCAGCCATTCGTACGCGGACGGCGCGAGCCTGTACTTCACGTTCATCTTCGCGCGGGACCTCGAGGACGAGCTCGGGCAGTGGCGGAAGGTGAAGCGGGCGGCGAGCGAGGCGATCGCGGCGAGCGGCGGGACCATCAGCCACCACCACGGCGTGGGGCAGGACCACAAGGAGTGGTTCGGGCCGGAGAAGGGCGAGCGGGGCGTGAGCATGCTCGGGGCGGCGAAGAAGGCGCTGGACCCGGAGGGGGTGCTGAACCCGGGGAAGCTGCTGTAGGGCGTCCCCAAAACCCGTGCCCATGCCCGTGCCCGTGCCCGTGCCCGTGCCCGCGGTTCGAGGGCCGGGGGAGCGGGAGCCCGAGCCCCAGCGAAAGCGCGGGCCCCAGTGAAAGCCCCAGCTCCAGCGTGAGCTGAGCCCGAGCCCCAGTGAAAGCCCCAGCTCCAGCGCGAGCCGGAGCCCGAGCCCGAGCCCCAGCTCCAGCGAAGGCGTGAGCCCGAGCCCCAGTGAAAGCCCCAGCTCCAGCGTGAGCCCGAGCCCGAGCACCAGTGAAAGCTCGCGCTGGAGCCGGAGCCCGAGCCCCAGCGAAAGCGCGAGCCCGAGCCCGAGCCCGAGCCCCAGCCCCAGCTCCAGCGCGAGCCCGAGCCCCGGCTCCTGCGCGAGCCCGAGCCCCAGCGAAAGCGCGAGCCCGAGCCCGAGCCCACCAGCTCGATCCCGCGCGTGAGCCCGAGCCCAACCCCCAAGCAGAGCGCTCGAGCCGAAGCCCGAGCGGTAGCCGGGCCCGGAGCTCGAGCCGAAGCACGCGTGAGCCCGAGGCGGGGCTCCGCGCCGGCCTTCAGCTCGCCAGGATCCGCCCCGCCATCGCGACGCCGCTCTCCCAGGCGTGCTCGACGCGCGCGCCGAGGCAGCCGTCGCCGCAGGCCCCCAGCCGGAGCGCCGGGTCCCAGAGGCAGGGCTCGCCGAGGGGCTGTGTCGTCTGCGCGTAGCGCCAGCGGTGGCCCTGGAGCACCACGGGCTCGGGGAGCTCCCGGCCGAGGCGCGCGGCGAAGCGCTCGAGCAGCGCGGCGGCGATGGTGTCCTTCTCCTCCTCGAGGAGCGCTCCACTGAGGCTCGGCGACGCGTGGAGCACCCAGGCGTCGAGCGCGCGCGGGCGCCCGGGCTTGCTCGACTCGCGCGCGATCCAAGCCAGCTCGCCCCCGGGATCCCGGGCGCCGTCCCAGCCGGTCTCGAGCGGCGCGTCGAAGGCGACGAGCGCAGCGCAGGTCGCCTGCACCCCCACCGCCCGCGCCCGCTCGGCGAGCGCCGGGCTCGCCTCGAGGAGCGGCGCCGCCTGCGCGGCCGGCGTCGCGATGACCACGGCGTCGAAGCGGCCGAGCGCGCGCCCATCGGCTTCCATGAGCTCCCAGCCCTCGCCGCGGCGGAGCGGCGGCGCGACGCGCACGCCCTGCTTCACGCTCAGGTCCGCGGCGAGGTGCCCGGGGAGCGCGCTCATGTGCGGGAGGGCCACCCAGCGTTCGCTCCGCTCGGGCCGGTCCTCGCCTCCCTCGCGCACGACGAACCGGCCCTCCCAGGGCGCGACGAGGCTGGCGTCGGCCCAGGCCCGGAGCGCGCGGGCGAAGCGCGGCCCCTCCGCGCGCAGGTGGCCCGCGCCATAGTCGATGGCCCAGCCCTCGCCCCAGCGGCTCGAGAGCCGGCCGCCGGGGGCGCGTCGCCCCTTGTCGAAGACGACGACCGGCCAGCCGTGGTCGACGAGCGTCCGCGCGCAGGCCAGCCCGGCGACGCCGCCGCCGATCACCGCGACGCGGGGCGGGCTCTCGCGCGCGGGGCGGTCGACGCGCTCGGCGTAGCGCGCGACGTCGAGGCGCCGGGCGTGGTCGGCCGGGTCGCGCGAGCGCACCTGGCCGAGCACCGGGGAGGGCGGCGAGAAGGGGCGGTCGAAGAGACCGAGGCACCAGAGCAGCCCGCCGTAGGAGGCCGGGTCGCGTCCGTCGAGGGCGTAGCGGTGGTTCAGGTCGACGAGGCGCCGGAGGGCCTCGCGCGGCGTCCTCGACCAGCGGAGCAGGGCCTTGCCCCAGGTCATCCGCACGTTGTTGTGGAGCTCGCCGTGGCGGAGGAGCGAGCGCTGGCAGGCGTCCCAGAGCGGGTCGCCAGTGCGCGCCCGGGCCAGGGTCTCGAGGTCGAGGGGCTCGCGCGCGCCCTCGTCCGGGTCGCCTTCCGCGTGCGCCTCGAGCGTGTCCCGCGCCCAGGCGGGGAGCGCGAAGTAGTCCTCCGGATCCTCGACGTGGAAGCACCAGTGGTGGGCGAGCTCGCGCCAGACGAGCAGCTCGTCGAGGTACTTCCGCGCGCCCTCGCTGCCCTCCTCGAACGCCTCCCGTGCGAGCCGGAGCGGCGAGACCATGCCGTAGTGGAGGTAGGCGCTCATGCGGCTGACGCCGTCCTTCAGCGGGTCGTTTCGCCGCCGCGCGTAGGCGCGGAGGCCGCCGCTCTCCACGAAGCGCCGCCAGCGCGCCGTGCCGGCGCGGGCGCCGCCGGGCGTGTGGCGGACCGGGCCGACGCCGTGGTCGATGTCGCAGGCGGCGACGAGGCGCGCGATCGCCGCGTCGTCGAGCTCGGCGATGGGGAGCGGGTGGAAGGGGAGGGCGGGCAGGATCGAGTCGCCGACGGGCGCGTCCACCCAGGCCCGGCCGAGGCGCGCGTGGCGGAGCTTCTTCGTCGCCTTCCGGAAGGCGAAGGCCCGCTCGGGGGCGCGGCGGGTGAGGCGCATCGGCACGACGCAGGCCGTGTCGACGGCGAGCACGGGGGCGCGCGCCGCGAGGCGCTCGGTCCATCCGCGGAGCGGCGGCACGGGCAGATCCTCGGTGACGACGAGGCCCGCCTCTTCGGCGAGCGCGCGCAGGTGCGGGCCGCGATGACCGGCACGCTCGAGGTGGAAGGCGTGGGCGACGCCGCGCGCGGCGAGGGCGGCGGCGACGTCGCGGGCGCCCTCGAGGAGGAAGGTGTGGTGCCGGTCCGAGGCGTAGGGGTAGCGCTCGGAGAGGCCGTGGTAGACGAAGAAGGGGAGGTCGAGCGCAGCCGCGACCGTGGCCGCCACGTCGAGCGCCGGGTTCTCCGCCGCGCGCACGGCCGTGCGCATCCAGTAGACGACGCGCTTCGGGCGCGCCGGCCGCCGCGAGCCGACCCAGCGAGCGCGCTCGGCGAGGGGCTCGGGGAGCGAGTCGAGGGCTGGGTCGGGCGGCGTCATGGCCTCGACGCTGGGGTCACTCGACACTGGCTGGGATCCCTCCCTTCGGTCGGGATGCCGTCCGCTCTCCGCTCTCCGCTTTCCGTGCTGTCGCCGGGCTTCGGCGGTCCATGCCGCTTCGCGGAGAGCTGCGGCGCGGGCTGCGCGGAGGCGTATCGCGCGTCGTCCTCGTCCACGTGCGGTTGGCGAACCCCGCGCAATGGGATCCCTCCCTTCGGTCAGGATGCCGTCCGCTCTCCGCTCTCCGCTCTCCGCTTTCCGTGCTGTCGCCGGGCTTCGGCGGTCCATGCCGCTTCGCGGAGAGCCGCGGCGTGGCCTGCGCGGCGGGGCGTCTCGCCCGTCGTCCTCGTCTGCGTGCGGCTCGGCCCATGTCGCTTGGTGGAGTGGGGGAGGGCGGCGTGGCGGCCCTTCGCGGCGCCGAGACGGGGCGTCGTGTGCACGGTCGACGCCGCCCGCAGCCGCCCCTGCGCATCCTCCGCGAACGCGGCATGGACCGCGGACTCGAGCGCCCGTACGGAGGGCGGACGGCGGATGGCAGACCGCATCCCGACCGAAGGGAGGGATCCCCGGAGGGGTGTAGCGCTATCCGCAGACGGCGTCGCCCTCGCACCAGCCGGTCACCTCGGTCTCGCCGACCACCTCGCGGCCGTCCTCGAGGATCACCTGGTAGGCGACGATGGCGACCTCGCCCCGCGCGAAGAAGATCACCTCGATCGTGCCTTCGAAGGCGTCTACGCAGCCGGACTCGTCGCAGAGGCGCACCGAGCCCGAGTCCAGGCCGAAGCCGCCCACCTCGAAGAGGCGCCCGGCCATGCCGTCCTCGAGCTCGTCGAAGACGGTGACCTCGAGCGTCGGCGCGGGCAGCTCGCCCCCGCAGCCCGGAAAGGCCTCGTCTTCGGTGAGCTCGAAGCGCCAGGCCGGCCCGTCGGCGGGCCCGCAGGTCGGCGCCGCGCGGCCTCGCAGGAAGCGCGGCGCTTCGCAGCTCCGCTCGCACCAGCGGTCGAAGGTCGCCTCGCCCCGCTCGCTGGTGCCGTCGACGAGGCGCATGTCCCAGCTCAGGCGCGCGAAGCGGCCGCGGCGGATCTCCTCGATGACCACGCGCCCATCCACGGCGGGGACGCAGTCGCCGCCCACGCAGCGCGCCGCGTCCACGAGGCCCGGCTCGATGGGCAGCTCCGCGTCGCCGATGAACTCGTTCTGGATGACGATGGCGAGCGCCCGCTCGGGCTCGCTCCCGCAGGTGGAGACGTCCTCGCCCTCGAGGCCGACGACGAAGAGGTCGCCGGGGACGCTGCCCAGGCAGACGGTCTCCTGGCGCGTCGTCGAGGGCGGGGGAGGCGGCGAGCCCGCGTCGAGGGGCGGAGGCGGCGGGCGGACGCCGCCATCCGGCGCGGGGGCGGCGTCGAACCGGATCGTCGGCCCGGCGTCGCGCGGCGTGGCGCCTCCGAGCTCGAAGCTGTCGAAGCAGCCCGCCAGGAGGGCCAGGCCGAGGATGGGCGCGAAGCGAAGCATGGCCGCAGCGTAGCCGCCGGCCCGGCCCCTGCACCTTCACGTCTTGCGGGAGAGACCCCGCGTCCGGCAGACGACGGACGCCGCGCGACGGCTCCGCCTTCAGCGACCGGTCCGTCGGGCGAGGAGCGCCGTTCCGCGGGGCGCCGAGGTCGCGTCGCGCGAGCGCTCCGGCGGGTCGTCAGCCGCGCGGGTGGTGCCGCTCGTGCACGTCGCGGAGCCGGTCCCCGGTCACGTGCGTGTAAACCTGCGTCGTCGCGATGTCCGCGTGGCCGAGCATGCTCTGCACGGCCCGGAGATCGGCGCCGCCGTTCAGGAGGTGCGTCGCGAAGCTGTGCCGGAGCTTGTGCGGCGAGACGTTCTTGGTGATGCCGGCCGCCGCCGCGTACTTCTTCACGAGCTTCCAGAAGCCCTGCCGCGTCATCCCCTTGCCGCGGCCGGTCAGGAAGACGGCGCGGCTCGAGGGCTTGGCCCAGCCCGGGCGCACCTCGGCGAGGTAGCGGCGGAGCGCGGCCTGCGCGGGCGCCCCGAGGGGCACGATGCGGCGCTTGTCGCCCTTGCCGTGCGCGACGAGGAAGCCGACCTCGAGGTTCAGGTCGTTCAGGTCGAGGCCCACCAGCTCGGACACGCGCAGGCCGGCCGCGTACATCACGTGGAGCATGGCGCGGTCGCGGATCGACCGCGGCTTCGAGCCGGCCGGCGCCGCGAGCAGGCGCAGCACCTCCTCCTCCGTGAGCACGGCCGGGAGGCGCTTGCCGAGCTTCGGCCGGTCGACGAGCGCCGTCGGGTCGTCCGGGAGGTGCCGCTCGCGCACCAGATGCCGGTGCAGGCCGCGGAGCGCGCTCAGCGTGCGGGCCTGCGAGCGCGCGGAGAGCCCGTGGCGCGAGAGCGCGTAGAGGAAGCCGGCGACGGCTGTCGCGTCCGCGTCCTCGAGGCGCTTGCCCTCGCCCTCGAGCCAGCCGAGCCAGCGCGCGAGATCCTTCGCGTAGGCCTCGATGGTGTTCGGCGCGAGCCCACGCTCCACGCGCAGGTGGTCGA
>MDTG01082423.1_pt1 | contig 13404 bp, 12 predicted proteins | sample 811421 | NCBI WGS metagenome assembly MDTG01 (sample SAMN05326645, study PRJNA326480) | marine metagenome | isolation source: seawater | place: Pacific Ocean: South East | collected 2011 | reverse complement strand
TTTTTATCTTTTTTAAAAAAATTTTTATTAGTTAAATCAATTATTATATATTTTTTTTTATTTTTTATTTTTCTATATATATACTTTGGGAAATCGGTTTCTCCAAAAATTAGACCAATCATAATTTAATTCTGAGGTGAGCAAATAGGTCTTTTTTTATCTTTTTCGATAAATCTTATGACTTCTGAAACAAGTTCATTATTTTTATATTCACCATTAATTTTGCTTAAATTTTCGTGTAGATTTTTTGAAGAGAAAATTTCTTTATAGGCCTTATCTAATTCCATGATTTTTTTATTATCGTATTTTTTCCTGCGTAAACCAATGAGATTCAAACCCTGAAGATAGTTTCTGTTTCCAATTGATAAACCAAAAGGTGTTACGTCCTTGAGTACACCTGTCATTCCACCTACCATGGCTAGTCTTCCAATTCTAGTAAACTGTTGAACTGCAGAGTTACCTCCTATAACTACAGAGTCTTCAATTGTAACATGGCCTCCAAGAGGAACATTATTTGCAATTATAACATTGTTTCCAATCTTGCAATCATGAGCAATATGAGAAGAAATCATAAACAAGCAATTGTTTCCAATTATAGTTTTTGAGCCACCACCCTTTGTACCTGGATTTATAGTCACATATTCTCGGATAATATTTTGTTTTCCTATAGTTAAACTATTTTTTTCATTATTAAACTTTAAATCTTGCGGCGAAGTACCTATGCAAGCAAAAGGAAATATTTTTGTTCCTTGCCCTATTTTTGTATTACCGTCAATATGCACATTGGAAACTAGTTCTACGTTATCAGAGAGTTCTACTTCAGGTCCTACATAACAAAATGGACCAATTTTTACTGATTTAGAAATTTTTGCTTTACTATCAATTACACTAGATTTATGTATCATTATTTTCTGTCCACAATAGTAGCTGACCATTCAGCATCGGCCATTCTTTTTTCATCAACTTTTGCTGTACCTCTATATTTCCAAACTCTGCCATGAGATCTTATTGCCTCAATTTCTAAATGAAGCTCACAATCAGGTAGTACCGGATTTCTAAATCTAGCTCTGTCAACTCCCATCAAATAAACTAACTTATTTGCATACTCTTTTGGATCAATCCCGTGAGCTGTTAAGGCTGCTGCAGCTTGTCCGAAAGCTTCTACAATAAGGACACCTGGCATTACGGGTTGACCAGGAAAATGCCCTTGGACATAAAAACCATTTTTTTTCACATACATAATTGCGGTAGCAGACTTTAATGGCACTATGTTTGTTAGCTTATCTATAAGCAACATAGGTTCTCTATGTGGTAACAAGTTTTCAATATCTTTTTTATTTAATTCAATTTTATTCATTTGATTTTTTTTTTAAAAATTCCCTTAATGGAACAGCAGGATAACCCATAACTATCTGATTATCACCTATATCTTTAACTACACCACTACCTCCACCAATTTTTACGTTATTTCCAATTTTTAAATGTCCAGAAATCCCAGCTTGACCTCCTATTGAAACATTGTTACCAACCTTTGAGCTACCAGCAAATCCAACTTGACCGGCAATCATGCAGTTTGAACCAATTTTAACATTATGAGCAATATGAACTTGATTATCCAAATAAGTATTTCTGCCAATAAAAGTATTATCAATTGATCCTCTATCAATTGTACAACCCGATCCTATCTCTACATCTTTATCAACTATTACAATACCAATATGTGGAAATTTTATATTTTTTTCCTTCAATGGAATAAAGCCAAATCCTTTTTGTCCTATTTTACAATTGTCTTGTATCACCACATTCTCACCAATAAATGCATTTTTTATAATTACATTAGAACCAATTATACAGTTTTTTTCAATTTTGACTTCATGTTCAATTATCGTATTTGATCCAATTATAGTATTCGAGCCTATTTTTACGTTTTTACCAACTAAAACATTATTTCCAAATTTTACAGTTTTAAATTTTTTTTGATTAGGCTTTTTAAGCGAAAGATCAGGATAATCTACATCTGCGTTGGGATAAATTTTTTTTAAAACTACCGCTAACTCGTATAGAACATTTTCAACAATAATTTTATGATTTTTTATTGGTAAAAATTCTTCCAACTTCGCAGTAGTAATACAAACTTTAGCTTTAGTTTTATTTGCTTCTGATTTGTACTTTATAGAGTCAAAAAAAGTCAGATCATCTTCATTAGCAGACTCTAAGGGTTTTATGTCATTTACGATGAATTTTTTAATATTTATTTTTGGAAATAATTGATTTATATATAATTTTTTTTTTTTAAAAAAAAATTTTTTAGTCATTTACCTATTTTAAAGAGATCGATTTTAATTTTTGATTAAGCAAATTCATTATATCTTTAGTGATATCTAGCGTGTCATCTGCGAGCAGAAGACTTTTTTTGTCTAAGACGATCCGAATTTTATTTTCGTTCATATAACTTTTTATTATTGGATTTAAATTTTTAAGTAGTTCATTTTTTGCTTTTGCACGTTGATTTGCAACAGATTGAAGTAATTTATTTCTTTCTTTTTGTAAAGAAGAAACACCTGCTCTTAATTCTGTGACTTTTTTTTTATACTCTTCGGCTGAAATAATTTTTTTTTGTTGAATAATCTTTTTTTCCTCCTCCATTAATTTCTTTTCTTTTTTTTTTAAGTTATTTAGACCGTCATCAAGTTTTTTTTTAAGAAAATCTTGAGCTTTTTTTCCTGCATCACTTTGATTAAGAATAAACTTAAAGTCTACAAAATGTGGTATATCGGCTTTAATTGTAGTTTGATTAAAGATAATTAAAAAAAAAATAATTAAATATTTTTTCATATTATTGTTAAAAAGTGGTACCTAAATTAAAGCTAAAACTTTCTGTTTTATCTGTATCAGCTTTTGTTAAATTTTTAGATAGTACAAATGTCATAGGGCCTAGTGGCGAACTCCAACTTGCAGCCAAACCAGTTGAAGATCTAATTTTATTACTCTCATCTAAAGTACTGTCATAATCAACGCCCCATACATTTCCAAAATCTAAAAAAATACCTAAATCAGTATTTGAGTCCTCAGGTAATAAATTTGGTAAATTTGCTTCTATATTGACTGCAGCTGCATAATTTCCTCCAATGTGATCATTTCCATCTACAGGCCCAACTTTATTTCTTTCAAATCCTCTTAACCTTGTGTCGCTTAAATATTTTCTTTTACTAAGTCTTACATCATCGTCACCGAGACCGTTAACAGTGGAGATAAAAATTTTACCTGCTCCTATAATATCGTTCCCAAAGTTTTTGTATTTACTTAGATTAAAATTATTTCCTATGTAATTTTTATCAGCGTATAAAGGTATAAGTTGACTAAAACTAATTATTGAACCATCTGTTGGCATAAATACTCTATCTCTTTTGTCATAAATTAATCCATATCTTGCAGCAAGCTCACTAAAAGTTCCTGCTTGTTTTTTTAATGACTCTGATGCTGAACTTTCTGTTTTTAAATCATCGTAACTTGCATCTAATCCCAATCTTAATTTAACATCAGTGTATTGTTCAAAAGAAGTTCCAATAGAACCAGAAATAACTGAGTTCTCATAACCTTGATCGGGTTTATCATTTTTCCTGTTTGAAATTGAGTAGTTTAAAGAATTGCCTAGAAAATCATAATTTGGATCATTATAGCTAACTATACCTAACAAAGTTTCTTCCGTAAGTTCAACTTCAAATTCTACCTGCTTACCTTCACCTAACCAATTATTTTCCGAAATATTAAAAGCTATTGTTCCACCACTCGTTCCTACACCTGCACCTGCGCTAATTTCACCTGTGGGTTTTTCCTCTACATTTATGTCAATAATCTTTAAATTATTTTTGCTACCATCGTTCACTTTATAACTAACGTTTTTAAAAATATTTCGGGCTCTTATTTTTGCAATAGATTTTTCTAAACTTAAATTAACATAAGGATCTCCCTCATCTAGAACAAGTTCTCCTCTTATAACTTCTTCGTTAGTAATGTTATTGCCTGTAATATTTATTCTTTCAACTAAATTCTTTTTTCCTTCATAGATATTAAAAATTATGTTTATTGAATCACCAATTATTTCTTCTTGAACATTATGCTCTACAAATTGTAAGTTATTATCCGCAATAAGTTGGTCTACTTTCTCTAAAAGTTTTTTAATTTTGAATGGTGAGTAATAATCTCCAACGTAATCAGTAAAAACTTCTCTTAGTGGAAAAAAAATATTTTTGTCAAAAACATTATCAACATTGGTTGATATTTTGTTAATAGTATATCTCGTACCTTCTTCTAGTATATATATTAAATCTGCGTTCCCGCCCTCTTTGTTTATCTGAGCAATATTTGAAGAAACTTTAATATCGTAATATCCAATTGATTTATAATAATTAATTAACAGTCTTTTATCTAGCTCTATTAAATTATTACTTAAATTAGTATTTTTACTAATAAATTTCCAAAATTTGTCCTCCTCGCTTGCTATCAAGTCTTTAAGTCTTTTAGATCTAATATTTTCATTACCTAAAAATTTAATAGTTGAAATTTTAGTTTGTTCACCTCTATTGATTTCAATTAATAAATCTAAATTTTCATTATTTATTTTTTTTTACTTTTGCTTCAACTTTAGCAAAATTATAACCTAGGGAAGAATAAAAGCTTTTTATCAAATCAATATCTTTGGATAAATAAGGTTTAATAAACGATTTTTTTTCTTTTAAACTAATTAATTCCTTTATTTTATCTGTATACCTTTTCTTTTCTTCACCAGCAATTACTAGTTGGTTTATAACTGGGTGTTCTTTTAAATTAATTGTTAACGTCTGATTTTGTAAATTGATATCTATATCTTCGAAAAAATCTGTTGAATATAAATCATTAAGGATTTGATTTAAATCATTCTCGGTTAAATCTTTATTTAGTTCAATCCCTCCGTAAACTTTTATAGTCTCTTCAGATATTCTTTTGTTACCATTGACTATTATTTTTGTCACCACCTCAGCATTCAAGTTCGAGGACATAAAAAAAATAAATGTTAATATTAGGAAGATTTTATTCATATATTTTTTCTGTCAATTTCAAAGTTTTGTTTTTTGCCCAAAGATCTATTTTATTGATTTCTTTAATATTTCTAGGATTTCTTATAGCATATTTTTTATAATTTCTATCGTTCAGAATGGTCTTAATAATTTTAAATATACCTAAAAAAGGGATCTTTTCTCTTAAAAATTTGTCCACTAATACTTCATTTGAGGCATTTATTATAATTGAGCTTGATGGAAATTGATCAAATTTTTTCCTAAGTTTTATAACTGGAAATATTTTAGGATCTACTTTTTTAAATATTAAATTTTCAAAAGATATTTTTTTTTTCTTTTTCAAAAAAAAATTATTAATATCAATATTTTTTTCAAAAATTGCATTAGCCAGGGGAATAACCATTGATGTATCATGGTAAATAAATTTAGTTAGTCCATTTTTAAACTCGACAATTGCATGAACCAGTGAATTAGGATGAATTAATATATCAATTTTTTTTTTCAGGAATATTAAATAATTTTTTTGCCTCATCTAGCTCAAAAATTTTATTCATGAGAGTTGCAGAGTCTATTGATATTTTTTTTCCCATTTTCCATTTTGGATGTTTCAAGGCTTCTTTAGGTCTAATTTTTTTTAATTGTTTTAAATTATAATTTAAAAATGGACCTCCAGAGGCAGTTATATAAATTTTTCTTATTTCAAACATGTTATGATTATTTATTAATTTAGAAATAGCAAAATGCTCGGAGTCAACTGGTACAATTTCTGTTTTATTTTTTAATGCTTCCTTTTTAATAAGTTCCCATCCACAAATTACGGATTCTTTATTTGCTATTAATATCTTTTTACTAAACTTTAAACTTGTAACTGTGGGTTCTAGACCAGCTATTCCAGGAATTGCGGTAACTGTAATATCGATTTTTTTTTTTATTTTTAATTTTTTGAAAGACTCAAGAATAATTGTATTTCTTGATTTTAATTTTTTTTTTATTTTAAGAAAAACTTTATTATTATTTATTATAAAATATTTTGGCTTATATTTTTTTATTTGATCGTAGATCAATTTATAATTTTTATTTGCGGATAGTAAATATACGTCAAAAAAAAATTTTTTCTTATTTATAATACTTAAAGTATTTATCCCAATGGAGCCAGTAGATCCTAAAATTGAAATTGATTTTTTCATTAATAAAAATAGTTAATTGAAATAAAGCCAAAGGGCACTCCCAATAATATGCCGTCTATTCTATCTAAAACTCCACCATGGCCAGGAAAAATATTTCCAGTATCCTTTACTTTTGCCTTTCTTTTTAAAAAAGAAAAAAAAATGTCTCCCATTTGACAAAATAAAGAAGTTATAAAAGCAACCATTAGTATTTTATAGTTAATGATTTCATAAAAAAGGAAAATAATTGTTACAATTAATATAATCGTGAATGCAAAAGAACCCAAGGCGCCTGATATAGTTTTCTTTGGACTTATTTTTGTAAGTTTAGCACCTTTAAAAGTTTTTCCAATTATATATCCACCGAGATCAGAAGCTATACAACCAAATAGAAGTGTATATAGCAATATTTTAAGACTCAAAATATTTGAAAAATAAAAAAATGTTAAGCAAAAACAAGAAATATAAAAGGTAAATAAAGAATTATAAATGATTTTTAAAATCGTGTTCTTAAATATTTTCTTTATTAAAGTAAAAAATTCAATTAATGAAAAAACACCAAATATTAAAAGCATTAAAATTAAAAAAAAAATATATTTAATAATAAGAATTATCATTAGAAACAAAACTAATGATGTAAAAATTCTTTTTTTATGATCTTGATTATTCATATGCTTCCGTAATTCCTCTTGATTTTTTTATAATTTTTAACAATTTTTATTAAATCATTTGAATTAAAATCAGGCCATAATTTTTTGAGAAAAAATAACTCGGCATAAGCTAATTGCCACAATAAGAAGTTACTCAATCTTTTATGACCCCCTGTTCTAATTAATATGTCAGGATCTGGTATATTTTTCGTATCTAAATTTTTTTCAAAATTATTTATATTAGTTTTTTTTTTTGATTTTTTAAAAGCTCTTAATATTTCATTTTTAGCTCCATAATTTATTGCTAAATTTACATTAATTTTCTTATTTTTTTTTGTTAGATTAACAGTTTTATTCAGAACTTTTTTGATATCAGTTGGTAAACTATTTAGCTCACCTAATATATTTATCTTAATTCCTTTTTTAATTAAATTGTCTTTTTCTTTTAAAAAATAACTTTTAATAAGTTTAAATAAAAAGGAAATCTCTTTTTTAGGTCTTTTCCAATTTTCTGAGGAGAAAACGTAAAAAGAAACATAAGGTATTTCTAATTTTATAGAGGACTTAACAATTTTTTTTACTACTTCAATTCCTTTTATATGACCAAAATTTCTACTGTTATTTTTCTTTTTTCCCCATCTTCCATTGCCATCCATAATAAAGGCGACATGGTTGAGTTTGTTCATATCTGGCTTATCTCTTTTTCTTTTTCTGTTAAAACTTTTTCGATAATTCCAATGTGATCATCTGTAATTTTTTGAATATTTTTTTCAAAATTTTTATTATCATCTTCAGAAATTATCTTTTCTTTAAGTTTTTTTTTTAATTCCTCATTTGCCTCACGTCTTATATTACGAATAGAAATTTTACTTTTTTCCCCCATGTTTTTTAAAATTTTAATTAATTCTTTCCTTCTATCCTCGGTTAAATCTGGTACCCTTAAACGAATTATTTGACCATCATTTTGGGGGTTAATACCTAAGTCTGATTTTTGTATTGCACTTTCAATTAATGTAATATTTGCTTTATCCCAAACTTGAATAGAAATTAGTCTAGCCTCAGGCGCGCTTACAGTGGCAAGTTGTTCTATTGGCATTGACTGACCGTAAACGTCTACTCTGACTGTATCAAGCATATTGATATTTGCTCTTCCAGTTCTTAAAGTAGATATATCCTTTTTAAGTGACTGTATGCTTTTATCCATTTTTATTGAGTAAGTCTTTTCATTAAAATCAGCGCTCATTTTAAATTCCTTCACCAACTCTGTATCTAATAAAATCAATTATCTTAATAGTTTTGTCAGTAGAGTTTTCTTTTAAAACATCTGATACTTTTTTTTTTGGATCCATAATCCACATTTGATTTAAAAGAGAATTGTCGTTTAAAAATTTTGATAATTTGCCTTTTGAAATTTTTTCAGCCAAATCTGCTGATTTACCTGAATTTATAATTTCAGCTTTAATAATTTCTAATTCCTTATCTATTAATCCTTTATCTATTTTATCTTTATCAATTGCTAAAGGATTTGACGCAGCTATATGCATTGCGATTTTAGATCCGAAATTTTCATTTTTTTCATTTATAATACCGTTTAATTTGACTATTGAAATTATCTTACCTATATTTTTTTCCATTGCAGAATGAACGTATGCAAAATTTTTACCATTTGAATTATCAAAAAAGTCAGCTCTTCTAATAATTATTTTTTCACCTATTTTAGCTATTAAATTCACAAGATTATCTTTAACTAAAATTCCATTAGACATTTTTGAATTATTAATTTTATCTAAATTAGCTTTCACTTTAAAATTAATTTCAGATAGTTCCTTACAAAAATCTATGAAATCTTTGTTTTTAGCTACAAAATCTGTCTCACTATTTATCTCAATTACTGAAACCTGCCCGTTTTCCTCTTTTACTAATGCAAGTCCTTCGGAAGCAGTTCTACTCATTTTTTTTGAAGCTTTTGCTATCCCTTTTTTTCTTAAAAATTCAATAGATTTTTGTATATCTCCCTCGGTTTCATCAAGAGCAATTTTACAATCTTTAAAACCGACACCAGTCATCTCTCTGAGTTTCTTTATATTTTCTAATAAATCTTTGCTAGACATTTAATTTTAATTTAAAAATTATTTTGAAATCGATTTTAAACTTTTTTCATCAGAGCTTTTAATAAATTTTTCTGCATCTTTAATTGTGCTTTTTATAAGCTCGCAATATAGATTGATTGACCTCCTCGCGTCATCATTTCCTGGAATAGGAAAGTCTATGCCGGTGGGATCTGAATTCGTATCTACAACAGCAATTATAGGTATACCTAATCGTTTAGCCTCCGCAACAGCCAGTGACTCAATATTTGTGTCTATAATAAATATTAAGTCTGGTGTTTTTTTCATTTCTGAAATTCCACCTAAAGATCTTTGAAGTTTCTCTTTTTCTTTACCAAATTTTAGTATTTCTTTTTTTGTAAAACCTTGATTTTCCTTTGAAAGTTGTTCTTCCAACTTTTTTAACCTTTTTATTGAATTTTGAATTGTATTCCAATTTGTTAACATTCCTCCAAGCCATCTGTGGTTTACATAATATTGACCGGTTTCTTTGGCTAAATCACATATCTGCTCTGAGGCTTGTTTTTTTGTTGATACGACTAATAATTTTCCACCGGCAGAGATTATCTTATGGACTTGTAAAAGAGCATTATTAATAAAATCGACTGTCTGAGTTAAGTCTATGATGTGAATAGAATTCTTTTCTCCAAAAATGTACTTTTTCATTTTTGGGTTCCACCTGAGTGTTTTGTGACCAAGGTGCACACCTGCTTCTAATAGTTGTTTAATATCTACTTTTGGTACGTTCATATTTTTCCGGTTAATCCACCACAGTAATTCCAATTAAATGGACCGGTAGGGCAACGCCCTTATAACTGTGTGCGAAATAAGCACAACGTATATACAATCATGTTAAAAAATCAACAGTCTAAAAAGTTATTTTTTCCACGTATTTCTTAGCTTTTAAAGCTTTTAAATGATTTATATCAAACTTTCGAGTTTCCTCTAATAAGAAAAAAGCTTTATTATTTTCTTCTTTAACTATCAAATTAATTTCCGTTTCTCCTTTATTAGATAAAAGACTCTTTAATTCATCTAAATCATAGTCTTTTCTGAGCTCAATAAAAACTTTTGAGTAAGGTTTATTAATAACATCTTCTAAATTAAGAATTTTTTTAATATTAACTCTTTTTTTTTCTGTTTCCCCAGTAATTTTATCTTTTTGTAAGGTTAAAACAAAAGACTCGGATTCCTTTAACTTTTCTCTATTAGTAATTAACATTTCTGAAAATAAGAAAAGTTCAAATTCTGCCTGTTTATCACTAAACTTGATAATAGCGTATGGTGTCCCTTTTGAACTTTTTTTTTCCTGTATTGACATTACTGTGCCGGCTACTAAGCCGTCATTTTTATTGTCATTATAAAATTTATCGTAAGAGATTATATTTAGCTGATTAAAGATTTCTTCAAATTCATTTAAAGGATGATCTGTAAGAAAGAATCCAAGAGATTTAAATTCTTCGGACATTAATTCTTTTTGTTTCCACGGGGTAGATGGTAAAAACTCAAATTCAATTTGATCATTTTCTTGTTCACTAAAAAGATTTGATTGATTAGTATTTTTGTCTTCATTTACATTCTTGATTTTTTGTATGATTTTAGGTATTGAATTTATAATTTTATTTCTATCATTATCAAATTCATCAAATACTCCGGCTTTTACTAATCCCTCTAGTTGGAGTTTATTTACATCTTTTGCGTTTACTCTATTTATAAAATCAACAAAAGATTTAAAAGATCCATTTTTTTCCCTCTCACTAATAATATTTGATATAGCTTCATATCCAACGTTTTTAATAGCACCAAGTCCATAATAAATTTTTCCATTGATGGCTCTAAAATCTGAATAACATTTATTTATTGAGGGTTTCACTATTTCAACTTTAAGCTTTTTTAATTCTTCGACGAACTCTCTTAATTTAGAAGTATTTGTAAGTTCAGTTGACATTGTAGCTGCAATAAAATCTTCTTTATAATAAGTTTTTAAAAAAGCCGTTTGATAAGCAATTAAAGCATAAGCTGCGGCGTGGCTTTTGTTAAAACCATACTGTGCAAAAGGTTCAATTTTTGTGAATACAAAATTAGCAACTTCTTTTTTTATCCCATTTTTTAAAGCTCCACTAATAAATCTTTCTTTTTGTTTATCTAATTCTGCCTTCTTCTTCTTACCCATTGCTCTTCTCAAAATATCTGCTTCGCCTGCAGTAAAGCCTGCTAAAGTTTGAGCAATTTGCATAACTTGTTCTTGATAAATAATTATCCCATAAGTAGGTTTTAATATTTCTTTTAAAGTTTGATGTATATAATCAGGTTCTTTAATTCCATTTTTACAATCATTATAAATAGGAATATTACTCATTGGTCCTGGTCTGTATAATGCAACAAGCGCTATGATATCGTCAAATTTATTTGGCTTCATTTGTTTAATAGCTTCTCTCATTCCTGCGCTTTCAAGCTGAAATAATCCTGTTGTCTCACCTGATGAAAGCATAGAAAAAACTTTTTTGTCATTATGATCAATTTTAGTTATATCTAGATTAATTTTTTTTAGTTTTAATCTTTTTATAGTGTTATCAATTACGGTAAGAGTTTTTAAGCCAAGTAAATCAAATTTGACCAGCCCTGCATTTTCAGAAGAATACATATCATATTGTGTTGATGGTAAAGTTAAATTTGAAGTGTGATCGATATATAATGGGAATTGCTCAGACAATTTATCACCAGCTATTACAACCCCTGCGGCATGCGTTGCCATATTACGATTGAGTCCTTCCAATTTTAATGAGAGTTCTAAAAGCTTTTTAACTTTAGTATTGTTTTTAACTTCTTCTTTAAATCTTGGTTCTCGATCGATAGATTCTTGAAGTGTAAGAGGTCTAGATGGATCAAATGGTACCATTTTACAAATTCTATCTACATGACCATAAGAGAGTCCTAATACACGACCAACATCTCTCAAAACCATTCTAGCCTTTAATTTTCCAAAGGTAATAATATGAGCGACACCATTTTTATATTTTGTCTTTAAATAATCAAACACTTGGTCTCGCTTTTCCTCACAAAAGTCTATATCAAAATCAGGCATAGAAATTCTATCAGGATTTAAAAATCTTTCAAAAATTAAATCAAATTCAATTGGATCTAAATCTGTTATATCTAAAGAGTACGCAACAAGTGAGCCAGCTCCAGAACCTCTACCTGGTCCAACTGGAATAGAATTTTTTTTAGCCCATTTTATATAGTCAGAAACTATTAAAAAATAACTAGCGTAATTCATAGAATTAATAATATCTATTTCATGCTTCAATCTATTCTCATAAATTTCTTTAATTTGTCCTTTTGGTTTGTTGACATTTTTTTTAAAAATAAAATTTTCTAATCTTATTTTTAACCCTTGATTTGCTAGTTTTGATAGCTCATCTTCAGGGGAAGCGCTATCTTCATTTGAAATTGACGGTAAAATTGGTCTTGATTTTTTTGGTTTAAAATTAAATCTTAAATGAAAATTATAATTATTCTCTAGTGCTTCAGGTATATCTGAATATAGTTCTTTAATTTGATCTTGTGATTTAAAATAGTGTTGATTATTATATTTAAATCTATCCTTGTCATCTACAAAGTTTTTTTCTCCAATACAAACTAATGCATCATGCGCTTCGTACATTTCCTCACTTATATAAAAAATCTCTTGAGTTGCAATTAATGGAAGTTGCAAAGATTTTGATATATTAAGTAAATAATTTTCAAAGTTTTTTTCTTGAGCTTCATTATGTCTTTGAATTTCTAAATAAATTCTATCTTTAAAGTTTTTTTTTAGAGAAATTAATATTTGTTCAAAATCTTTAAGTTTATTTTTATAAAAAAGTTTTCCAAAAAAGTTTGTATAATTACCAGTCAGTAATATTAAATCTTTATTATTACTAATGAGATCCTTTAATTCACATGATGGATCTTTCATTGCGTTATTTTTTAAATAACTTAAAGAAGATAATTTTGTTAAATTTTTATATCCCTCCTCAGATGTTGCATATAATGAAATTTTTCCAATTATATCTAACATATTTAAATTAATTTGAGTCCCGATGATTGGGTGGGTTCCGACTTTTGATATTTTTTCTGAAAATTCAAGTGCACCACATAAATTATAACTATCAGCTAATCCTAAAGATTTTATTTTATTTGACTTGCAATAATCAGCTAACTCATCAATTTTAACGGCACCTTCGCATATTGAATATTGAGTGTGCACTTTAAGATGATTAAAATCTTTATTATTAACTAGCATTAACTCGTTTTATATTAGCATTAGAAATAAACAACTTGTAATCTGCCCTGTTAGCAAGTTCTCTATTGTGAGTTGCAAAAATTATAGTTTTTTTTAATTTTTTTAATTTTAGAAAATAAGAAAATATTTCTTTTGAAG
>MDTG01108819.1_pt1 | contig 13405 bp, 12 predicted proteins | sample 811421 | NCBI WGS metagenome assembly MDTG01 (sample SAMN05326645, study PRJNA326480) | marine metagenome | isolation source: seawater | place: Pacific Ocean: South East | collected 2011 | reverse complement strand
TAAGCGGGAAACTCACCTCAAAACTAGTTCTTCCCATAGAGTCGTGGTAGACCACCACGTTGATAGGCTGGGTGTGGAAGTGCAGCAATGCATGTAGCTGACCAGTACTAATAACTCAATTGGCTTAATTTATGCACTGAAAAAAATTTTTAAAAAATATTCTAATAATTAATGATCTAAAATAATCACTATTTTAAAAAAGGCTAATAGAGATGAAAAAAATTTTAACTGTTCAAGAAAAATTTTGGAGTGGTAATTTTGGAAATAAATATATCAATAGAAATAAAAAAGCAAATTTAAGAAAAAACTTCTGGGAATTAATTTTAAACAAAATCAAAGTTCGCACAGTTTTTGAACTAGGAACTAACGCTGGCTTTAACCTGGATGCTATAAAACTTGTCAATAAAAAAATTGATACTTATGGTATTGAAATAAACAACAAGGCGAGGTCAGTTGCTAATAAAAAGGGTCACAATATATACAAAGGGAGTTTAAACCAAAAAATAAAATTAAAAAAAAAATTTGATCTTTCCTTTACTTCATCGGTATTAATTCATATTAATCCTAAAAAACTTAAATTTGCATACGCAAACATTAATAATTTATCGAGTAAATACATATTAATCAATGAATACCACAGTCCGTATCCAGTAGTTGTTAAGTACAGGGGACACAATAACATGTTGTTCAAAAGGGATTTTGCATTAGAGATTAGCAAAAGATACAAATATAAATTAATTGATTATGGTTTTCTTTGGAAAAATGACAAATCAAATTTTTACGAAGACATGAATTGGTTTTTATTTAAAAAAAAATAACTTTATAACTAATAAATAATCTATGGATGATTGTAATATAAAACTATATAGGTCTGCTACTTTAGGAATAAAATCAAAAAACTTTAGTTTATTATTTGATCCTTGGTTAACTGATGGTGAATATTATGGATCATGGTCACATTTCCCTCCTTTTGATTTAAAAGAAAATTTATCAGAAATAAATTCTTATGATGCTATATATATCAGCCACATCCATCCAGACCACTGTTCTGAAGATACTTTAAAATACATATCTAAAGATATCCCAATTTATATCTTAGAGTATCATTCTAAATTTTTGAAATTTAAAATAGAAAGGCTCGGTTTTAAAGTTATAGAAATATCAAATTTTGAGGAATTAAAGTTGTCTGAAAGTTTTTCCATAAAAGCCATTGCAGCTGATAACTGCGATCCAGAATTATGTTATAAATTTAATGGTTGTGCGGATTTAAATGTCAAAAATCAGACGCAACAAATAGATAGTTTAACAATTATCAAATGTAATGGAAAAAACATTCTAAATATAAATGATTGCCCTTATGATCTTGCAAAATTTTCTTTAAATAAAATAAATAAAAATAACAAGATAGACTTAATGTTATTGGGTTACGGAGGAGCTGGACCATTCCCACAATGTTATGAAAACTTAAATCATGTTGAAAAAATTAAGGCCGCAGAAAAAAAACAAATAAATTTTTTAGAAATGTCGAAAAAATTTATTGAAGATATTAAGCCAGATTTTTATTTGCCATTTGCTGGAACATATTATTTATCAGGCCAATTATCAAATTTACAAAATTTAAGAGGCGTTCCATCATTGGAAAAGGCTTATAATTTTTTAGAAAATAATCTGCATATTAAGTCTGAGTGTATAAAATTAAATCCAGACTCGTCATATAATCTCTCAAAAAATACATATTCAGATAAATATAAGGAAATATCTGAAAATGAAATGCAAAGTTATATCAATAATGTATTAAGCAAAAAAAAATTAAATTATGAAGATGATGCAGAAGTTACCTTTGATACTATAATAGAATTAAGTAAAAAGGCCCACCTAAGATTTTTAAAAAAAGTAAATGACTTAAAAATAAAACTAGATTTTGATGTTCTTTTAAAGTTTAAAGATAAATATATTCACATTAATAATAAAAAAAAATCAATAGAGGAAAAAAATAAAAAAGATCTTAAAGATATTGATAAATTTGTTATATATGACGTGCATCCCAAACTTCTTAAGCGAATTTTACTTGGGCCAAAATATGCGCATTGGAATAATGCTGAAATTGGGTCTCATATAAAGTTTTTCAGAAAGCCAGATTATTATGACAGAAGAATCTATAACGCTATGAGCTTCTTCCATTCCTAATACTAAAAACAAATAAAATAATTTTTAAAATCTTCAAATTTGTAAAAAACCAGTTTTTGAGTCTAGACTTTCCATACCTTTTTCTTACATTAATTGGCAAATTAATGTATTTGGCTTTTTCTGATTGTACAAATTGTAAAGCTAAATCAACTAAGAAATATTTTGAGGAATATTTAATTTTATATAATTTTTTTGTTTTGTACATTTTGAAACCAGATAAAGGATCATAAATCCTAAATTTTTTGTAAAAAACCCAGGATAAAAAATGTTCAGTTATTCTATTATATCTATTTCTTTTTCCAATTACTAAATCATAATTCTTGTTAATATTTAAGAATTTTTTAATATCTTTAAAAGAATGTTCACCATCCGCATCCATCGTAATTATATAGTTTATTTTCTTTCTATTTTTTAGAACATGTTTAAAGCCTTTAATTAAACTACTTTCATAACCAAGTTGTTTAGAATTTCTTAAAAAAGGAATTTTATTTTTTAATAAATATTTGTGAGTATTATCTTTAGAATTGTCATCTATAACTAATATCAAATATTCTCTATGAATTTTCTTTAAAATTTTTCTTAATGTTGAATATTCATTTCTTGATGGAATTAATATTATGACTTTAGATCTTTCCAAGTAATTATTTCCCCTTCTTTAATATCTTTAATAACCTTTTTATCTAAAATTTTATTAACATGATACGGTTCAATACCATTTTTTGGACAAGGTCTAAGAAAAGTCAAAACTTTTTTAGTTATCTTTTCTCCATTTTTAATATTTTGTGCAGCTCTTATTGATCTTCTTTGGACAATTGATGCTTCAATTTCATTTTTTTCTAGTTTTTTTTCCCCATCTCCTAGTGCTTTCTCAAGTATTCTAGTATCTTGAACCATTCTTTTCCATGTTTTAGGATTCATAGAAAATCTATGATCTGGTCCAACACGATCGTTATTGTCAGTAAAATGCTTTTCTATTACTTTTGCTCCCATAGCTACTGCACCTAAAACAGTTTGACTTCCAAAAGTATGGTCACTTAAACCCAAGATTATCTTTTTTCCAAATAATTTTTTATATTGTTCAATTACTTTTAAATTAATATATTTGTAGTTTTCCAAATTTGCAGTGTAATTCGTATTGCATTGCATGAGTACTAAGTTTCTATTTTTTGTAATAATTTTTTTTACGGCTTTTTTAACTTCAATAATATCCGAAGCCCCAGTTGCTAGTATAACAGGCTTTCTTTTTTTTGAAATTTTACTAATGATTTCATGCCAAGTAATGTCTCCAGATCCAATTTTGTATGCGCATATATATTTATTAACCATATCCACATAATTCAAATCATATGGAGAAGTCATAAAGTCTATCTTGTACTTATCACATTCCCTTTTTAGCTCCTTTGTCCAAGAAAAATTAATACTAGCATCTTTATAAACATCGAATACACTTTTTTTCCATTTTCTTTGGTGAGCTAATGAACCTAGTTTTTTAAAACCAAAATCACTAACGATAGTCTCTGCTTTAAAATGTTGAAATTTTGCAGCATTTGCTCCTGCTTTCGCACATAGTTTAATTAGACGCTTTGCGCGTTTCAAACTTCCATCATGGTTTGCTGCAATATCAGCTATAAAATAAGCTGGAGTGTGTTCCGATATTTTAAAAAACTTAGTATTAAACTTAGGCATAATTATCTTTTAATTCTTTTATAATTTCTGATTTCAAGTCAGGCAATTTAAAATTAAGTTTATTTTCAATTTTTTTTGAGGAAGTTACAGTAAATCTGGACCTTTTAATTTTAAAAAGATTTTTTGACTTAATCTTAATAAACTTTCGATTAGATATTTTTAGTTTTTTTGCAAAGAATAAAGCAAAATTAAACTTGGATATTTTTCCTCTGGATCCAAGATTAAAAACACCGCTGATTTTTTGTTTATTCAAAATAATTTTTTTAATTATTCTGGCGATTGTTATTGTCCTTAATGGGTTAAAATAAACATCATCAACAAGGTAAAATTTTTTTCCAGATTTAAAAGCATTATAAACAAAATCAGTAAATGAATAATTATTTCTATTTTTTGATTTGCCAAAAAAGTTTGTCCTTAAAATTAAACTAGTTTTTGCACAATTTTGTTCTGCTATTATTTTACTTACAACATAATAATTGCTATAATTTATTTTATCTTTTTCTGAATTTCGTTTTTTTTTGTAATACATTGAGTCAGTTGAGATTTGAATTAGCCATATTTTCATTTTATTTCGTTTCTCATATTCAAAAATCCATTTTATTAAGTCAGAATTAATTTTTTTAATTTTACTTTTATTTCTCTCACAATAATCTATGTTTGTGTGTGCTGCACAATTTACAATTAAAGAAGGTTTAATTTTATTTAGTAATCCAAAAAACTTACTTTTGACCTCTAAATTTATTTTTCTTTTTTTAAGGCCATTATGATAAACTTTGAAGTTATTGGATAAAACTTTGTAAATTTCTAAACCAAGTAAACCAGATGATCCCAATATAAGAATTTTCATTAATTAAAATAGAAATGATGTGTTGAACTATTTATTTTACTTATATCATTTCTCTTTTTAAGAAAATTATATATTTTTTTCCACTCAACATTGTTATTTTTAATTAGATATTCTTTGTAAAGTTTTCTAAAAAAAATAAGATCTTTTTCTGTATCAAGGGTCCATCTATAATATTTGTCTAATATTATCTTACTTTTCAAATTAAACTTTTTTACTCCTTTATTTTTTTTTATATATTCAGTGACATGTTCTATTTCTGAAAAACTATTTCCTTTTTTATAAGCCTTTTTGAGACTCTTATAATTGAATATTTCAAAATCCAATCCATGCGGAAATGTTTGAAGTAAATTATTTGATAAATAGTCTAATTTTTTATTTTTAAAAATTTCTATACCTTTTTCAATCAAACGGTTATCTATTAAAGGACAATCACTAGTTATTCTTATAATATTTTTACATTTATAAAATTTTGCAGCCATATAGTATCTTTTCAATACATTTTTTTCTGGTCCTTCAAAAAAATCAATTTTATTATTCCTTAATAATCTTTTAAGTTTTGAATTACCTTTTTCTTTCGCGATTGCACAAACAATTTTTAATCCTGCAATTTTTTTAAGTCTATTTATTAAAAATTCTAAAAAGGTTTTGTTTCCAATTTTTAATAAAATTTTGTTTGGTAATCTTTTGCTAGATAGTCTGCATTGTATAATGACAGTATATTCAGGCATTAATCATTTTTTTTATCTGATTAACTGATAGCTTTGTCTGATTTTTTAGAGAATTATATTCAAAACTTTTTTTTACTCTTTTTCCTCTATTTTTAGCAATTATCATATAATTTAAATTTCTATTGAAGTTAAAATTCGGTTCAATTACATAAAAATTTTTAAATTCTATACATTTGTCACTTTCATCTGAAGAGCACAGTTGTTCATGTATTTTTTCACCTGGCCTTATTCCTGTAATTTTTATTTTTAAATTTTTGCCTAAAGCAGTTACTATATCTGTGATTTTACAAGATGGAATTTTGGGTATAAAAATCTCTCCACCCTTCATTATTTTTATACTGTCATAAACAAAATTAACTCCCTCAGGAAGAGTAATAAAAAACCTTGTCATATCTTTATGAGTAACTGGCAGCTCTTTAGCTCCATTTTTTAATAAATTTTTAAAAAAAGGTACGACTGATCCTCTGGAGTTAATTACATTACCATATCTGACAACAGAAAATTTAGTTTTTTGTGAACCCAAAATATTATTAGCTGTTGTAAATAATTTATCAGAAACCAATTTTGTTGCACCATAAAGATTTATTGGACTCGAGGCTTTATCTGTAGATAATGCAATTACTTTCTCAATCTTTAAATCAATTGCAGATTTTATAATATTTTCAGCCCCAATTATATTAGTTTTAATAAATTCTGTTGGATTATATTCAGCTGCAGGTACTTGTTTTAGAGCTGCAGCATGAACAACTATATCTACCCCAATCATTGCTCTTGAAATTCTATATTGATCTCTTATGTCTCCAATAAAGAATCTAAGTTTCTTATTTTCTTTCAATTCCTTGCTCATGTAGAATTGTTTAGCTTCATCTCTTGAAAATATAACAATTCTATTAACATTTTTATCTTTGAGTAGTTTTTTAACAAATTCCTTTCCAAAAGAGCCTGTTCCACCAGTTATAAGATAGCTTTTTTTCATGAACTTATTGACTTTTTCAATTTCTAAACCTACAAAAAAGGTATTGTCCATAGGAATTACTTTAAATTGATAATAATGTAAAGATGTGTATTTAATATAAATTAATAAATATATAAATGACTAAATTTAGACTCAGAGAAGAAAAACTTAAGAAAAAATGGGCTGGTAAAAATGATATGGTACCAGTAAATGCACCACAATATGTTTTCGTTGATGAAGAAAAAGAAGAAGAATTTCATCATAATATGTACCCTAAAAAAGAGGATAGAGATAGATACGAAAGTTATAGAGAAGAATGGTATAGGAGAGCTAAAGAGTTTGACGCTGGAGAATTTCCGCTTTCTGTAAATATTGAACTTGTCAGCACATGCAATCTTGCATGCACAATGTGTTATACCATTACTGATAAATTTCAGAATTCAATTGTTGGCGCTCAAAGAATGATACCTTGGAAAATAGTAAAAAACATCATTGATGAAGCTGTAAAAATTGGAGTTTACTGTATTTCATTTAGTTGGAGAGGCGAAAGTACAATGTATAGATCAAAAGATGAAGTCTCAGGTAAAATTATGACTTTTCCAGATGTACTTAAATATGCGAGAGAAGCAGGCATATTGGAGGTAAATTCTTTAACACATGGTCAGCTTATTGATGAAAAGATGGCTGAAGAAATTGTGCTTGCCCAACCAAGTTGGATAAGTTTCTCAATTGACGGCATGGGCGATGAATATAATAAAATTAGAACTCCCGCAAATAAGCTTAAATCAGATTATGATGCATTTAAAAAAGTTAGCGATTCAATTAAACTATTAAATTATTATAAAAAGAAACATAAAATAAAGAGACCTCAGATAAGAACAAATTCTGTATTTCCAGCAATACAAAAAAATCCAGAAGAATATAGAGATTATATGTTAAATATTGGAGTTGATTTTATAACGGTTAATGAAATTGTAGATTATAGACATCATAGACTAAAAGATGAAATGGTAAGAGAAAATTGGGCTTGCCAATTTCCTTTCCAAAGATTGACAGTTTCTGCAAATGGCGTAATGCTGCCTTGCACTGGATGCTATAATGAGGAAATAGGTTTAGTTTTAGGTAAATACGATGGATCCCCAAACAAAGTAGTAAGAGACTATGAGGGGAATGTTGCATCATCAAAATTAGAAGATATGACTTTAATGAAAGCTTGGCATTGTGATAAATTAAAAAATATTAGAAAACTTCACAAAGAGGGTTTGAGAAAACAAATAGAGCCAGGTTGTAGAAATTGTCACCATGGTGCTCAAAAACACGGAGCCGATTATGTGCCAAAAGAGTGGGATAACAAAACTCAGCAATGGGTACAACACAAACATCTAAGTGAGAAAAGAAATTATAATTTAAGAGCTAATAATAATCTTTACAAAAACAAGTAAATTTCTACAAAAATTTTTTTAAAAATTTTTCTTTATTTACAATACTATTTTTCATTGTTTTATTTATTAGACTTATTTTTTTGCTTTTACTTAAAACTTTTTTAATTGTATTTTTACCCTCTTCAAATGATTTACAATAGATAAAATTAAAAAATAATGGATTTTCTAATTTTTTATGATTTTTATTTATTACAATATATGGAATTTTAAATAAATTTGCCCAATCAGAAACAGCTGATGGCAATTCACTAATAATCATGTCACCAATTTTAATTATTTCAGAAAGTTTAAATTTTGAAATTTTAATCTTTAATTCATTCTCAATCCATTTATAATTTTTATATTTTTGTTTAGGATGTAAGCTAATCAATATTTGAAATCTTCCCTCTTTTTTTATTTTATTTAAAAAACTACATATTTCTAAAATATGACTTTTATGTTCCTTATAACTTAAATCTCCATGTTCATAAAAGTGTGACAACAACAATATCAAGATTTTTGAATTATTTTTTAATTTAAGTTTTTTTTTTAATTCATCTATTTTAATTTCTGAATGTAATATGTCGGAATTGTTCGAACCAATGCTTATTAATTTTTTAGTTCTACATTTTAAATTTATGAAATATTTTTTTATATTTTTGTTCTCAACAAATACATAATCAGAATTTCCTCCCCCAATAACCCAAGGATTTTCTGGAAGTAATTTTAAAACTTTAAATATAAATAGTTCACTTATTGGATAAAAGCTTATCAAATTATCATTTGAGAATTTAATAAATTGATTTTTAAAATATTTTGTAAATATGTTACCCTTAACAAATTTAAAACCCCTATTATTTATCCTTCTATACACAAGGGTTTCGATATCAGCACATCTACTGTTACAATTCAATATTACTTTTGATTTCGTACTTTTTGCTTGTTTGCATAAATTTAATAAAATGCTTGTATCTCTATCACTGTTTGCAAGAAGCATATCAAATCTATTTTGTTGATATATTTTTTTTATACAAAAATAATCTTTGATAAATAGAAAACTTTTTTTAAAAATTGATATTGAAGAATAATTTTTCAAATATTCCGATATATTCCAATATATAGGGTTATTGTATGTTATAATTTTGATATCTTTTTTTAATCTCTTTTTATGAAGACTTAAACTTTTATTCCAATTAAAAAAAAAAACCTCGAAGTTTTTTGAAAGTTGATTTGCTAAGATTATGAAATCATCAATATGAGTTGAATTTGGATGAATTAAAATTTTTTTAATGTGTTTTGGATTTCTCAAAGTTTTATTTATTTGAGGAAGTAACCTCAGAAATTCTTAATTTTAGTGAATCATTTTTTTTCTTATTAATAGGCATTTTTGCTGTTTTAACATCAAAAAGTCTCTCATAATCTTCCTCACAATTATAAAGACAATTTTTACAAATAGTTCCATCTAAATTATTATTCAGATGTTTTTCTCTTAGTTCTGTAATTTTTTTATTATTAAATTGATTAATTAATTTTTTATTTTTATCAAATTTTTCATAAACTAGGTCATTTTCATAATCTACACAACATGCAGTCATATATCCCTCAGCTGAAAAATGTAGACGATTCCAAACCATCGCACATGGTTTAAAGTTTTTTTTCTCTACAGGGTTATCTTTGTTAATAGCCTTAGTTAATATATCAGACTTTAAAGTTCTACCACCTTGATTGATAGATTTTTGAAAAAACATATCTTCAAAATACTTGCCATATTTTTCTTTGAAATCATCTATCTCTTTATATGTTAAATCTGTATAAACAAAGCTACACATAATTTGAATAGCTTTGTTATATTTTTTTTTATATTCGTATAGAGATTTTACATTATTAATAACTTTCTCAAAATCATCATAACCATGAATTGTTTTGTAGGTTTCTTTGCTCCCAGCATTGATCGAAAATTTTATACTGTCTAAACCAGCATTTATACATTTTTTAAATTTCTCTAAATTAGCAAGAGCACCATTCGTGGTAATATACACTCTTTTTATTCCAGTATCTTTTGCAAACTCAATATAATCACTTAAATTTTTTGTCATAAAAGGTTCACCAGTTGAATACAATCCAACTTCTACTACACCTTCATCAACCGCTTTTCTTATAAATTCTTTATAAGTATCCATGTTAAGGTGCATTGTTTTTCGTGTCATCTCAGGATTATAACAAAATACGCAAGCATGGTTACAACCATTACTTAATTCAATTAATGCATTTTTTGGAATGTCAGCAAAGGAACTATTGTAGTTTAATGTAAAATCTTTTTTTTCTTTCTTTCTAAAATAGTTGCTTTTATAAAATCTTTCTTTCATTATACTTAATAAGTTTTACTAATTTAATACTATAGTATATTTAATCTAAACAGAAGTTATATAATGTTTAATAAAGCGATAAGTCAATTTAAAAATTTCTTTAAAAGAAAATTTGAAGAAAGTTTAATTTTATCTGCAAAAAGTCACTTTATCTCAAACAGAAACAATTATTCTGAATATTCAAATATAAAAAATTCTGAATTTAAAGTTTTTTCACAGAATGGAGAAGATGGCATTCTTGATTATTTAATCTATACTTTAGATCTAAAGAATATCAAATTTATTGAAATTGGTGTTGGAGATTATACAGAGTGTAACACTAGATTTTTAACTCACAATTTTCCGTTCAAAGGTTTAGTTTGTGATTTTAATAAAAAACTAAAGAATAATATTAAAGAACTAGTTTTTACACACAGAGGTGAAATTAAAACATATAACGAATTTATTAATCAGGATGATGTTTTTGATATTTTAAAAAGACTCAACTTTAAAGACAATATTAATTTATTTAGTCTAGATATTGATGGAAATGATTATTATATCCTAAAATCTTTGCCTGATAATTTTTCTGATATCTTTGTGGCTGAGTATAATCAAAATTTTGGACCAAACTTGGAGGTTTCAACTCCTTATATAAATGAGTTTAATAGATTTAAATACCATAATTCTGGACTGTGTTGGGGCGTATCAATTAAATCATTAGTTAAATTGATGGAAAGAAAAGGTTATGTTTTTGTTGGAACAAATACTGAATGCTGCAATGCATTTTTCCTCAAAAAAGAATTAAAAAGTAAAATAAGTAAAAATTATAATTTTGAAATTAATTTAAATGATTGTTGTAATGATTTTGTTTGTGACGCAAGAGACAATAATGGTAATTTGATTCAATTACCTATCTCCAAAAGATTAGAAGCAATCAAAGAATTAGAAGTAATAGATCTATCTAAAGAAAATCGAGAAGATAAAGTAAAAATTTCCACTCTATTATTCAGATGAGTCAATTAAAAAAAATTTTTGAGGTTTTAAATAAAAAAATTAAAATAGAATTATATTTTCTATTTTTCATAATTTTGATAGCAGTTGTATTGGAAGTTTTGGGAATAGGCTTATTAATTCCATTGTTTGATATAATATTAAATAAAAATCATGCAGTAATTAATTTTATATCTGAGAGATTTAATTCTAGCAATCTAGAAATAACTGTACTTCTTATTTTCGGAATTTTTTATTTTTTTAAAACTTTATTTTTATCTTTTTTAGCATATAAAAAAGCCTTTTTTTCCTCAAAGATTCAGAAATTTATCTCGGAAAATTTATATAATAGCTATATACAACAAGACTACAGCCAACACCAAAACAATAAATCTTCTGAGCAAATAAGAAATATATTACAAGAAGCAGCTTTATTTTCTCAAGTTGTTGGAGCATATTTATTGTTAGCGACTGAATTCTGCGTACTATTTGCAATAATTTTATTTTTACTTTTTTATAATTTTAAAGTAACAATAATAATCTTTTTATCAACTTCCCTAGTTTCAATAATTATTTTTTATATTCCAAGTAAAAGACTAAAATTTTGGGGTAAGCAAAGGCAATTTCATGATAACAAAAAAGTAAAATTTATTCAGGATGCTTTTGGATCTTTTAAAGAAATAAAAATACTCTCTTTAGAGAATTTCTTTTTAAATAATTACAGGCCTCATAATACAAAAAGTGCAGATGTAGTTGCTAAAAATGTTTTTGTTGGTCAACTCCCTAGACTATTTTTAGAGTTTTTTGGAGTATTCTGTATATGTGGTTTTACGATTTTATTATTATTTTTAAAAAAAGATTATTCTGAAATATTGCCTTTAATTGTTATTTATAGTGCAGCCGGAATAAGACTTCTGCCATCTTTTACAAAACTAATTGCAGGTTTGCAAAAAATTAAATTTAGTTCAGTGGTGATAGACCTAATTTACAATGAAATTAAAAAATATAAATCTTATGAAACTAAAATCAATTTGAAAAAAAATATCCAATTTAATAACTGCATAGAAGTTTCAAATTTAAGTTTTGCATATAGCAAAACAAATAAAAAAATTTTGAATAATATAAATTTTAATATTAAGTTTGGTGATACTGTCGGAGTAATAGGAGAAAGTGGATCTGGAAAATCTACACTTGTTAATATAATTACTGGTTTAAGCCTACCCACAGAGGGTGAAATAATTGTTGACGGAATAAATATAAATAACAATTTAAAGTCTTGGTACAAAAACATTGGATATGTGCCTCAAAATATTTATTTATCAGATGACACAATAAAAAATAATATTGCTTATGGTAAAGAGCCAACTGAAATAGATTTATCAGCATTGAATTATGCGTTAGAAAAATCAAATCTAAAAAAATTTATACAAACATTAGAAAAGGGACTAGATACTCCAGTTGGTGAATTAGGAAATAGAATAAGTGGTGGACAAAAACAAAGGATAGGTATTGCAAGAGCGCTGTATGTAAGACCTAGATTTTTAATATTAGATGAAGCTACAAACGCACTAGATAAAGAGACAGAAAACAAAATCATCGAAGAATTAAAAATACTCCAAGGCTCTACTACAATAATGTTTATAACACATAGACATTCAACTCTTTCAAATTGTTCTAAGATTTTTAAATTACAAAATAATGTATTGTCTCAGGAAGATACCTATAATGAATAATTTTGTTAGAATTCTTTATTATATGCTTAAATTGCTTGACAGCTTAATATACTTGATTTTTAAAAGAAAAATAATAATTAGATTATTAGATAAAATTAAGCTTGAATCTTACACTGAAAAAAAAATACTAGATAGAAGCTTAAAATTTTATACACCCTCATCAAAATCCTTATGGAGAATTAATAACTTATTTTTAAATGAGCCAGAAACGATAAAATGGATTGATGATTTTAAAAACATCAATAATCTTGTTTTTTGGGATATAGGAGCAAATATAGGGGTTTATTCTTTATATAGTTTGGTTAGACATCCAAATTTAAAAGTGGTTTCTTTTGAACCATCTTTAAGTAATGCAACTGTTTTAACACGAAATATTTCGATAAATAAATTTTCAGACAGATTTTTCTACTGTGGTTTACCTTTAACTAGTAATGACTTTAAAACGCAAGAATACATTGAGGCTTTTTTTAATGAAGGATCATCTGGAAGCACATTTGGTGTAGATTATAC
>MDTG01215309.1_pt1 | contig 13406 bp, 14 predicted proteins | sample 811421 | NCBI WGS metagenome assembly MDTG01 (sample SAMN05326645, study PRJNA326480) | marine metagenome | isolation source: seawater | place: Pacific Ocean: South East | collected 2011 | reverse complement strand
GCAAAAGCCCTTGTAAGTCATTGATTTACAGGGGTTTTTAATTTTGGTTGCCTGAATCGTTGCCTTTACTGCTTTTAATTATCACTAAGTTATAACAAAAAGTCAAAAAATCTCAATAGTAATTTTTAATTGGTGATAGCCTACTCAAATAATATTAGTTTTCTGTTGAACTAAAGTGTTTTTATAATGATGTATAATAGTGAGGCTACTGGTTTCTTAAAAGAAAAAAGACATATTACGACTATGATTTAGGATTTGGACCATATTTATTTTCTTTCTCTTCTCCGTCTCCAAATAACATCCATAAACCATAAAATGGAATCAATTGATACCATCCTGAATTTCCTCGGTCGTGACATCTTTTGGCTCCCTGCATAATAAGCCAAATAAGAGCAGGAATGACAGAAATGTACAATATTTCTAATCCATATGTTGCACCGTCAGTAAGGCCTAAATAACCCATAACTAAACCTATACAAAATGTTGCGCCATAATAAATAAGAATAGACAGTCCATATTCTAATCTTCTAATTCTACCTTTTGATGAAAAATTGTTTTTAAACATAACTTTTCTTTTTAATATACAAAAAATTTTCTTTGCCTAATTTCTTTATAAAATATAAGAAATTGATAAATTAAAAGTAAAAGATATTACACTTATTAATTTTAATTAAATTGTATAAAAATTAAATACGAATATTTACTATGAAAAAGCTAATAATATTAATTTTATTAACTCCATTAATTACTTTTAGTCAACTGGAATGTACTAAAAATATTAAAATTGGAAATATTGATATATGTTTTCCAAAGATTAACGGAATGACAGAATCATACTCTAATTCTAATGTAAAAATAATAGCAGATTCATTCAAAGGAAGTGATGATGAGATAATTTTCGCAATATATGCTAAAAAAGAAAATCTTGTTTACTCAAAAATGTTAGAAAATGGGTTAGGACATCCATCATATAAATTATATGGAAATAATAAATTTATCGATATCGATATTAACCAAGATCTGTTTAACATGCTCAAAGTTCAAATTAAAAAAACATTAGGTAAAGATTTGACAAAAGCAATAGAAAAGGTTAATGGAAGATTAAATCAAATAAGTGACATTGCGGAACTAAATTTTGAAACACCAATTTTAATTGAGAGTCGTAATATTAATACTAAATCAACGACTAATACACTATTAATGAAAATATCAACTGACGGAGAAATTCAAACGATGGTAGCAAATCTAAGTATATTAGTTATAAAAAAAAGACTTATTTTTTTTGCTAATTACAATAAGTATAATGGATCAGAATCCATTGAAAAAACAAACATTCAGACTGATGTTTTCATAAAAAAAATATTTAATTTAAATTGAATCATTAAAAAAAAGATTTTAATACGTAAATAACTTATGATTATGAAAAAAATATTTGACTTTACTAGAAAAAAAACAATACTACAGGCTATTTTTTTTTATTTCATATCATTTTTAGCATCATTAATTCTTGGAGGTCTGGCTGGTGGGTTAATGGGTTTAATTGGACAACTTGAAATGGCCGCAACAGCTGGATTAGCAGCAGCTACAATTTTTGTTATTTATATTTCATATAGAATATATAGTCAATCTAACTTAGGTGTTTTAAATAATTTATTTCTCATATCTGGCATTATTATTACTTTTTTCTACGGATCAATTTTAGGTTTATTGCCTCTTGCAATTGCTACTTGTTTTAATAGAACTAAATATTCAGAAGATTCTATAATAAATAAAAAAATAATTAATCAGGATAATTCAAAATACATACCCAAAGTTAAAGACAAAAAAATTGATTCAAAGAATGCTGAATTAAGTGTGATTAATCGATATTATAGTGATAAAAATATAGAAAAAACTATTGAAACTCAAGAAAAAGTTAAAACAAAAGATGTGAAACTATACCATGATAATGGTAAATTAAAAACACTAGCAACCTTAGATGAAGATGAAAAACCTCATGGAAATTGTAAAGAATGGTATCCAAGTGGCAATATTTTTAAAAACCAAAACTTTAAGCATGGTATACCTAATGGTAGTTTTAAAGAATATTATGAAAATGGAAATCTGCGGAAAGAATGTAACTTTAAAAACGGCAATGAACATGGGAAAAGTAATGAATTTTATGAAGATGGAAAAAAGGATATTGTTGGCAATTTTAAAGATGGAAAGATGCATGGATTAAGAGAGCAATATTTTTCATCTGGTAATTTAGAAACTAGAACTACTTATGAAAATGGACTAATTGAAGGCTTACATATTTTTCTAAGTAAGGATCGTGAAGTTATAGAGGAAAAAATTATGCAAAAGGGTCTGGACATAACTATGGAACTTTTTATGTTAATGGCGGAAAATAATTCTGAGCATATGCTAAAAGCTGGTTTAATTAAGGATGGTGTTCAAAAATATGAACCCGGAGAATTTTCTCAAAAAATGTATGAATATTATAAAGCTAATAATTTAAAAGTTGAATCTAACCAAGTAACTGTACTAAATGAAATACTTAAAGAGGGCTCAATTGATAAAGATTTTTATGATATGAGTATGTCAGCTTTAGGACAAAATAATAAAAATAGTTAATTGAAATTGAATTGTGGTTAATACTGTTATGGCTATTATTTATAGAGCTGCTTTTAAAAAATTTAGTCTTAATTAAGTAGATTATTATTTCTTCAACTTATAATTTATGTAATCCTCCATCTCCTCTAAATCAGTGTCATGAATTGAAAATATAAGGAAAACAAAAACAAAATATAGCAATCGTTAGTTTTGCTCGTATGTATTTATACCGCCATCTAAAGAAGAATTAACATCACCTGAAAGGTAAATACTTCCATCAATACTATTATCCAATTCTAAATCTCCACTTAAATAATTATTAGATTCTAAGTAGCCTGAAAGATTTACATTAAGACCGTTAGAATCAATTAATTGAAATTGAATTGTGGTTAATACTGTTATGCCTATTATTAATAGAGCTGCTTTTAAAAAATTTAGTAATTTTTCCATATTTATATATTTATATATTTATATTTCAATTAAATACAAGTACTAATAAAAAAATATTTAGTCTTAATTAAGTAGATTATTATTTTTTCAACTTATAATTTATGTAATCCTCCATCTCCTCTAAATCAGTGTCATGAATTGTAAATATTTTGATATCTTCTTCTTTATCATTAATGGGCCAAGTTCCAGATTTTAAAGTTGAATAAACTATCCAGGGTTTTTTATCGCTATATGGCAAAGAAGCAGTAATTTCCTTAATCTTTCCTTTTTTAAAACCGTTATCAACAAATATTTTTAATATGTCATTAAAATCTAAAACTATATTTTTTATCTCTTCTCCATTTCGATTAATGGATTTAAGTTTCGAATTAAATTCTATATTTTTTAAATAAGAGAATTTATTCTCTAAAAAATCAATTTTCAGTTCTTCATTTTTTAATTTAGTTCGAGTACCATGCCAAAAACCCCAATAAATGGCACTTATTAAACCAAAAAAGAGAGCAATTATTAAATATGTAATCATATCATTTATTTTTTAAAAAAACCATTAATAAATCTAACTATTTTAGAAATAATAAAAGTTAATAGAGGTGGAAGAATTGTGACTGCTATGAGTAATACTAATATAATAATTAAAATCTCCATTTATATGTTGTTACTAATTTAAATTAGGAATAACTGGATAAGGTACTAATGAGTCTAAAATAAGGTACAAACTCTCCTTAACCATTAGTGAAATAGAAATCACTATAACTGATGTAATAATGCTAACAGCTATATTATTGTTTTTAATTTCTTTGAATTCATCAATTTCTTTTGTCATTAGAGTAAATAAATTAATGGAGATTATTATTACTAAAGTTATAACTATTGAACTTATTCCGATAAATACGCCACTATATTTCAAACTCTCTAACAAAATAGAACCGTCAAAATTGACTTGATTTTCTATTAATTCAATAGAATTAGATATTACCTGATTTAAGCCATTAAAAAGATAGCCAACTGAAAATAAAATAGAGGAGCATAAAATAGCATATGCTATGTTATCATTACCCATTTCATATTTCTTTTGGATATACTTGTCAATCATTCTATAAGTTGTATATAAAATAATTATTCCTACTAAAATCGAAATTCCCATTTGTATTAATCCGTTGTATAAAAGATCTAAATTCATAATATTAAATTTTTAAATTAAATTACCACTTGCCATTTTGAAATATCACTTATATTTTTTGGTATCACCCCTACTTCAAAACCTGGTGCGGTAGTCTCCCAAACATAATATTTTTTTCCATTATGTTTTTTAAATTTTCCATAAGAAGGTAAGTTGATTCCTAATATGGAGTGTTCATATTGTAAACTGTTTAAAATAACTGCATCGTAATTGAATTTTTTTAAAAGAGTGTAAAGAAAAACAGTTCGAGTATCGCAATCTCCTTTAAAATTTGCTACAAACTCTAAAGGAGAATATATGCCAAATTTCACATTACTCTCACACGTAAAACCTGCTTTAACCAGTTTTTTTACCATATCACTATTTTCATATGAAACTTTACAATCACCCGGTACCTGTAATCCGTATGGAATATTTTGAACCATAGTTACCATAACATCTGCAAACTCCTTTCTTGAAAGGTTAGGATTAGATGATTGTATTTCTCTAAGTGCACTATATATATTTGATAATTTTCCATAATCTCTTTTAGAAATGTCAGAATAAATAATGGGAATATTATTAAGTCTTAAATCAAGTTGTAAATTTTCCTTAAATTTTTTAGATTTAAAATACTCATTTGAATTCACGCTTAGTGTAGTTGAATGTTTTCGTCTACTATTGTCATTCCAATCAATTTTATATGACATTAAAAAATTTTCTCCAGATTTGAGACGCTCCTCATATATGTTTTTTTCATTATAAATTTTATTTTCTTTTATTGAATCAGTAAAAAACAAAGATCCTAATCCGTAAAACACTAATGACAAGAAAAAGAAATAAGAATATTTAAAAATATAATGAAATAATCTAAAAATATATTTTGAAAAGAAATACAGAAATCCTATTACTAAGGCTGTAATTAATGTTGTTAATGGACCAAAAACAGTTGCAAAACAAACAATTAAAAGAGCATAAAAAACATATGTTAAGTAGGGTAAGAAATTTGATTTAACCTTGTCTTTAATAATGATGAATTTTGGTTTAGGCTTAGAAATAACATATTCTGGTTTTATTTTTTTTATTTTAACAATCTCTATCTCATCTTGATTGGACAATGCTGCATAAATATTTCCTGAGATAGTTCCAAAAGTCATGTCACCTTCTCTAATAACATCTGAAAATTCAATATTATAAATAACAACATCACTTAAATCTTCATTAAACTGATGGTTTTTAACGGATTTTTTTGGATTAATCTTAACATCATTTAAGTTACTTAAATGAAGAGATAAGGAATCAGCTCTTACAGACTCTACATAGGAAGATCTAACAGCGTTTTCCATACTGGACTCAACAATGTTAATCTTTGATAAATTAACACCAGAAATCGAGCTAATTGAAGATTTGGCCTGGTACTTTCCTATAAAAGATCCTTTTATGTATACGTTATTATTGACTTTAATCTTCAATTTGAATTATTTATATTTAACCATTCAATTAAGCTTCCTTTCTTGAGGTTTTTAATATTACTTGTTACAGGTATTAAGTTAAAAGGAGGATCAGAAAATTTTATTGATATTTTAATTTTTCTGCCTGTTGATTTAACATACAACTGATCCCTTAGTTCAACGAATTCTGCGTATTTATTTTCTACTATCCTTCGATTAATTTTATTTTTTAAATCAAAATATTCCGTAAACTTATTATTTAAAAGAAGCAACAATACAGGCGAATAAAATAAAGCAATCATTAATATAGTAATAAGAAAAGATGATGGGATTTTCTCATTTAAAATATTTATTTTTTGAGCAAAAAAAGATGACTTATTAATTACTTTTCTATATTTTTTTACATCTATATCAATTTGTTTTTCAATCAATACAATTTTTTCTTCTATTTCTTTTACGTCTCTAATTTGATCAGGTTCATTTATTAATATTAAAAATTCCTTTTCATTTTCATAAGCAGTGGTCATCTCTTCAATATTTTGTGATTGAATATTCTCTAGGGATCTAGAATAATCTTTAACTAATTCTGACTTATATATTTTTAAATTGGAATTAATTTGATTTTCAAAAACCATTATTTCTAGTGGATAAGCAATCATTACTGCCAGAACAAATAGGGAAATAAACTTTATTAAATGAGGAGTTAATTTTTGAAAATTAGTTCCAGATTCATAATTAATATCTTTCCTGTTAAGTGAAGACAAAATTAATCGATAAAGATTTACTATAAACAAAGAAAAAAAAACAGCAATAATGATCGACACATAATTGTTTTCTGAAATTTCTAATGCAGCTTTAAATACTGAAATAAATGATAATAAAGCAATTAATATGAAAAGAACTAAATATAAAAGAAAGTCTCTTCTTTTTATATTACTTAATATATAAAAATCAAATCCACATAATGTTTTTAATAATTTATTCATTAAACTTTATCTATATAATCATTTGGATTTTTTTCTATTTTCTTCATTTCCTCTCCTTTCCATTTTTCTATTATAAAATCACTTAATTCACTTTGTGTTTGAATTAGCTTAATTTTCTCCTTAATAAGTTTTTTAGATTGATGATGAATTATAAGATCTCGTTGTAAGCCATTTTTATCTTTATAGAAATCATACTGAATTTCAATTCCATGCTCCGCTTGAATTAAAGCCTTTAAATTATCATTCATAAAATCATAAGGACTTTTTATAAGCATCATCTTAAAAAATATTGGAGTTAGTTCAATTGTCATAAATAAAAGTGTAATGAACAAGGTTAACATAGGATCAACAATTTCATGGAGAATATCAATTCTTTCGGAAAGTCCATTTAGCTTATTTGATACCACTCCTTTTTCAGAGAGCAGAAGCTTCTTTTCACTTTTTAAATCATCAATATCATCTTGGAAATCCTCAATCCTGGGTTTAAGCTCACTAACTAACTGATTATATTCACTTGCTACTCTATTTTTCTTTTCTTCTTTCATTTTAGCTTGTGGACCATAACCTCTATTTCCTGAACCAGCTAGCCCATCTGTTTCATTAAAAAACTCTAGTTCGGCTAATATCTTTTCCTCTTCTTTTTCTTTTAAAAAACTTCTCAGTTCAGCTATTTCCTCTCTTAAATCAGCAATTTTCGGATCAAAATCATCATTAAGACCTTCACTGAATTCCATTTTTTTTGCTTGTTGTCTATTTACCAATTCCACATCAATCTCTGTTGAAAACATTTTAAGTTCCATTGGTTTTGAGATTGTAAAAGCTATAATAACTCCCATTAACATTCTGGGTAAAGCAGCTTTTATTTCGTCAAATGTAATAGCCTCTGTTCCGTCCCCTTTTCCAGTACTCGCTACTATAAAACGATCAATGTTAAATATAATTAACCCCCAAATACACCCAAATACAATAGACATTAAAACTGCCGCGTAGTCAATAGGTATGTCTGCTGCCCCACTTCCTTTAGGGCCAAAGATTACATAAAAAGCATAACCTCCTGCCATAGCTGCCATAAATCCTGTAGCCAGAACAATTCCTCCTAGACAGGCGTATTTAACATGATCTGTATAAGTGCTTCTTTCTAATACATAGCTGTCAGCACCACATGCCTTCCATAGTTGTTTTATTAAAAAACTTGGCTTTGGTGATTTGTAAAATGACTTTTCCATAATTAATTTAATTTTAAGTTTGTTGAATCAATTTTTATATTTATTTCATTATTTTTTAAAAACACCTTAGTAGGTTTAACTTTATCTTCAATTCCTTTCAAAACTGTTTTTTTATTTTCTGCTAATTTATTTCTTATAGAAAATGAGGTTTTATCATCGTCCTTAAGGTTACCTTTAAAAGTTTTAGATTTCGAAAAAGAACTTACATTCATCTTTATTTTTGATGAGACTAAGCCAGTCCAACCAAAAGCGTACAGAGTAAATTCGTTATTATTTGGTTTGGCTTCAATAAAAGCCCTATTAGAATCATAAAACCATCCCTTTGCCCATGAATCTTGATGAATTTTAACAAAAAAACTCCCTCTTACTTTCCAAATAATTTCTGTTAACGCTCCTTCTAAAATATATTTAGAATTAACTTTAAAAAATTCAATTTTAGTATTTAAATCAATCATTTAAAAATTCATCAAGAGTTATATCATCACTTTCAATATTTCCTTCGGCAACACCAAACTTAAGTGACCATGAAGTGTTAGAGTTTTTAAAAACCCATAAGTCTTTAATTCGTTGAGTTTCACTATTTTTTAAAAATCCTCCCATTACATCATCTATATCGTTTGTTTCATTTCTTCTATCCAAAATCTTTGAAAAGGACCAAGCATTTCCACCATAATATTTTAAATTATATGTTCCATTAGGGATATTATTCATAGTCAAAACCTCGTTTTTTCTAACGAACTGCGCTCTATGTATTTTTTTATTATATGTGTTATAAAGTACCATTACATAATCTTTTGAATCAGCAGTGATTTGTAAAGAATTTTCATGATAAATATTTGAAATTCCTCTTCCAAAAACTTTTTCATATGGCTTGAATCCTGTTTTAGGGTAACAAGTTTCATCATATTCATAACACGCTAGTTTATATCCTAAATCACAAGCAGTGATAAAATCATCACAACCTGTTAGACCCATTTTATTTTTCACAAGTCCTTTATAATAAAAAGCTTCAGCGTTTTCGCTTGTTGAGTTTAATCTAATTGACTCCTCAAAATCTTCTAAAGCTTTCTTGTAGGCTCTACTGAATTTTGATTTACCCTTTTTATAATGACTTTTTCCTCTTAAAAAATAAGCAAACCAGTCGTTGTCTTCGGAACTAGCATCAATTGCATCATCAAAGTCTGATATGGCATCATCATAATTTTCATTATCGAAATAAATAGTACCTCTTTTTACCAAGGGATCTCTGTTATATTGATCCTCCTCAATAGAATAGTCATAGTTTTTTAAAGCTGATTCTTCATTACCACTATCGTAATCTGTATTTCCTTTTTCGTAATACCAATTAGAATCTCTTCCCTCACAAGATCTAAATAAAAAAAATATAAAAAACAGTATCCCTAAAATTGACAATATTGGCCAAAAATTAAAACCTTTTTTTGAAGGTTTTTTATGTATATCTTCAATAACAACAGCATCTTTCAAGAAATTTATTTTTTCTTTATCATTATTAATCTTTTTTTCTTCAACCTTAACCTCAGTCTCAACAGGTGAGTTTTTTAACGGGATTTTAGTATCATAGATTACAGGTTTTAAATCAATTTTTTTACTAAAAACAGTATTTGGAGTTATAATTTCTAGTTCATTGGATGCTTCAAAATCCCATAAATTTCCAAAACCACCAGGGGGGTATATGTTTATTCTATATAATGCATTACCTTTTGAAAGTTGTATTCGAAATTGATCTTTCACATCTAATTCAACATACTCTTCAGGATTATCATCAAGCCACTCTTTTATACTCTGTTTCTTTATTGAAAAAATTTGGTCTTTATCATTATAACGATGAACTATATCAGTAAATTTTTCTATTGCATCATCGGCGTTATTCCAAAAAGAAATTATTAAAGTTGCATCATCAGAGCTAGTGAAAAATCTACCATCAGGAACCCCACCATCTCCACCATTAAGAATTGGAGAATCCAATCCCTTAATAATAGCATTAATTTGTTGAGAGTTCTTGTTAATACCATCTGAATTGTTTGAGTCAGAAATAAATTCCATGGTTTTAGGTAATCTATTAAGTCTAACAAAAACCCCCTCTTTTTGAAAACCTATAACAAACAATTGCCCTTTAAATAAATATTCCCAATTTTCAGGCTTCTCCTCTACTATTTCATTAAAAATCTTTTTCCCACCATTTTTATCAATAATGTCATCTATTAAAAACTTAGCTATTTCAAATGTTTGTACTTTAATTAATATATAGTCCTCGGCTTCTTCATCTTTAAATAACAGAGGAACGTTTATGAAGTTTGAAAAATCTTTTTTGTCATTTTCTATTGATTCTCCATCATAAATATCATTAAGCCCTAATACCCAATTCGGTTTAACTTTATCTTTTGCATATTTAGTGGTTAATATTTTCGTTGCGTTACTTGGAACTACATCAGCATTTGAAATGATAATGACATTAACTCCATTTATTCCTGCTTTTTCAATTTTAAAGCCTTTTCCATTCCAAAAAGTTATGTCATCATAACCTTCCTTATATCCGCTATTAATATCGATATCATTACTTATTAGTAGTTGATTTAGAATATTATCAATTTTTTTTTCAGAACAAGGTTTTACCAACATAGTCATCGACCCAATAGCAAAACGCCAATCTCCGTCAACATTGGAGGTCATATATTCTAAAGGGTTTTTACTATTCAGTTCATGGTTAAAAACTACTTTATCAAATTCAATTCCTCTAAGGTTTTTAAAAACTGATTTAACAACTGAATCTAAACCGTTTTTTTCTATTAGTTCTTTAATATTCATATTTAATTAAAAAAATCATTTTCTGAAATTGATGATTGGGTTAAATTTCCTACAACGCTCTTCTGCATTGTTATTACATATCCACCATATTCATTTTCCTTATATTCCAATACTGCATCATCTTTTTGAAAGTTTTTATTTCCAAATTTATCTGTCCACATGTATTTACACACAAATTTTCCCACAGGGATATTTTTAAATTTATATGTGTCTTCAGAATTTATATAAGCATGCTGAATAACTTTGCCTGTTCTAACATTTTCAATAGCCACAATCATGTCTATATTTGAATTATTAATTTGAAGATAAGTATCCATGCTTAAGTCTACAGATTCTTGAGGGAATTTTGAAGCAAAAACCTTTTGACCCGTATAATATTGAGCTGAAATAGTAAAAGAAAAAATTATAAGTGATACAGTGAGTAAGATATATTTCATACGTATTAGTTTAATTATATGTAAACGATGATTAGATTAGAGATTATAAATAAGATAGCAGAAAAAATAGCAGAATTACGATTTCTCTCTAAAAATCCAAAGTTGATTTTCTTGTTATGTTGAGCAATAACAATAACTATATTCATGACTATCAATAGGATTATTAAATTATTGATCAAATCCGCTTTAGTTAGTACTTGAACACCAGGCATGAATGATTCTACAAAATACCTGTTTCCAACAGCTCCAAAAATTCCACCTACACTCAAAGTCATTCTACTTTCAAAATCTTTTATTGGAATAAAGAAAACTAAATAGGAAATTAAAAATGATAAAAATGTTCCTAAAAATAATTTAAAATAAAGAAATGACCCCTCCCTGTCAATAATTATATTAAAAACCAAATTATCATTTATCATAAAGCGTTCTTCACTAGGACCAGTTTTAATAATAGAAGAACTTTCAATATATTCATTAAAAGATTTTATCTGATTAATCTTATATCCCTCTTTTAACGTTCTCATTTTTTTATTAAAAGAAGGAGGAAAAACTTTGGATGATGCTAGTTTAACTAAAGATGTATCATAGAATGACACAAACCTTATTTCTAGTTCCTGACTATCAAAAGGATAATTTTTTAAATTCCAATTATGTAAAAATAAACTCTCATTGTATCCAGTATATTGATAATGCCTGTAATTACCAACACTATCGCTGATTCCCTGGACAATACCATCGTACACATAATTTGAAATGTAAAGTTCGTCAGATTCTTTATAATCTAATCTAAAATCAACAGATGGAATAATTTCTAATTCTTGATTATATTTAGTAATGTATAATGAATCATATTGAGAATATGCAGCAACATCAAAAGTAGCATAGAAATAAGAATTTTTAATATCAAAATCTTCTATTTTTCTTAAAAAAATTTCTATATCATAAGTATATGGTAAAATTAATGAGTCATCCTTAGAAAGTTTAATTTCAGGATAATATTCACCACTGTTTTTATAATTGATAGTATCATTAACAATATGATTTATTAAAACATTTTTAATTTCAACACCTCTAGTATTAAATGAAATTAAAATAACTAAAAGCGTTGTCAATAATTTAAAATTATATTTAAATGCCTTATTATTAAATATTAACATACATACAATTTAAGAAAAATAAAAGTTCGATTTACCGCTCTATAAAAAAAATAGTTCGATTTTAAAAAAAAACTATAAATTTTAAGATCGGACATAAACGGAATATTAGTAACTAAAGTAATCACCAACTATAAGTTTGTATAAATTTATTATAATGAATAATATCCATATTTGAAAACCACAAATTATAACTTTATCCCATAATTCATAACTAATTCCAAGGGTTTTTGTTGCAATAATCGTTGTAATATAAATGAAAGGTATAGCTAACAATACTAACATTAAAATATTTATTAATGCTTTTTTTCTTGTTGTCCAAGTGCCAAAACTAAGCCATCTAACTGATTTTATTTTTTTTTCATTAGAATTTGAAAAATCTTCATAATTCCAAGTAACATCTTTTTTTTCATAAATATTTTTTATTTTATTAAATAAAAGTCGAAATACCACATTATAAATATAAAAGCAATAATTAAGTACGAATAAATATGTAATTCTCCAGTAAAAGCAAAATTATAAAGAGGAACAAACAGTAATAGTAGAATTATTTTTTTCATTTTGATTTTAAGGAAACATATTTGGCAATTATGATTTTAATTTAAAATTCATGATTTAAGTTTTAATGATTAAACAATGGTTGCCTGAATCGTTGCCTGAACTCTCGTACAAGACTACACATAACAACCGATCATTAAAAGCGTAAATAGCAAGTTAACAGAGGAAACGCATGTTTTTGCATATTAAGAGGTTCAATCACCTACCTTCGAAGATAGAGCCCGTCTCTCCGCAAAGACCCTTGTAAGTCAATGATTTACAGGGGTTTTTTTTGGCTACCTGAATCTTTGCCTCTTATTAATTTTGATTAAATTGACATTTCAAATTTGATACTAATTTAAAAAGATAACTATATGGAAATATCTAACAACATTAAATGGATATATGTTTTTATGGCATCTGCTTTGTTTGTTCTTGCCCAAGCTGGCGCTTGGTTACAACATAATTTACAATTTAAATACCCAAAGTTGGGACCTGAATGGTGGGGATGGTATATAGCTGCTATACCAATCACTTGGCTATTTCTTAAATCAACACAATTAGGCGTTCAGGGATTCGGGAACT
>MDTG01289621.1_pt1 | contig 13407 bp, 10 predicted proteins | sample 811421 | NCBI WGS metagenome assembly MDTG01 (sample SAMN05326645, study PRJNA326480) | marine metagenome | isolation source: seawater | place: Pacific Ocean: South East | collected 2011 | reverse complement strand
ACTGGCGGAAGTACATTTAAAAATCCAATTGAACAAACCGAGAAAAAAGTATGGGAACTAATTAAATTATCAGTTCCAGAAAATATTAATTTTGGAGATGCTACTATATCTAAAATGCACTCGAATTTTTTTGTAAATAAAAATAATGCTACCTTTCAACAAATGAACTCCTTAATAAATTTTGTAAAAAAATGTGTAAAAGAAAAAACTGGCATAAATATTACATTAGAAATTCAAATAGTAGAGTAATGAAAAAAATAATAATTTTAGCAGGAGGTTATTCAAAAGAAAGAGAAGTTAGTTTAAAAACAGCAAAATCAGTTTTTACAGAATTAAATAAAATTAAAAAATATAAAATTAATATTTTGGATCCTAACGGCAATTTTGTAAAAGATCTGAGAAATTTCAAGCCTGATATAGTATTTAATCTATTGCATGGAAGGTATGGAGAAGATGGATATATTCAAGCTATTTTAGAGTCTGAAAAAATAAAATATACACATTCAGGGGTTTTGTCCTCGTCTTTAGCTATTGATAAAGATATTTCAAAAAAAATTTATATAAAAAATAATATCTTAACACCTAAATACATAAAATTTAAAACAAAAAAAAAAATAAACAAAATGAAATTTTTAAAGATGCTATATAACAAAATTGGTTTTCCACTTGTTATTAAACCGGTTAATGAAGGCTCCAGCGTTAACGTTTATATTTGCAATTTAGAAAATATTTTTAAAAACCTCAATAAACTAAAAGATTACAGTGAAATTTTAATTGAAAAATACATTCCGGGAAAAGAAATACAGGTTGCAATTTTATCTGGAAAAATTCTAGGAGCAATTGAACTAAAACCTAAAAGAAAATTCTACGATTACGAGGCAAAGTATAATCCTAAAGCTAAAACAGAACATATTATTCCAGTCAAGCTTAGCAAAAAAAATTACAAAAAAGTTTGTCAAATTGCACTAAAAGCTCACAAATTACTTTATTGTAGAGGCGTAACAAGATCAGATTTTAGATTTCACAAAAATAAATTTTATTTGCTAGAGACAAATACACAGCCAGGAATGACATCATTATCTCTTGTGCCAGAAATTGCAAAATTTAATAACATCACTTTTAAAAATTTGATAGAAAAAATCTTACAAGATGCATCTATTAAAAAGTAAAAACAAAATATATTTTTATATAATTATATTTTTTCTACTAACCTCAATAATAAACATAACTATAATAAATAATTTTAAAAAAAATTTTTTAATAAATTCTATTCAAATTAATTCAAATAATAACGAAATAAATCGAAAAATTAAGAATAAAATAAAATACGTTTTAAATAAAAATATTTTTTTAATAGAAAAAGAATTGCTCTATAATAATTTAGATGATCTTAAATTTTTAGAGAATATTTCTATTAAAAAAGTATATCCATCCTCACTAAATGTATCTGCAAACAAGACTAAATTTATAGCCATAACTTACGTTAATCAAAAAAAATATTACATTGGTGAAAATGGAAAGTTTACAAATGCAAAAGAATTTTTATCAGAAAATAAACTACCAATTATTTTTGGTAAATTTAATATTATTGAATACTTAAATTTAATTAATATTTTAAAAAAACAAGGAGTTAAATCTGATAAAATTAATAAACTTTATTTTCATAAAAATAAAAGATGGGATATATATCTTGAAAACAATATTTTAATTAAACTACCTAATAAAAATATTAATGATGCAATAAAATTATATGATAGATTTAAATCCAATAAAAAATTGCAAGACAATACTATTTTAGATTTACGAATTCCAAATAGAATTATTTTAAAAAATGAGTGATAAAAATTACTTTAATTTAATTGACTTTGGTTCATCGAAAATAAGATTTTCGGTTTATGATATTAATTTTGATGAAATCTATGCAGACTCAAAATCTATTTTGTATCAAGAGGACTACAAGAATCATTTTAATTTTGTCATTGAGTCAGTAAAAAAAGCAGAAAAAAAAATTTCATATCATATCAAAGATATTATCTTATTATTAGACTCCTCAAATGTATTTACCATAGATATAGCTTTGAGAAAAAGATTAAATAAGAAATCTGAAATCAATAAAGTTTATGACTCGATTATTTTAGAACTCAATCAATTAATTGATAAGTATTATGATACTTATGGTATTGCTCATACTATTCTTGATAGATGTTTTATCGATAACAAAATTTTTGAAAAATTGCCAAAAAATAAAATTGTAAAAAGTGATATAAAAATAGAATTTAAAGTTATTTGTTTACCAAAAAAATTAATTTCCAATTTAGAAAATAAATTTAATAAAAAAAACTTAAATATTCTAAATATTTTTTGTACTAGTTATTTAAAGTCTTTATCTTACAATCTAAAATTAGATCAAAATAAAGTATCTTTTTTAGAAATTGGCTGGGAAAGAACTTCATTAATACTTTATGAAAATAATAAGTTAAATTTTATTAAATCAATTCCTATAGGTAGTAATCATATTACAAAAGATATCTCTAAAGTATTTAATATTAACATTGAAGAATCCGAAAAACTAAAAAAATCGTTTAATAAATCTGAAAATGAATTTTCTTATGCTACAGATGAATCAGAGGGTCTAATTTTAGCTAATGATATTTTTAAAAATAACATTTCAGTGAATTTGTTAAAAAAGGTCATACTATACAGGGTTCAAGAGATCATGGATTTAATTTTTATGAAATCAAATGAAAAAATAAATATAAATAAATTTATAGATACCGACCTTTTTTTGATAGGAGAAGGGTCAGAATTGTTTAATGATAACTCATTTCATTTAGAAGATAAATTTAGCTTCAAATCAATTAATTTTTATAAAGAAAAAGATAGTCAAATATGTAAAAATGGACTCGTTTATTATTTGAATTATTATAATGAACCTAAAATAATCGCAAAAAAACATGGTTTATTTGAGAAATTTTTCAATTTTTTCAGTAATTGATTGTATTTTCTTGTAACATTTCTTGAGTACTTTGGGAGAGTAACATTTTATATAAATTAATTGTGTCTATACTTACTCAAAAAACAATTTCAAAAAAAATATCCTTTTCAGGTATTGGAATTCATACTGGAGAAAAAGTTAATATGAATATATTACCTGCATCTCCAAACACAGGAATTGTATTTAAAAGAATAGACATCAAAGAAAATAACTTAATATACCCACTTTATCATAATGTTGTTGATACAACTCTATGTACGACAGTTGCAAATAATTTTGGTATTAAAGTTTCTACAATAGAGCATTTAATGGGAGCTTTTTACGGGATTGGGATAGATAATGCTATTGTTGAGTTAGATTCACAAGAAGCACCAATAATGGATGGATCGGCAAAAGTATTTTATGAAAGTATAAATGATGTAGGTGTAAAGTTTAGCGACCAACCAATAAAAATAATTAAAATAAATAAAGAAGTAAAGTTACATTATAATGATAAATTTATATCAATAAATAAATCTAATATAACAAGTGATATTGAGTTTGAGATTAAATATAAAAATAATGTAATTAAAAATCAAAAAAATAAAATAAATATATTTGAAGACGATTTAAAAATAATTTTTAATTCAAGAACATTTTGCCTTTATGAAGATATAGAAAAATTAAAAAAATTAAACTTAGGGAGAGGTGGAAATTTAGATAATGCAATTGTAATTAAAGACAATAAAATACTAAATGAAAGCGGACTTAGAAATAATTTAGAATTTGTTAATCATAAAATTTTGGATTGCATGGGGGATTTATTTCTATCTGGATATAAGATTATAGGCTCATTAAAATGTTCTCAAGGTGGCCACCGACTGACACATGAATTACTTAAAGAATTATTTAAAGACCAAAACAATTATTCATTGATTGAAATAAAAGGAAAACAGTTACCTCACATATTTACTAATTATCAAAATCTAAAATCAATAGCATAAAAGTTAGAGTTTTTATATTTATCTGATAAAAGTATTGGATGAAATTTAATATCAACATAATTTATTTTGTAATTTTTATTTTGTTCTCTGCATGTTCTAAAGACGAAAAAATTAGTGTTTTACAAAAAAAAAATTTGGATGATCAAATGGCTGAAGTTTATCAAGAAGCTATGAAAGAATTTGAAAGGGGGGATGTAATTTATGCTGGAAAAAAATTTAGTGAAGCAGAGTTACTTTATCCTCAATCGATTTGGGCTCCTAGAGCTGTTTTAATGTCTGCATATGGATATTTTTCACAAGGATATTATAATGATGCCATAAATGACCTTGAACGTTTTTTAGTTAAATATAATTATCACCCACAAAAAGATTATGCATATTACCTTTTAGCTTTATGTCACTATGATCAAATTGTTGATGAAAAAAAAGATATGAACCAAATTTTGCAAGCAAAAAAATATTTTGAATTGATAATAAAGAATTATCCAAACACAGATTATGCATCTGACTCTAATTTTAAATTAGAGCTAATAATAGAAATAATGGCATCAAAAGAAATGTATTTGGCTAAATATTATGTGCAAAGAGAAAAATGGATCCCTGCAATTAATCGATATAAAAAAGTAGTTAATGATTATGACACTACAATATATATAGAGGAAGCTTTACATAGATTAGTTGAGTTACATTACAAGTTTGGATTAGTAAATGAAGCTGAAAGATATGCTGGTTTATTAGGTTATAATTATCAATCTAGTGAATGGTATGAAGCTAGCTACAAAATATTAAATTCAAATTATGAGAAAAGAAATATTAAGTTAAAAAATGATAAAGAAACTATTCTTAAAAAATTTAAACAACTATTTAAGTAATCATTTATATCAATGAATAAAGTCGATATTAAAAAAATTTATGATTTAAAAATAAAAGAATATTTAAAGCACAACAAGCGATATTATGAAAAAAGTCGTCCAATTATAACTGATAAAGAATATGATAAACTTAAAAATGAAATAATTAATTTAGAAAATGAAAATTTAAATTTAAAAAATAAAAATTCTCCAAGTCATAACGTAGGTTATAAACCTTCAAAATCATTTGATAAATATAAGCACAAAGTACCCATGTTATCTTTATCAAATGCGTTTAGTAAAGAAGATTTAATTAATTTTGAAAAGAAAATTTTTAATTATTTAAATGCAAATCTAAAATTTAATTATAGTGTAGAACCTAAAATTGATGGCATATCTGCATCTTTAACATATAAAAATAAAAAATTAATTTATGGAGTTTCAAGGGGCGATGGAAAAGTTGGTGAAATTATAACTGAAAATTTAAAAACTATAAATGATATTCCATTAGAAATTAAGGATAGAAATTTTCCTAATGAAATAGAAATTAGAGGTGAGGTTTTTATTAAAAAAAAAGATTTTTTAAAAATCAAAGATAATTTTGCCAATCCAAGAAACGCTGCCTCAGGTTCATTGAGACAGAAAAATCCATTGGTTACAAAAAAAATACCTTTAAATTTTATTGCTTATACTTTTGGTTATATAAATAAAAATTCAAATAAATATCAATCAGACTTTTTAAATGAACTAGAAAAATGGGGCTTTGAGATAAATAAAGATAACAGAATTTTGAATAACATTAATGAGATAATAGAATTTCACAAAAAATTCGAGGATAAAAGATTTGATTTAGACTATGATGTTGATGGTTTGGTCTACAAAGTAAATGATTTAAGATTACAGGGTAGACTTGGATTTACTTCAAATGCACCAAGATGGGCAATTGCACATAAATTTTCAGCAGATAGTGCATTTACTCAGGTGATGAATATTGAAATTCAAGTTGGACGAACAGGAGCATTAACTCCTGTTGCAAAAGTTAAACCAGTTAATATCGGAGGAGTTATAGTTTCGAATGCAACTTTACATAACGAGGAAGAGATCAAAAGGAAAGACATTCGGGTAGGCGATTTTGTAAAGATAGAAAGAGCGGGAGATGTGATTCCACATGTTATTGAGGTTAATAAAAAAAAAAGAGAAAAAAATTCGAAACCATATAAATTCCCAGAAAATTGCCCATCTTGTGGTTCAAAAACTTTAAAAGAATATAACAAATCAACAAAAAAGTATGATGCTGTAAGAAGGTGCACTAATGACAGCTTTGGGTGTGATCGTATTGCGATTGAGAAAATAAAACATTTTATATCCAAAGAGGCTTTAAATATTGATGGTTTAGGTAAAAAAGTTGTTGAAAAATTTTGGAAACTAAATTTAATAAAAAAGCCTCAGGATATTTTTAATTTAGATTATTCTAAAATAAAAAAACTTGATGGTTGGGGCATTCTATCAGTCAGTAATTTAAAATCATCTATAGAGGCCTCAAAAACAATTTCGTTACAAAAATTTATATATTCTCTAGGTATTCGATATATTGGTATAGAAAATGCAAAGCTTTTGAGCGATAATGTTAAAACAATTTCTAATTTTGTTGAAATAGCAAAAAATAAACAGTTTTACAAATTTAACAATATTGATGGCATTGGTGAAACTCAAATAAACTCATTAAAAAATTTTTTCACAAATGAATTAAATTTAAATATTTTAATAAAGTTAAAAAATATATTAAGTATTGAAAGTAATAATTTAAATAAAAATGGAATTTTAAAAAATAAAAATTTCATGTTTACTGGAAAATTAGAAGGTATTAGTAGAGCAGAGGCTAAATCTTTAATAGAAAAAAATTCTGGCAATACTTTAAGCAGTGTAAGTAAAAATTTGGATTATTTAGTGATCGGCATGAAACCAACGAAAAAAAAGGTAGAACAGGCTAAGAATTTAGGGATTAAAGTGATTTCGCAAGAAATATTAATTAAATTACTTAATTAAACTTATTAACCACTTTTTTTCATTTTTATTTAAAAATTTTGAAATTTTTGAATACACCTCTAAGTGATAATCAAATAGATATGCCTTCTCTTTTTGCTTTAAGATTTTAAAATTAATCATATCATAATCAATCGGTGCAAAAGTTAAATTTTTAAATATTATTTTTTTATTTTCTTCATCGACATAGATAAGATTTTCTATCCTAATTCCATAATGATCCTTTAAATAATAACCTGGCTCATTACTCATTATCATTCCCTTTTTTATTTTAACTTTATTATTTTTCGAAATTCCCTGTGGCCCCTCGTGCACATTCAAATAAAATCCTACCCCATGACCTGTACCATGGCTATAATCTAGTCCTACATTTTTCAAAGACTTTCTTGCTATTTTATCTATCTGGTGTCCGTTAAAGTTTTTTTTCAAATCACATGTAGCTACAGCAATATGACCTTTAAGCACTCTTGTAAAATTATTTTTGACTTTATTGGAAACTTTACCACAACAGATTGTTCTGGTTACATCAGTTGTTCCCCATTTATATTGCCCTCCAGAGTCGATTAATAAAATATCATTTTTCTTTAACTTTCTATTTGTACTTTCATTTGATTTATAATGAATAATTGCTCCATTTGGTCCTGATCCTGCGATAGTATCAAAACTTGGATAAAGATAGTTTTTAGATTTTTTTCTAAATTTTTCTAACTTATTTTCAATTATTCTTTCTGTCTTTTCTTTTTTATTAAATTTGAACCAATACAAGAACTTAGTTAAAGCGACACCATCTTCAATGTGAGCTTTGCTAGTATTTTTAATTTCGGTTTTATTTTTTATGGATTTAAGATGATATATTGGGTCAATGTATTTAATAATTTTAAATCTACTTTTCAGCACTTGAAGTTCAAAGATTGAACAGCTATTTTTATCGATACAAAAAATTCCAATTTTTAAATTAATAATTGTTTTAAAAAAACTTTTTTCATTTAGTAGCTTAAAATTGCTAAATTTGATATTTTTTAAGATTGCTGACTTAAATAAATTACCAAAAAAGTATAATTTACCCTTTTTTGATATTATTAATTTACAATTACCTAATGGACTATTGGGTAAATCTTTTCCTCTTATATTTAAAAGCCAGTTAACATTTTCACTAGCACTTACATATAAATAATCTATTTTATTTATCTTTAAATATGATTTTACTTTATTAATTTTAGATAAAGAGCTTTCGCCGGTAATATTTTTATTTAATTTAATAAATTTATTTAATTTTCTACTTTTTCTAGTTTCAAAATAATAACTAATTGGATTTAAATTTACATTCTTCTCAAAGTATTTCTCCAATGTAGCCTCAGTAAATAATTTTGGATCAAAACCTATTTTTTTATTATTTATATTTGGAATATTTTTTGGCCAAGAATAAGGAATCTCTAATATTTTAAAATATTTTCCAGACTGTTTTTTTGCTTGTATCGTATATCTACCATCCACAAATAAATAATTTTTTTTTCTTAAAATTACAGCAAAACCAGCTGATCCTGTGAAACCTGATATTTTTGCTAAGTTATTTTCATTTGAATATTCTGTAAAATAACTATCATTTTTCGGTACAATATAACCATCCAAATTATTATCTAGTATAAACTTTTTTAAGCCTTCAATCATTTTAGCTTTTTTTGGTATCTTAACCAACCTGGGCTTCTTACTTCACCTTCAAACTCAATATCTTGATTAAATTCAAACTCATCAGCTTCTTCTTCTTTATTAAAATTATTATTTTTTTTTATAAACTCATCAGGTAACTCGTCTACAAATCTTGAAGCCATGCTATCCATCCAATCACCTTGATAAAATCTATTCATTGAGAAAGATATTTTGGCAATTTTTTTTGCTCTAGTAATCCCCACATAAGCAAGTCTTCTTTCTTCTTCTAGCCCATTTTCACCTTTTTCTTCTATACTTTTTTGATGGGGGAAGAGCCCCTCTTCCCAGCCTGGTAAATAAATTATGTTAAATTCCAATCCTTTAGACGCGTGTAAAGTCATTAAATTAACTTTTTCACTTTCCCAATCTTGATCTAAAGTTGTTGCTAGAGCAACATGCTCTAAAAAACTTTCTAAATTATCAAATTCTTTCATAGCGGTTAATAACTCTTTAATATTTTCAATCCTATTTTCATTTTCAAAGTCTTTTTTATCTTTTAACATTTGACTATATCCCGACTCATCTAAAACAGTTTGTAATAGTTTAATATGATTAAATTTATTTTTGAGATCACCTCTCCATTTATCTAGTAAATTTAATAATGACATTAAACCAATCTTTGTTTTTGGTTTAATTTTATTCATTTCAATTAGTTTCCTTGAAGCTAGTTCTAAAGAAAATAAATTATTTTTCGCAAATTCTGAAATTTTTTTAATTGTAGTGTCTCCAATTGATCTCTTAGGTACATTAATAATCCTTTCAAAAGATAAGTCATCCATTGGCTGATTTATACATTTTAAATAAGATATACAGTCTTTTATTTCAGCCCTTTCATAGAATTTTATTCCTCCAATAATTCTATATGGAATTCCTATTTTTAAAAATCTTTCTTCAAATTCTCTCGTTTGAAATATCGCGCGAACTAAAATTGCGATTTCATTTAAAGAGTTATTCTTCTTAAATTTTTCGATAGATGCACTTATCTCTGTAGCTTCATCTTTTACATTTCTGTAACAATCCAAAGTAACTAACTCACCTAGTTCTTTGCTTGTGTACAATGTTTTACCTACTCTATTTTGATTATTTTCAATCAGTTTAGATGCAACATTTAATATATTTTGTGTTGATCTATAATTTTTTTCAAGTCTAATTATTTTTGTATTCTGATAAATTTTATCAAAGTTTAAAAAATTTTTAATTTCAGCACCTCTCCAGCTATATATGGATTGGTCATCATCACCAACACAACAAATATTTTTGTTTTCCTCAGATAAATATTTTAACCATTCGCTTTGTATAAAATTTGTATCTTGGTATTCATCAACTAAAATATACTTAAATTTTTTTGAATATAATTTTGCAATATCAGAATTAGATTTGAAAATTTTGACTGCATGCAAAATTAAGTCACTAAAATCAGCAGAATTTAAATCTATTAGTTTTTGTTGATAAATTTTATAAATAGACAAAAAATTTTTGTCTAAACTATCTCTTTTTTTTATAATTACATCTTCAGGATATAGGCCTTTATTTTTCCATTTATCTATAACCACAAGAATATATTTTGGTGAAATTTTCTTTATATCTATATTTTCTGCTTTGCATATGTTCTTTATTAATCTCACCTGATCATCTTGATCTATAATTGTAAAATTTGCTTTTAATTTAGCAGCTTCAGCATGTTTTCTTAAAATTTTGGCACTTATTGAATGAAATGTTCCTAACCAAGGTAATCCAGTTGCTTCTTTTTTTAGTAACTTAGATACCCTTATTTGCATTTCTTTTGCCGCTTTATTTGTAAATGTTACAGCGAGTATTTGATTAGAAAAAGCTTTATGACTTTTAATAATATGTGCAATTTTTGATGTTAAGACTTTGGTTTTACCTGAGCCTGCTCCAGCTACAATTAAAAGTGGTCCATCTAAATTTAATACAGCTTCTTGTTGCTTTTCATTTAAATTTAACAAATAATCTGGATTTAACATTTATTTTTATCGTATAAGTTCATTTTATTTTTATGAATAAAATTAAGCAAAATAAAATTACTTTCACGTTAATATTAATAGCAATTTTAGTAACTTTTTCATCTTTAACTTTTTTATCTTTACCAGTTTTATTTAATTATGAAAGTAAAGTTATAGAAATAGAAAAAAGTTTTTTCAAAAATTTTAAATTTAATCTTAATATGTCTGGAAATATTTCATATAAGCCATTTCCAAAACCACACCTATTAGTGGAAAAAGCATCGCTGAAATTGTCGCAATCATCTGATGATAAAAACATAATTAATACAAAAAACTTAAAAATTTTTATAGAATTAAGAAATTTATATTTAGGATCTTTTGAAAAATTAATTTATACAGAAATATCTGATACAAATTTAAAGTTACAAATTACTGAATTAATCAAATTACGAGAACATTTATATAAAAAAATTAATAATCCTATTATTTTAGTTAATTGTAAATTATTTTTAAGAAACAAAAATGATGAAGTAATATTAATATCTCCAATAAATAAAGTAACTTATAAAATTGACAGTAAAAATAAGAGTAAGAGACTTTTAGCAGAAGGAAGTGTTTTCGGTGTAAAATATAAATCAGATTGGAAGCGAAATTATAATACGCCAGATACTAGTTTTCATAATATTAATTTTTTAAATCCAAATATAGAAATTAGAAATATATTTAAAACAGAAAACAAAAACAATTTTGGGGGGAATATAAGAGTCAGTTATTCTCAAAATAAATTAGAATATATTTATGTATATAACAATAATAAAATAAAATTAAATTCACCTAAAAATGAAAATTTAAATTTAATAATCAATAGTAACATAAATTTAAATCCATTTTATTTTGATGGAGAGCTGATTTTAAGAAATAAAAAAATAGAACAAATCATTGATTATTTTTTAGTAAATTTTTTTTTGTATGACAAAAATAATCTAGGAAACCTCAATGGTAACATAGAAATTAAATTTGATGATTTAAAAAATAAATTAATAAAAAAAGGTAAAATTAATTTTTATATTAATGAGAATAAAATTAATTTTAATAGTGCAAAATTTGATTTAGACAAAATAGGTTTCATAAGCTCAGAAATCAAATTTAAAGATAATAATGGTGATATTAAGTTTTCATCCAAAAATGAGCTAATCATTGAAAATCACATTGAATTTGCCAAAATTTTTCAAATTGGATCAAAAAAAGCAAAAAGTATAAAAAAAATTTATTTCAATTTGGAAAAAAAAATTGGATCAAATGAAGTAATTATTAAAAACATAAAAATTAATAATAACAATAACAGTATCCTTTATAATCAAGAATTTATTGTTAAAAATATTCAAAATCTAAGATCGTCAATTAGAAAAGTTATTGATTAATTGGGCTTAATCATTTTATCTGGATTAATTAGTCTTTCATATTCTTTCTCACTAATTAGTCCTGATTTGAGAGCCTCAGTTTTTAGTTTTGTATTATTATTTAAAGCAGTTTTAGCAATCTTTGCTGCATTATCGTATCCTATTTTAGGAGCTAAAGCTGTTACAAGCATTAGCGAATTATCTAAATGTTCTTTAATTTTTTTTTTGTTAGCTTTTATCCCTTTAACACAGTACAAACTAAAGTTTTTAACGCTATCTCCTAAAATATCAATTGATTGTAAAATATTATAAGCTATCAAAGGTTTAAATACATTAAGTTCAAAGTGACCATGACTACCTGCAATAGTTATTCCAGTATGATTTCCTATTACTTTTGCACATACCATAGTAACTGCTTCGCACTGAGTGGGATTAACTTTACCGGGCATAATTGAGGACCCAGGTTCATTTTCTGGTAACATTAACTCTCCGTAACCAGCTCTAGGCCCTGAGCCCAAGAATCTAATATCATTTGAAATTTTCATTAAAGCAACTGCACAAGAATTCAAAGATCCAGAGAAATTTACTATTGCATCATGAGCTGCTAACTCAGAAAATTTATTAGGAGCAGGTTTAAATTTTATTTTACAAAATTTTTTTATTTCTTTCACAATTTTTTTATCAAAATTTTTTTTTGAATTTATTCCTGTTCCAACAGCAGTTCCACCTTGAGCTAAAAAATATATATCTTTCAAACAGAATTTTATTCTTTCTATACTTTTTTTTATTTGCTCATGGTATCCTGAAAATTCCTGTCCCAGCGATATAGGAGTAGCATCTTGTAAATGTGTTCTGCCAATTTTGACTATTCTTTTAAATTCTTTACTTTTTTTAGCTAACAAAATTTCTAACAATTTTAAGCTGGGCAAAAGTTTTTTAATCGTCTCCGTAGCTACCGAAATATGCATTGCTGTTGGAAATACGTCATTAGTAGACTGAGATTTATTAACGTGATCATTAGGATGAACTGGTTTTTTTGATCCTTTTTTTCCTTTTAGAATTTCTATAGCTCTATTTGCTATTACTTCATTAACGTTCATATTAGTTTGTGTACCCGAACCAGTTTGCCAAACTTTTAATGGAAAATTGTTCATCAATTTTCCAATAATAACTTCATTTGATGCCTTTATGATAGCTTTAGTGATTTTTGGTGAGATTAACTTATCCTTTTGATGTACAAGTGCTGCACTTCTCTTAATAATCGCAATAGATCTTATTATAGAGGATGGAACTAATATTTTACCAATATTAAAAAATTTTTTTGATCTTTGAGTAGATGCACCCCAATATTTATCATTTGGCACATTCACACCGCCTATACTATCAAATTCTTTTCTAGTTTTCATTTATTTGAATAAATAACTAAATAATTTATATACTAGTTTTTATTAATCTTACAGGAGT
>MDTG01115236.1_pt1 | contig 13408 bp, 17 predicted proteins | sample 811421 | NCBI WGS metagenome assembly MDTG01 (sample SAMN05326645, study PRJNA326480) | marine metagenome | isolation source: seawater | place: Pacific Ocean: South East | collected 2011 | reverse complement strand
TATCACTTATCGGTGAAATCAAGGATGGGAAGTCAAATATGAAGGTAAAAGTGACAGTGCCTGTAACAAGTTTATGTCCTTGTTCAAAGAAAATCTCAGACTATGGTGCGCATAATCAAAGATCTCACGTTACAATTACTATAACCGTAAAAGAATTTATTTGGATAGAAGAAATAATTGATATTGTTGAGAAAGAAGCCTCTTCAGAACTATATGCTCTACTAAAACGCCCCGATGAAAAATATGTCACAGAAAGAGCTTATGATAATCCAAAATTTGTTGAAGATATGGTAAGAGATATCGCCGCTCACTTCAAGAATGATGACAGAATATCTGAATACGTAGTGGAGTCTGAGAATTTTGAATCAATCCATAATCATTCGGCATATGCTCAAATTCATCAAATTAAAGACGACTGATTATCTGAATTCTGCATATAAAGCTCTCATCACCTCTTCTGATGCCACATTTGAGAAACTAGTAGCGTTAGTGTCTTGAACTTCAATAGACACCCCATCTTGGCTTTCACTCACTATCAAGTTAAATTGCTCTGTGTCTGTTGAATCTTGCCAGAAAGTCAAGAAACTTAATACACTATCATCTTCTTCAAACCCAACCTCTCGTGCAGACAAGAAGATAATTCCGTCTGATTCTTTAGTGTTTAATAATTGAACACCGATCGTCTCCAGTGTTCTTATTGTCTGAGGCCAAACTCTTTCATAGATATCTGAAATGAATAATGTATGTATGCCATTTTCATCGATATTGAGTGAAGCTTTATTTCTAATCCCTGTTGATTTAACTACATTGTACCCACTTGACTTTGCCTCTTCGCCGCCCAAGAAAATATATAATCTGGAGAGCATTTCAGACTCTATTTCAGGGTCTCTAGGTCGATTTTGCCATCGAAACTCAGTGTCTCCGTCGGACATATACTCTTTTCCATAATGTGTTACTAAAATATTAATTTTGTCGTTTTGTTCTAATATACGAGTTTTAAAACTATCCCTAGTTTCCGGCGAAACAAGCAAAGGTATGTACCTTCCAACATATTTTTGGATTGTACCTAGTTGAGCCTCACTGAGATTTTCTAAATATACAGTTTTAATTGTTCCCAGTGTGTAATCTCGTTGGCTTAATCCAAATCCCTCTGCTCTCCAGAAACTTATGAGTTTCTCCCATAAAACTCTCTTTTCTGTGTTTTTAAGTGATAACATGGAATCTCTTCCGTTTCTGATTAGCTCTATATTTTCTAGTTTTGTATCAACAGTAAATAGCTTTGCTTCATTATTTTTGACAAAATCTGGAATATCAAGAGTCTTCCTCTCTATAGGGCTTATAAGATCAGGTGGGACTTCGAGATCAAACTGTGTATCTTGATATTGAGTGTCTCTTTTATAAACAACAAGCTCTTCTCTGTCCGGAGCAGTCAAATCAGATACATACTCTGTTAACGATGAGCATCCAGATAAAGATAGAAATAATAAAATAAAGAAAAGTTTGTTAATATTATACACTTATATTCACCTCCCGAACTCCACTGCTTATGATAGCATCCTCTAATGCCTTATGGTATTTTGAGTCCAACCATGTTAATGGTAATCTAATCCCTTTTTCTATTAGCCTCATTTCATTTAATGCCCACTTAACAGGTATAGGATTAGACTCTAAGAATAGTGAGTCATGTAAAATATCGACCATATTATTTATTGTTTCTGCCTCTTTTTTGTCACCTTTAGTAGCATATTTGCACATCCTGTGCATCTGATTGGGTGCAATATTGGCAGTTACAGAGATGTTACCTTTAAAACCAAGCAACATATCTCTCATAGAAGTTTTGTCGTCACCTGTAAATATTGAGATATTTTCAGAACATTTTTCAAGCAATTCTTTTGATCTAGCTTCAGTACCTGTTGCTTCTTTTATTCCTATAATGTTTGGATGACTGGATAATCTGTGAACAGTATCGGGTAGCATGTCCACAGAGGTTCTACCGGGAACATTGTATAGAATTTGTGGTATTGAGACAGAATCAGCAATCTTTTTATAATGCTCATAAAGGCCCTGTTGGGTTGGTTTATTATAGTATGGTGTAACTAAAAGACAGGCATCCGCCCCAAGCTCTTTTGATTTTTTTGTTAACTCAATCGCTTCGGATGTCGAATTTGCTCCTGTGCCTGCAATAACTGGTAACCTACCATCTACTATTTCAAGTGTTTTTTTTATGACACTCTCATGCTCTTTAAAATTAAGTGTCGCTGACTCGCCTGTCGTTCCTACAGAAACAATTACATCGGTTTTATTTAATATATGAAATTCAATAAGTCTTTCTAGTGAAACATAATCAATATCCCCATTTAATTGCATAGGAGTCGCTATGGCAACCATACTACCTTTAATATGATCGTTATTGTTCATATTGTACTTCCACTCTTGGCCAAATATTTAATAGCGTGTTAAACAAGACTGCTAGTGGGATTGCAAAAAAAACACCCCATATGCCCCAAACAGTCCCAAAAAAAAGAATAGATATGAGAATCGCCAGTGGATGAAGATTTACAGCATCAGAGAACAATAACGGTACTACAACATTACCATCTATAATCTGAATTAAAGTATGAGCAATTATTATATACCAAAAGTCTGATGATGTTCCCCATTGAAAAAAAGCTACTATCATAATTGGTATTGTTACACCAATAGCACCAACATATGGAATAATTACTGACACACCGCATAAAAAACCTAAAAGCAAGGAATAATTCAATCCTAAAATCGCAAAAAAGAATGTAGAGGCAATCCAGACTATGATAATTTCAATTAATTTACATCTTATATAGTTTCCGAGCTTAAGATCCAATTCTATATATGCCTTTCTAGATAAATCTAACTTCTCAGGAAAGAATTTTTTAAACCAATTATTAATACTCTCTTTATCATACAGCAAGAAAAAAATTATTATCGGAACGATAATGATGTACACTATTGTCTCTATAAGACTCCCTGCAGATGAAAGTGAGAATGAAATGATTGAGGAACCTAACATGGTTATTTCTGAATTTATAACAGACAAGATCTCTGAAATTTGACTTTGAGAAAATAGACTGAACTGACTGTTGCCTGAGCTGAGAAGTAAATCTTTACCGCGCTCTAACATAGACGGAAGTGATTTTATAAAAAGCGTAATCTGATTGAGCATTAAAGGCACTAGAATTATGATTATCATAAAAGATAAAATCAAAAAAGATATGTATATAGATAATACTGCAGTGGTTCGCTGCAATTTATATCTCTCTGAAACCGATTTTACTATACCCTCCAACATATAAGCTAATATGATTGCAACAAGGATTGGGACAACAGTTGCAAGCAAGATGTAAGTGATTAGAGTAATAAATAAAATGAGTAGTGCAAGCGCGACTTGATTTGGGTCAGTCAAGTGGGTATTGTACCAGTCCTTGAAAAATTTTAGCATCTAATATGTTCGTGATTAATTAGCTTTATATATAATAACCATATTCATGTTAAACTAAAAATATTAATTTAAAATATATAAAAAAATATTAATGAAAACCTCAAATTTCCCAATTTTTACAGTAAAAAGTGACCCTTCAGACGCAGAAGTACTCAGTCACAAACTAATGATAAAATCTGGCATGATTCGTAAACTGTCATCTGGTCAATATACTTGGCACCCTCTTGGTCTAAGAGTGATTGATAAAGTGCAAAGCATAGTAAGAAGCGAATTGAACAAAATTGGTTGTAGAGAAATCTTAATGCCTCTTGTACAACCTAGTGAACTTTGGAGAGAGTCAGGTAGATGGAGTGAATATGGTCCAGAACTTCTAAGATTTAAAGACAGGCATGACAGAGAATTTTGTTTTGGACCCACATTTGAAGAGGTAATTACTGATCTTTTAAGACAAGATTTATCCAGCTATAAACAACTTCCTATTAATTTATTTCAGATTTCAACTAAATTCAGAGATGAAATACGACCAAGATTTGGAGTGATGCGATCAAGAGAGTTCATAATGAAAGACGCATACTCATTTCATGCATCTCTAGGTTGTCTTGATACATCGTATTCTAACTACATGGAAGCTTATAAAAATATTTTTAACTCGCTTATGTTGAATTTTACTATGGTAGATGCCGATAGTGGAAATATTGGTGGGAGCGAATCGCATGAATTTCACGTAATTGCAGATACTGGTGAAGATGATCTTTTATTGGATGATTCATCTAATGGAATGAATGTTGAAATAGCTAAAGAGAGATATCGGGAAGATAACTTAGAAAAGATTGCTACTAAAAGTGGTATGACGATTAAAAAAGGAATCGAAGTTGGTCATATTTTTAAACTTGGTACTAAATATTCCTCGCCAATGAATTTGAAATTTACAGATGAGAATTCGAAAGTCAATGATGTATTTATGGGCTGCTATGGTATTGGAATTAGTAGGGTTGTAGCAGCAGCTATAGAGCAGAATTACGATGACAAAGGCATTGTGTGGCCTAAGACTATGAGTCCATTTCAGGTTGCATTAATTGAATTAGATTCTAGAAAGAATGCGGATATTAGGAATTATACTGAGAGTATATATGAAGCACTTGTAAAAAATCAGGTAGATGTAATTTATGATAACCGGGATCTTAAACTAGGAAATAAATTAGCAGATTGGGAGCTTATAGGAATACCAAATATACTTATAATCGGGAAGAAAGAGACAGAGAATAAGACTATGACGCTTAAAAGACGGAATGAGGATCAAAAGCAAGAAGTATCATCTGAATTTATAAATGATTCTTCGCTCATAATTTAATCATCAAGAAACCTGTAGTTATTTTTTTGTTTATTATGTTGCTCGATAGACATTTTCGCTTGATTCAAAGCTTGTCTGGCAAAATTTATTGATTTTTCATAGTTTTTATCTGCGTGTGCTTTAGATGCTTTTTTAATAAGTTTCCTCACGTCTCTCCACTCATTCTTCAACTTAATTGCAACCTTGTTGGTCGATTTTGCTTCTTTAATTAGTGCTGATGATTTCTCTTCTAGCGTATTTGATAATGCTAAGTTCTCGCTAAAGAAATGCAGTATAATTATTAAGATATAGGATATAATTTTCATCTTTTTTAAAATAACTTTGACGTTTATTTTCTCCCGTATATAGAATATGCTATCAGTTATGACAAGCATTCTTATTATATATTATTCTAGAAATGGCTCAACGAAAAAAATGGCACGATTAATATCTCGCGGAATCGAGACTACTGAAGGTGTAGAATCGAAAATCAGAACCGTAGATAGTAAAAATAATGATGACCCAATTGTTGAAAAGTCTGATCTCATTAGTTGTGATGGTCTCATAGTCGGAAGCCCTACCCATTTTGGAAATATGGCAGCTCCCATGAAAGAGTTTATCGACTCTACGACAGAGGAATGGTTTAATGGAACGCTCATTAATAAACCCGCAGGTGTTTTTACATCAACATCAAGTATGCATGGTGGACAAGAGACTACTTTGTTAAGTATGATGTTACCACTTATACACCATGGTATGATTATAGTTGGTGTTCCCTATAGCGAAAATAAACTCAGCTCAACTCTTTCCGGAGGCACTCCATATGGACCTACTCATGTGGCGTTAAAAAATTCATCAGACATTTCTGAAGATGAAAAAGAGATCTGTATCAACTACGGCAAAAGGTTTGCTAAATTATGTATCAGAAACAGAAATTGATATGTTCAATCACCAAATCTTTGGACAATACTCTTAACGAAAGGTATTGTTACCTTTTTTTTGAGCGCAAGTGAGTTTCGATCTAAACTTTTGAGCACATTACAGAGGAAAAATAAATCTCTTGGATAATGATTCATGATATATTGACATACATTCTCCTCAATGGTCCATCCTATGTCTTCGGTTATTTTTTTTACTACTTTTATTTTTTGTTCATCACTTATCTCTTTAATATTAAAGATCAAATATGATGTGAGTCTAGATTTGAGGTCATTTTTTATAAAATCTATCTCTTCTGTTGATTTTATTGAAGAAATAAGAATTGATTTTTTAGATAGTATAAATTCATTTATGCAATAAAAAAGCAAATCCTCCGTATTTTCCTTTTCTAGTATTGCATCGAAGTCATCAATGATAAGATATTGAGTATTTTGAATATCAATATTACTTAATAGCTTAGAATTGTACTGATCAACATAGACTTTGTTACCAACGATAATGTCAAAGACTGCTTTACAGAGATGTGACTTTCCAGTTGACTTTTTGCCATACACATAGATTAATTGTCCTAGATTTTCACTAGCAAATAGTTTTAAAGCATCAACTAATTGTTGATTACCTCCCGCAATATAATTCTCTAAAGTTTTCTCATTACAGAACGCAAAGTTGATGGGAATCTGATCATGTTTACTAGTTTTATCCATATAATTTTGTGTATAGATTCATAGATTAATATATAATTAAATTTCAAGCCAATAAAGTATGAAAAAAATAAAGAAAAAGCTGACATATAAAGATTCAGGCGTAAATATAAAGACAGCTGAGAATCTGATTAGACCACTGAAAAAAGTGTCGAGGCAAAGAAAGAGTCAAATGCTGTCAATAATAGGTGGATTCGCTAGCTTATATTCGATAGATATTAAAAAATATCCTAATCCAGTTATCGTATGTGGAACAGATGGTGTTGGAACTAAGCTTAAAATTGCAATGAAAATGAATAAACATTCGAGTATAGGGCAAGATCTATTAGCAATGTGTGTTAATGATGTTATCACATGTGGCGCAGATCCTGTTCTTTTCTTAGATTATCTAGCAACAAGCAAGATTAATCTAAAATTTCACCAAAAAGTATTGCTAGGTATTAAGAAAGCATGTGAACAAACTAATGTCATTCTCGCTGGCGGTGAAACAGCTGAGATGCCAGGATTTTATCAGAATAATGAATATGACTTAGCAGGATTTTGTGTTGGAATTATAGATAAGAGTAAGATAATCAATACCAATAAAATTAAACACAATGATATCATAATTGGTATTGAGTCTAGTGGCTTGCATTCGAATGGCTATTCACTTGTTAATAAATTAGTTGAAAAAAAATTACTTTCCCTTAATCAAATGTTCAACAGATCGAGCATTGGTAATATTTTGTTGAGACCCACAAAAATTTATAGTGAATTAATTAAAAAAATCCGAGATAGGACAAAGGGGTGTGCACATATTACAGGGGGAGGTATCTCGGAAAATCTAGCAAGGATATTGCCAAGTAACACTTCAGCATTGATAAAAGTTAATTCATGGAATAAACCTAATATTTTTAAATTAATAAAAGAAAAAGCTAGTCTAAGTGATTTAGAAATGTTTAATACATTTAACTGTGGAATTGGCATGATAGTTATAGTGGATAAGAAAAATAAGAACAATGTAATCAGTGATTGCAATAAATTGAACTATAAAACATTTGAAATAGGGACTATTACTAGGGAGTCTAGATCAAAAGTAATTTATGAATAAATTGAACTGTTTAATATTCATATCGGGTAATGGATCGAATCTTAAAAACATTATTGAGAAAATTGATTCAGGTTTCTTGCAAAATATATTTATTCACGAGGTAATTACAGATAATCCATCAGCAGGTGGTCTTAAATATGCTGATGAGAAAAATATCACAACAAAAATAATCGATGATGACTATACATACGACGACATCTCTCAAGAAATAATAAAACATAATATCGACTTAATTATCCTAGCAGGGTTTATGAAAATTTTACCAAAAGATTTTGTGAATGATCATGAAGGGAAAATAATTAATCTACATCCTTCATTGCTACCTAGACACAGAGGTTTAGACACACATAAACGTGTTATTCAATCTGGTGATAAGCTTCACGGTGCATCAGTCCATTTTGTGACAGAAAAACTTGATGAAGGTCCTGTCTTCATACAAGGTATAATTGAAGTCAGAGACTCTGATACAGCTTTTACATTGGAGAAAAATGTACATCAAATGGAATATCAAATATTACCTATCGCAATAAGATGGTTCAGTGAAAAATTAATTGAGAAAAATGGTGAATATTATAATTTTAGAGGGGTGCTGGAGAAAGAACCAATAAAATATTTATGAAAATAATTCAGACTCGCTTTATCTCTATAATTATAATCATATTAAATTTTATGATTACAAATAACATATTTGCACAAGATTTATTAAGTAAGCATAGCTATGTGATCACAAAAGGGAATATACAATTTGCAAAGACAATAAACTCGTTATATGAACGTAATGGTAAATCAGTTTTTGAGGTTTATAGCTCAACTCATGGGATCTTCAAGCTTAAAAAAGATATTAGAAGAGAAACTTCAAAATTCCAAATCCTAAACAATCAGATCATCTCAGAGGAATATACTTTCTCAAGACATAAAAAGGATACGTACGAGACGTACTTGACAACAATCACTAGAAATGAATCAGAAAAATCTAGTACTATTGTTGAAAAAGATAATAAAAGTAAGATAATCTATCATCCTTATTTTAAAAATGTCCAAGATAGACTTTCTGTGCTTCTTGATTATAAGAGCAAATTAAAGGCTGGTAAGTATGATCAAGTATACACTGTCTTAGATAAAGGGAGAGTTAGAGAGTATAAATTTAACAAAGAATCACTAGATACAATAACAACTATTTTTGGTGATACAAAGTGCATTGTGGTCAAACGAATTATCAAAAACAATAAACGTAGCACACTAACTTGGTATGCTATTGATCATGATTTGATTCCAGTAATGATAAAGCAATACCGTAAAGAAAAACTCCAATTCACTGCAAAATTAGAAAGTGTAAATGATTAAGATTTATTTTTTAATCTAAGAGCATTAATTTTTATAAAACCTTCGGCATCTTTTTGATCATAGCTCCCAGAATCTTTCTCAAAAGTAGACAAGTCCTCACTGTAAAGAGAGTGTGGTGATTGTCTTCCACAAATTATGACATTACCTTTCAAAAGTTTAAGCTTTATTGTGCCAGATACTTTTTTCTGCGATTGATCAATCATAGCTTGCAAACTTTCTCTTTCTGGGCTGAACCAATATCCATTATAGATTAGCCTAGAATACCTGTTCGCCAAGTCTTCCTTTAGGTGCAGTAATTCTCTATCAAGTGTAATTGACTCCATTGCCCTATGAGCTTTAGCATAAACAGTCCCAGCCGGCGTCTCATAACACCCACGTGACTTTATTCCAACATACCTATTTTCGACTATATCCGATCTACCAATGCCATGCTTACCAGCTAACACATTAAGTTTTTCAAATAATTTAGCAGGCGACATTTTTTTGGAGTTTAACTTAATCACATCTCCACGAGCAAACTCAAGAGTAATTATATCTGATTTTATAGGCGCATCTGTAATCGAAGAAGTTCTTAGCCACATTTTCTCATCAGGTTCTTTCCATGGATCCTCTAGAATTCCACCCTCATAAGATGTGTGTAATATATTTGCATCCATTGAATATGGACTTTTCTTCCCCTGATCAAAATCGATACTGATTTTATTCATTCGCGCATATCTTACTAAATCTTTCCTTGATGAAAATGCCCATTCTCTCCAAGGGGCAATAATTTTAATTTTTGGATTTAATGCGTATGCTGATAGCTCAAATCTGACTTGGTCATTCCCTTTACCTGTAGATCCATGACAGATTGCATCTGCTCTCTCTTTTTTAGCAATTTCTACGAGTCTTTTGCTTATTAATGGTCTTGCTATAGATGTACCAAGGAAATATTCTCCTTCATAAATTGCATTGGCTCTAAACATTGGATAGACATACTCTTTTACAAATTCATCCTTGAGGTCTTCTACGTAAATTTTTTTTATGCCAAGTTTCTTTGCTTTTTGTCTCGCCTCTCGTGTCTCATCCCCTTGGCCAATATCTGCAGTGAATGTCACTACTTCACATTTATACTTCTCCATTAACCATTTGGCGATTACTGAAGTATCAAGACCACCTGAATAGGCTAGTATTACTTTTCTAGGTTTCGACATTATCTGCTGTAGATTCTTTATCTTTTTTAACCCATTTAAAACCCTTTTCATTACTTTCTTTTTTCCAAAAAGGTGCCGCAGATTTGAGAGATTCCATTATTTCTCTTGTTGCGTTAAATGCACTATCTCTATGCTCTGACCAAGTTGCTACTATGACGATCGGGTCAGTTGGTTTTAGTTCGCCTACTCTGTGTATTACAAGCCCGTCGAATATTTTGTGTTTTTTTATCGCATGTTCGACAATCTTTGATAAATATTTCTCAGTCATGTCTGGATAGTGCTCAAGGAATAGACTTTCCACTTCCTCATCATCGTTAAAATCTCTCACAGTACCTAAGAAAACTGAAGAAGCACCTATACTAGGATTATTCTGCAATTCATTTCTTTTGAACTCTACAATTTCTTGCCATGGGTCGAATTTATCATCTAAAATTTTTATTTTCATCTTAACCACCAGTTACAGGAGGGAAATAAGCAACTTCATCGCCATCCTTTAGTTTATATGAGCTATTAACATATTCATGGTTAACTGCTATTAATACAGTACCATTATATGGCTTGTTTACAGTGAGTTGCTCAAACAGATCTCCCACTGTTAAGTCATCATTAAGTTCAATATTAGTAATACCTATGCCCATATCATCTTTTATGCTTGCAAAATATCTAACACAAATATTCATGATGTGAATTGTATAATAGTATAAATCTCCTTATTATCAAACAAATATTATATTTTGTATGAAATAATTTACCTATTTAACTTTACTTCCCTGTTTTGTAAGTATCACGCCAATAAGAATTGAAAAATAACATACAATCGCTAAAGTCCAATCGCCAAGCATTATACCAGGATAGAGTGGAATAATTGGAAAAAACATCAAGCTCACCACACCACCAATAACTATATGAAATAATCCATAATCTGGGAAAACCTGAATCAAAATCCCATAAGCAGCTAAGTAACCTGAAACAACTGCCACAAAATAAAAAATATAACCAAGTAAGCTAAGAATCATTATTAATCATTTAAAGACAAGAGTATCACTTGCTATCCTCCAATATATGACATTTCGATTTTAGACTCACGATCATTTTCTTGCCCATTAGATTTTCTCAGGACAGAGTATTGATCTATTCTCCTGGACCATATGTTCTGAATATCATTTTGTAGATCTAATATACTTGAATTTTTCCTTAACGTCTCTAGTACATTATAGCCATGAGATGCGAATAAACATGTATAAAAGAAACCATCAGCTGATAACCTACCTCTATTACATGATCTACAGAAAGGTTCTGTAATTGAAGAGATAAATCCAACTCTAGCAGTATAATCCTCAAGTTGCCATTTAGTAGATGTTGAATCTAATTCATCTTTTAATTTAGTTAATTGAAAATGCTTAGATATGTCATTGTAAGTTCTTTCTGATGAGTAGACACTATCTAAATTCCATTCATTCGTTTCTCCGACATCCATGAATTCTATAAACCTTATCTCTACGTTTAAATTTTTAAACCTATTGATGATATCAAATATTTCATTGGAATTAATATTATTAATGACAACGACATTTATTTTAGCAAACCCAAAAATATCAGTTGCTATATATATTGAATCAATAACTCTGCCTAGATTAGAGTGTGGGTTTATTTTTCTATTCGTCGAACATTTTAATGAATCAAGACTAATTGTAACTCCATCTAATCCATTTTCTTTGAGTAGTTTGGCTTTATTCAAACTCAAAAGAGATCCATTAGTTGTAAGAGCAACTTGATTAATTCCCAAGTCTTTTATTCTAATAATTAAATTTTCTATATTTCTTCTTAGCAAAGGTTCGCCACCAGTAAGTCGAATTTTCTTCAAGTTGAAAGTATTAAGTGCTTCAATGAAAGATAAGATTTCTTCAAAAGTCAGTAATTCAGATTTTTTAAGATATTTGTAATCTGCATTAAATATATCTTTAGGCATGCAATACGAACAACGATAATTGCACCTATCTGTAAGCGATATTCTTAGATACTCAAGTGACCTTTTTAATTTATCATATATTGGCATTGCACACCTTACATTCTTTATCTTTATTTAATTTAATAATCCTAAAATCATTATTCTTTAAATCTATAGTTAAAAGTCTACTCTCTAATCGCTCGCCAATATCAAGAAGAACCTTAATACACTCTGAAGCCTGCATGGATCCCACAACGCCTGTTAGAGCAGCAAATACTCCTGAATCAACACAAGCATTACTATCTGACACGTTCTCATACAAACAATTGTAACATGGCTGACCTTTAAGATCGTTACGGAAAACTATTATCTGACCACTAAATTTAATAGCAGCTCCCATAATAAGTGGCACTCTAATATCTAGAGATATTTGATTTATTAAAGATCTTGTTTCAAAATTGTCTGTGGCATCAATAATCAAATCTGTGCCGTAAAAGTAATGAATTTCAGAATTACTAACTAGACGTTTGCTAATTATATTTATATTCATTTCTGGGTTAAGTTTGCGCATCGTCGATTTAGCTACATCCACTTTTTTCTTGCCGACATCATCTGTACTATAAAGAATTTGTCTCTGCAAATTAGACGTATCTATAATATCATCATCTACAAGTGTAATTTGGCCAATGCCTGAAGATGCAAGATAATATGCGATAGGTGACCCAAGCCCGCCTAAGCCAATTAATACGACATGTTTATCTTTGAGTAATGTTTGTCCCTCAATATCGATGTCATCCAGTAAAATATGCTTGTTAAAACGAAGCAACTCTTCGTCGGTAAGCTGTATATTTTTCTTAATTTTTATTTTTGTTCTCATTAAATTTTTTTAGTTGCTCTTTAGTTGCAGGTTTTTGATGTTTTGCTTTGTACTCATCATATGGCATACCGTAGATAAATTCACGAGCTGAATCATAATCAATTTCTTGACCTAATTTTTTAGCTTCTTCGGAATACCATTTTGATATACAATTTCGACAAAAATTCGCTAAATTCATCAAATCAATATTCTGTACATCCGGATTATCTCTCAAGTGACTCAAGATCCTCTGAAATGTTGCAGCTTCAATGTCAATCTTAATGTTATCTTTGATAGACATATATTCTCCTCCAAATAATTTTATACTATTTCAGTATATATAATCTCTAGAGCTTTTACATACATATGTCTAGGCTTTTTTAAAGTCACCTTGAGATAATTTAATCCCATATATTACAATTATCAAACCTATGAGGTAGTTGACAAAAATATCCTCATCAAGAAATATCACGCCAAAGAAAATGGACCAAATTGGAATTAAGTAATTCATAATTGATATAAATGAGGCTCC
>MDTG01385619.1_pt1 | contig 13409 bp, 9 predicted proteins | sample 811421 | NCBI WGS metagenome assembly MDTG01 (sample SAMN05326645, study PRJNA326480) | marine metagenome | isolation source: seawater | place: Pacific Ocean: South East | collected 2011 | reverse complement strand
CCTTTATCTTTTAACAATCTAGCAATCATAATAAAAATAATTTTTTGGTTAGTATACCTACTATATTTAAAATTTTCTAAATTTACGCCGGAACCTAAAATTATTTCATGATTTTTTATTTTACTAATTTTTTTATTAAAAAAGTTATAATTGTCCTTGTTTTGAAATAATACTTTGTTAGACCTTAATAAAGAAATTTTTAGCATTAACTTTACAAACTTTGATAATAATAATATTTTGAAATGATTATTACTATTAAATACACTTCCTAAGCCTGTAAAAATTGGATAAAATTCAATTTGTTTTTTAGTAAATAACAAACTTAGTCCTGTATAAATTATAGGTTTAAGTGTGTATGCAATTATTTTATCAGGTTTATATTTTTTAATATAATAATATATTTTTATTAAAGAATATAAATCGTTTAAATAAGTTATCTTATTATTTTGTAATTTAATTTCTTTAAGATTAATATCTAAATTTAATAATTCTTTTTTTTCACTATATTTTGGCTTAGGAATTATAGCAGATACTAAATGATTTTTATTTTTAATTTCTTTTATTAAATCACCCCTAAAATTATATAAAGATTTTGCATTAGAAGAGACAAATAATATTTTCTTAACTGTTTTCATATTCTATTGAATCAAGGTATTAAATTTTTCAATAAAATTTTTATGTGTTAGGTGTTCATTATAGTAAGAAAAAGAATTTTTTTTAAGTTGCTCTAATTTTTTTATTTGTAAACTTTTTCTTAAAACTTTTGTTAAACTATAGAGCGAATTATCTTTAAAAATAAAGCCATTATAATCATTTTCAATATAGTATTTAGTGCCACACTTGTCAGAACATATAACAGGTAAACCCATTGATATTGCCTCTACAACTGAGATACTTGCAGGTTCATTTGTAGATGGCAAAACAAAAAGATCATTGTTTTTATAGAAATTTTCTATTTTACTATGAGGTACATCAAAAACTAAATTTACATATTTTTTTAAATTTTCATGATCTATATAGTTTTTAATTCTTTCAATATAATTAATGTCTATATTATTTTGTGAATCACCAATATTTTTGTTGGGATATTCACCTATAATAGTTAAATAAATATTAAAATCTTTACTAAGTATTTTAAAAGATTTTAATAATAATATTATGTTTTTTCTAGTATAACCAAATTTTGCAACACATAATAATTTTATAATATTTTTGTTTGACTTCATTTTATTGTAATCAATATAAAAATTAGATATGAATGGTAAAAAGTACATTTCTTTTGGATGATATACAAATTTATTTTCACCATAAATTGGAGTTATCCATTTTGCTTTAAAAATTTTTAGTAATAAAAAAATAATTATTTTTCTCCTATATGAGTATTTTTTAAAAAGTGGGGTTTGAGAATAAATAATTTTTTTTTTTGCTAATAATGAAGTTAAAATTAGTGTTATAATTGAAAAAAATCTATTTGGATCCCTAATTATTATTAAATCTGGAGAGATATTTTTTAAATATTTAAAATAATTTAAAATATTTGGGAAACCTCTAGAATAATTTGTACCTGTTCCAATTATTTTCATAATCAATATTGAAACATAAGATAATTTTAATAATTTTGGTTTAACAATACTATAATTCTCAATATTACTTTTATTCAAAACACACATTGATATATTATGTCCTTCTTCATACAATACTTTAATCCACCCGGTTAAATTAGTGTGGTAGCGCGGAGTGACAAATAAAATTTTCATATCTTAAAAATTATTTATATCTTTATACCATTGCTGAAACATCAGAATTGTCCATATTTGATGATGCCAATTTCTTTTTCCTGATAAATGCTCATTCCATTTATTATTTACTTTTTCATAATTTAATAAACCATGACTATTAATACTATTTTTATCTAAAAGACTTTCAGACCAATCTCTAAGCTCTTTCCTTAACCATTGATCAATAGGTACTCCAAAACCCATTTTAGGTCTTTCAAATAATTCTAAAGGCAAATATTTTGATAATATTTTTTTAAGAATCCATTTTGGATTATTTTTTTTTATTTTTTGCTTTAAAGGTATTGACCATGATAACTCAAACAGTTCTTTGTCTAAAAAGGGTATTCTTGTTTCTAGTGAATTTGACATAGCAGCCCTATCTACTTTGGTTAGAATATCGTCTGGTAAATACATATTAGTATCACAAAACATCATATTTTCTTCTAATTCTAGATCTGATGACCAGAATTTATCAAAATAATTATAAGAGCTATTTTCTTTATAATAAATTAAATCTTCATTCCATTGACTTATTAAGGAATAATATATTTCTTTATCACCTTCTTTATCAATAATATGGGCAAGTTTATGCATTTTATCTCCAAATAGATTCAACCTATTATTTTTACTTACAGAGTACTTCACTAAACTATAAAATAGATCCCAATTATCAATGGATATACTTAGGGTTATTTTTTGCAAAATTTTTCTAAATTTTAACGGTAATTTATTTGCAAAATAATTAATTTTTCTAACAAAATTGTATCTATTATATCCTCCAAATAATTCATCCCCTGCATCACCAGATAAAGCAACAGTTACTCTATTTTTTGTTATTTTAGATAAAATATATGTGGGTATTTGAGAAGAATCTGCAAAAGGTTCAGAATAGATATCAGATATTTTTGGAATTATATCTAATGTTTCATCCTGACTTGCTATATGATCAAAATGATTTGTATTTAAATAAGAAGAAATTTTTTTTGCATATAAAGATTCGTCATATTTATTATTATCAAATCCAATTGAAAAAGTATTGATTTTATTATGAGATACTTTTTTCATTATTGATGTAATTAACGAAGAATCAATTCCACCAGATAAAAAAGAGCCAATTGGTACATCAGAGATTAACTTATCTTTTACTGATTTAATTAATTTTTTTTCAACTGTATTACATAGATCCTCGTCTGAAATATTTTTATAATTAAACTTATTTTTTTTAATAATTTCTAATTTGTCATAATACTTAACAATTTTTGGGAATGTGCCTTTTTGTATTTGTTGAAAATCTATTGTTATATATGAAGATGGTTCAAGTTTTTTTAAACCTTTATATATACACAAATTTCCACCAACATTGTTAAAATTAATGAAATGTTTAAAACCAGAAATATCTATTTTTTTTTCAAATAATTTATTTTTAATAACAATAAGATCTGATGTGAATATAAATTTATTGTTAATATATCCATAATAAAGAGGTTTTTCACCAAATCTATCTCTAACTAAGGTTAGTTTTTTATCTTCTTTATTCCATAATGCAAAAGAAAACATACCTTCAATTTTGTCTAAAGTTTTTGTAATTCCTAATAATTGTAAAGAGTTTAAAAGAGTTTCAGTATCTGATGTTGTTTTCCAATTTATTTGATATTTAAAATTTAATTCTTCTCTTAATTCCAAATGATTATATATTTCTCCATTAAAAGATATTATCATATTTTTATTTTGAGATATCATGGGCTGATTAGCATTCATACTTAGATCTTGAATTGATAATCTTGTGTGTCCTATATATAAATTTAAGTTTATATCTTTCCAATAATCTATATTATCAGGTCCTCTAAGTTTAAGTTTGTTTAAAAGTTTTAAAAAAAAATCATCTTCAATTTTATTTTTAAAATCTACTAGTCCTAATATGCCACACATTATAATTTTAATAATTTTGTTAAGCCTTTTTTTAAAGATATTTTAGGCTCCCAATTTAATTCTTTTTTCAATTTAGAGATGTTAGCATGTGTTGAATATATTTCAGAATTTTTATTTTTTTTCTCAACTATATAGTTGTTCTTTTTAAGTAAACTTAATAATGTTTTAGCGATCGTTAAGTTTGTATAAGACTTGCCACTACCAACATTGAAGATTTGAAAATTTTTTTCATAATTAATTAATAGACTGATTAATTCACAAAAATCATCTATATATAAATAATCTCTTTTAGAGTAAAAACTATTTAGTTCTATTTTTTTTCTTTTTTTTATTTTATCTATTATAAATGGAATAAGAAAATTCTTTTTTTGACCTGGTCCATAAATATTAAATGTTCTTAATATAATTATATTAATATCAAATAATTTGTTATATGCAGAACATAAATTATCTGAAAATTTTTTTGATAAATCATATGGATTGGTAAAATATAATCTATTTTTTTCAGTCGTTTTTAATTTTGAATTGCCATATAAATATGAACTTACAAATATTAATTTAGTTTTATTTATTCTACAATATTCTAGTACATTAAGTGTACCAATATAATTTTTTTCAAGATAAGTATGTGGGTATTTCCAACTTTCTGAAACACCTACTATGCCTGCAACACAAATAATTAAATCAATATTTTTATATTTATTTATAGAATTTTTTTTTGTATAATCTCCATTTAATCTACTTAATTCATAAACATTATGATTTTTATTTTTTAAACTTTTACTTAAATGTCTTCCCAAAAAACCTTTTGAACCTATTATAAGTATGTTAATCATAATTAATTAGACTTGCATAATTTTGAGTAATTGTTGATATGTTGTATTTATCTTTTAATTTAGAATAATCACTTTTTATCTGCTCTTCATCAAGGAAATTCGTAATTTTATTCATCAATTGATTTTTATCATTTAAATCAACTAGAGTGCCAAATTTTTCATTTTCAAACATTTCACTTGGACCAGACTTACAATTGTAAGATATGCAAGGTATTCCCATACAAATTGCTTCTAACATACTATTTGGGAAACCCTCAAATAAAGATGTCGAGATAAATAGATTTGAGTTTTGAAGATATTTGTATGGATTATCATTAAATTTAAATATTTGTATAAATTTTTGTAAATTATTTAACTTTATAATCTTTTTTAAATTATTCTCCTCTGGGCCATCACCAAATATAGCAAGCCTAATATTATAATTTTTGTAAATTTTTTTAAAAACTTCTATAATATCAACATGATTTTTATACTTATCTAAACGACCTATTGATATAAGCATTTTAGCATCAGAATTAAAAAAATTGTTATTTATTGGTTCATTTTTTTTAATATTAATATGCTTAAAATTAATTGGATTATAAATAATTTTAATTTTACTTTTACTGACATAAAAATTTTCAATTAAATCATTAGACACTCCCTCTGAAGGACAAATTATAATTTTATTAAATTTATAAAATAATATTAATGCAAAAATAATAAGTTTTCTTAATATTATATTTTTATAAACATTTTTAATTAAGATAGATGGAGTACTTGACTCTCTAATAGCCACAAAAGTCTTATTAAATGATATAATTTTAGATAAAACTAGAACTATATTTACATGCATTTGTGTACTTATTATTAAATTTGTATTAGTTTTATTTAAGTATTTTATGAGATTTAAGATAGAGAAAAGAGTTCTTTTTGATGATAAATCTATGATATGAATTTTTGGATTAAGATCTTTTATAAATACACCTTTTTTTTTAACTAGAATTAACTCTACAATATATTCATTTCTAGAAGCAAAATCATTAACAAGCTCTTTAAAGACTTTTTCAGCTCCTCCTCCATCTAAAGAGTCAATAAAAAAACTAATTTTATTTTTCATTTTTAAATTTAAATTTAATTGAAGGAACTATTGCAGATATTAAAACTAATATTAATAAAAGTATTTTACATTTGTGTCTTATTGATGTCCCGTAATTTCCAGTTCCTAGAGTATAAATAAAAATTATAAATAAAGAAAATAAAAATATATAAGTTAGACTTTCATTTTTAAATATTTTGTTAATATAAGTAAGTATAATCACAAATAGTATTAAGTATAATGATGAATCAAGAAAAATAATTAATTTACTTAAAGTATTAACTTCCCAAATAAATGGACCAAATAGAAAGTGTAATACTTTCAATGGAAAAAACAAAAAAATTTCAAAATAATTATTAGGAAATATATAACTCGGAAATGTTGTTGATCCAAAGTTTGCATTATTATATATTTCTAATAGTTTATTAGATAAATCCATATCAAAAATGTAACCAACATATGGTATATTAATTAATAACAATAAATCAGTGGCATAAAAAACATATATTGTGATACTAAAAAATAATAATGTAAAAATTGATAAAATATTTAAATTATTAAAAATTTTTTTAAAAATTCTAATAAAATAAAAAAATATCATAGGAAAAATCAATAAAATCAATGGACCATGAAAAAAATATTGTATTGAACTAAAAAGAATAGATAAAACAAAATATATAAATAAATCTTTTTTAACCCAAATTGTAAAAAAATAAATTGAAAGAGTTAGTAAATAAATTACGATAATATCTCTTATTGAAATAGTTGAGAGATAAAATAATATGGGATGAAGCGATATAATAATAGAAGTAGTTAATGCTCTTTTATCATTACTAGTTATTAAGTATACAAATTTGTAACATAAAATAATTAATAACATCCCAAAAAAAATATTAATTGCTTCCATCATCATATGACTTCTTCCAAAGATTGCATAAACAACTGAAATAAGATTAGCATATGTCCATGATGCACCATTTTGAAAAAAATAGTTAAATAGATCTGGAAAGCCTTTGGATGCCCAAAATGCTGCAAATGATTCAAAACTTCCAGCATCTCCTCCTCTAACTCTTTGAATTAACAAATGATCAATTATTAAAAAAATTGCTCTACAAAAAAATGAAATATTTAAAATCAAATTTAAAAAATAATTTTTTCTTGTAATAAAATTAATTAGTAAAAAAATTAAGCAAAGTGATAAAAAACCCAAAAGATTTTCATCAAAAAAATTTCTACAAGATCTGCATTCATTATAATAAAATGGATCATCAATTGTATTTACTTGAGGTACTTCATTTCCTTTTGCATCATAAACTGCTTCATCTAAAGGTTTATGTAATTTCATAAAAAAAAATTTTTAATTTATCCAATTAAATTCATATTTTAGTAGAATTTTAGAAATACTATAATTTTCCATAATATGTTTTCTACAATTACTTTTTAAAATACTCCATTCAGTAACATTTTTTTTGTAATTTATAAAAAACTTTATTTTTTCAATTAGTTGATTGCTATCATTAATATTTATTATTTTTCCATATATTCCTAAAATATCATTAGCATCACCAACATCACTTGATATACATGGAGTGCCACAAGACATTGCTTCTCCAAGAACATTTGGGAACGCTTCACTATAACTTACTAATACATGCAAATCAAAAATATTCATTAAATTATGAATATCATTTTGTGGACCTAATAAAGAAATATTATTTGATAAATTATGATTATCAATAATTTTTTTAAGGTCTTTATTTTCCTGAATTAAACCATGACCAACTAAAACTAAATGTACATTTTTATGTTCCTTCAATAGTGCGCTAAAACTATTGATTAAAAAATTGTGGTTTTTTTGTTTATCCCATCTTGCTACACAACCAATTATAAATTTATTTTTATTTTTTTGTAAATAATATTCTTTATGTTCATTATTAATATTTGTTTTATTGGGAGAAAATAATTCTGTATCAAAACCTAATGGAATATAAGTAAACTTATTTCTTGAAAAGCCATATTTAATATGGTTTTTTATAGAAGCTTTTGAACAACAAATAATTTTTTTTGGCACTATGTATGAAAACAAAGAATTTATCTTTATTATAATCAAGGTAAATAATTTATTATATTTTGTTTCTAAATTAAAGTTTACTACAGTCCAAAAAATATTTCTTTTAAACAGAATAATTGAGATTAAACTTCCTAAAAAATCAGAATGATATAGCCAAGTTTGAATTATTTTTGGTTTTTCAATTAATACAATAAAAAGCATTTTTAAAAATAAGAAAGAATTTAAAAATAAATTTGTTTTGCTCATTTTCATATAGTGAATTTTAATTTTTTTATTTTCAAGTTGATTCGAAAAAAAACCTCTTCCTAAAAGTGAAATAATAATATGTTTATTTTTCTTATCAAAGTGAATTAAATTAGTTAATGCTTTTTCTGCGCCTCCTTGATTTAAACTATTAATTATATGCAATATTTTTTTATTTAATAAATTTTCCCATATCTCATGATAATCTCTGATCATTAAATTAATTTCATACTTTGATGAAACATATTTAATAATTTTATTTTGTTTTAATTTATGTAATTCTTTGTTTTCCCATATGGTATAATTTTTTATAATTAAATCAGATAAAACATTATGATCATTAAGATTAAATATATCTCCATTATTTTTTAAAATATTTCTTGCATCACCTACATCTGATGAAATACATGGTACTCCACAAAACATGCTTTCAATTAATACATTTGGAAAACCTTCAACATTTGAGCTTAAAATACTTAAGTCAAATATGTTATATATATCTTGAATATCTGTTGTTTGATCTAAAATGAGAGTATTATCAAAAATATTATTTTCTTTTAATAAATTTAAGAGCTTGGCATTTTTATTGGAAATTTTGTCACCAATTAATAATAATTTAAATTTAATTTTTTTATTTTTTTTTATTAGCTCTAGAGATTTAAACAAACATTTATGATTTTTCTGAATATCCCATCTAGCGGCCATTCCAATCACATATTCATCATCTTTTATTTTGAAATTATTTTTAAGCTTATGTTTCTTTGTCTGATCACGCTTGAATATTAATCCATCACATCCATTGGGTATAAAGGTGAAATTATTTTTAAACCCTTTTTTAATATGAGATTTTACACCACTTTGGGAATTACTTATAATTAACTTTGGAATAAAATAAGAAAATTTTGATAAAATATTTATTATAATTTTAGTTGTAAACTTTACATCTATATCTTTAAAATTTGATGTCCTTATTGACCATATAACATTTTTAAAAAAAAAAATTTTTGAAAAGAATCCTGCAATTAAATTTGCATGATAAGTCCAGCAATGTATTATTGAAGGTTTAACGCTAAATAATATTTTTATAATGTAAAAAACTTTAAAAATATCAAGAATATTTTTTTTAAGATTAATAGTGTATACTTCTACTTTAATCTCTTTTAGTTTATCTATATAGTCACCTCCAGATGTTAATGAAACAACAACATGTCTATAATTTTTCGACCTACTTATAAGATTGTATATATTTCTTTCAGTACCGCCTGAGGCAAGAGAAGTAGTAAAATGAAGGATTATTTCACTGTTCATATTATTTTTTTCTAGCAATAGCGTATTGTCTTTGAGAACTTAAAAAAATATATTCAATTGAGTAAATATCACTCTTTTTGATAATATTTATTGCATTAACAACGCCTGGATATAAACTAGGTGTAACATCATCAAAAAATATAATATCTCCCTTAATTTGTTTATTTTCAACAAATTTATATTCATTAATCACTTCTCTGGTAACATGATGAGCGTCAAGAAAAGCAAAATGAATCCTTTTTAAATTTAGCCTTTTTATAACCTCAGATGATTTTCCTTCTAAAAAAGTTACATTTTGTTTTTCTTTTTCCCAAAAATTTAATATCTCATCTCTAGATGAAACTCCATTACAATCTGCTATACAATTCCATAACATTTTTTGTGTATGAGGAAGTATATCAATTGTTGTAATATTACCATTTACCCTACTATCTATTAATGCTTTTGCCATACAAATAGCAGAAAATCCTCTTGCAGTGCCAGTCTCAAATATTTGAATATAATTTAATTTTTTTGATTGATTGCTTATATAATTCATTAGCAATGAGTAAAGTAATCTGCCATGCTGATAGTTAATATCTGATTTCTTTATGACAACTTGTGTATTTAAAGCTAATTCCTCAAACCACTCTTTATTAATACTAAAATTATATTTTTTTTCAAATTCATCAACAATTTGATATTTTTTACTTTTTGAATCGTTATGTATTTTTAAATAAAATTCTTTTTTTGCAAGAGGGATAGAAAAAAATTTAAATATTTTATAGCGAAAAGAACTAATTAATGAATATATAAGGTTATATAATTTGACCATTTATAGAGAATATCTTCTATTTATTTGTTTTATAACATCCTTTGATTCACCATGATTAATTATTTTGCCGTTGTCAAACTCATAAAGATAATCACATTTCTCAACTGTAGATAGTCTATGTGATACAATTATAACTGTCATTTTACCTTTAAGACTAAAAACAAAATTCATAATTTCTCTTTCTATAAATATATCTAAAGAGCTTGTAGCTTCATCTAAGATTAAAATACTTGGGTCTGTGTATAATGCCCTTGCTATTCCAATTCTTTGTTTTTGTCCGCCAGATAGTTTTACACCCTTATCACCAACTTTAGTTTCATATCCATGTTTTAGCATTGTAATTAATTCATCTAGTTTTGTAATTTTCAAAATGTTATTTATCTTATTTATATCAATTAAATGATCCTCAACACCAAAAGCAATATTATTTTTTATACTTTCATCAACTAAATATATATTTTGTGGAACATATCCAATACAATTCTGCCATACTTTTTTTCTAAAATTAAAGTCATTATCGTTAATTTTTATTACTCCAGACTTAGTTGGAGTTAAGCCAATAAATGTATCGACAAAAGTACTTTTTCCTGCACCACTACCTCCAACAATTCCTATGATATCGTTTTTGTTTACATTTATGTTTATATTTTTTAAAGTTTCATTTGATCTACTTGGATATTGAACGTAAACATTTTGAAAATATATATTTTGGAATAATAATTTTTCGTTACTTTTCTTATCAAAATTTTTTTTTAAATTTTCAATATCAAGAAATTCATTGTATATTAAATCAACAGCATCTTGAGTAAATCTCATACTTTGAATACTGACTAAAATTTTATTGATAGATGGTAATAATTTAAAAGCTGCAGCAGCAAACAAAGCGAGAGTTGCAAATATACTAGTAATTGATTCTGTTGAGTAAATAAGATAAAAAATTAAAATAACTATAGAGATTATAAAAAAGAATTCCAACCATGGTCTCACTAATGAGTTTAAAACTGTGTTTTTAGTATTGATAGAAGCATGAGTATTAAAAAGATAAGAATTTATATTGTCAAAAAATTTTTCTTTAGAGTAAAGCTTTATTTCTTTTATTGAATTAAAAGCTTGAATTAAATTTTTAATTTTTTTGTGTTCATTCTCCTGTCTAATTTTTCCCCATGACCTAACTTTTTTACGAGTAAAGATTGAAAATATTATAGATAATGATCCAAAAATTGTTATTGACAATAAAAGACCGAATGGTTGATATATAAATAAGATTATAATTAAACCACAACATACTAAAGTCTCAGTAATAAGAAAAAGAAAGGCATTTAGATAATTTGTTACTACTGCTGAAACTTCCTGATTAATATTTCTTAATAGAATTGAAGGGTTTTTATCTACATGAAATAAATAGCTTTGGTTTAGATAATAATTAAATAATTTTTTAGAAAAAGACGCTAAAAGATTCAAAACTGTTTGGTTTTGTTTAAAAATTAAATAAGATAAAAAAATTGATTTAAAAAAAAATAAAATTAAAATTATTAGCAATATACTTTGAAGTATTGTAGTTTGATCAATTTCTAAGTTGAAATAAATTAAGATGTTTTGACAATAAATGTTACAAAAACTATCTGAAATCACAAAATTTAACAAAGGTATTAATAATGTTATTCCTAGTATTTCTAAAAGCATATTTATTATCATCAAAAAAAATAAATAAAAAATTATATATTTATTTTTTGAATCAAATAATTGATAAATCTTAAAAAAGGAATTCATTATGATTTTCTTAATATAGAAAAAAACTTATAAAAAATAACATTTAATAATAAATAAGAGTAATACCTAATATAAGAAAATATATTTATATTTTTTTTATATTTATGTGTTTGATAAATAAATTCTATATATTTATTGATACTATTCATATCATTTTTATAATTTTGATTTTTCTTATTAATTAAATTTTCATGAGTTAATTCGTTAAGTAAGGATAATAATTCTAACTTATTATTAAAAATATAACCATTATTTTTGATAATTTCTGGATGGCCTCCACTATTTATTACTATAGGCATTAAACCTACGCTGATAGCCTCAATCAAGGAATTAGAGCACGGGTCATTTACACTAGCTGTAATATAAATATCAAATTTACTTAATTCTTTTGATAAATTTAATGGGTCAAGAGGAGGTAAAATTTTAATATTTTTAAAATTTATTGGAGTGTTTCCAATAAAAGTAATGTTGTATTTATTGAAATTAGCATTTTGATCAATATAATTGTATGTATCAAATCCTTTATTAATATTTGATGACCAAGAAGAAATTACTATTGATAATTTCTTATTTATATCTTTTTTATCTTTTTCTCTAAATATATCATTGTCACATTCATTAATTATAACTGCTGATTTATCTTTAATTATTAATCCATTATTAATGTTATTTATTTTTGACCAATTTGACTGAAATATAGTTCCATCTGCAAAATAATAATTAAACAAATATATTATTCTGTCTGTAAAAAAAGAATTCTTAGAATTAATTCTTATTTTACTAATAGGACCATCAATTCTGTGTATAATTGTCTTATTTTTAAAATGTATAATTTTTAAAATAAAATCTATCCAATGATGGCTATTAGTAATAATGATATCAGCATTTAATGGATTTCCTTCATAAATATTATTTTCTAATAATTTTTTTTTTAAAAATTTTAAAAATTGATTTCCCCCACCCCACCCTTTATTCTTAAATTTAAAAAGAATATTTATTTTCATATTTATAAATTTTTATGTATTAGAAATGAGGTAATACTTGACCTTTTAATTCCAGTTAAATCAAATAAATCTTCAGGTGTGTAATAAATATATTTGTTTTTATTTAATTTTAATTTATCAGAAAAATTAAGTTTTCCATTCCTGCCATTACAAAGCCACTCAATATCATTAAATTTCGATAAATTTTTATCCATTAACATATTTAGTGTTGGTAGAGGTGGTGTACCATCTGAATGCATATTAAAAAAATTAACATCATCATCAAATACACAATATTTAAATTTATTTTCTTTAGAAAATTGTAATCTGCTAAAATGATCACAATGATCATCAAAAAAAGCAATTTTTTTCTTTCCTAGAAATTTAGTATTGGTATCAAAAATATCATTTTCATGATAAATTACTTTATCAGATTTAAATTTTAAATTTGAAAAATTTAAATCAAAGCTATGAATAGTAGTCTTTTTATCAACTGCATTATCAATAATATATGTGGAAAAACCTCTGTAAGATCCTGACTCAAGTACTTCATCGGGATTGATTAATTTTATGAATATAAATAAATGAAGAGCACTATT
>MDTG01028588.1_pt1 | contig 13409 bp, 10 predicted proteins | sample 811421 | NCBI WGS metagenome assembly MDTG01 (sample SAMN05326645, study PRJNA326480) | marine metagenome | isolation source: seawater | place: Pacific Ocean: South East | collected 2011 | reverse complement strand
CGGACGACATCGGCGCCTCTGTTTTCTGCAAATTCTCTACCGGATTCGGGAATATCTACCCCGCCTTTTTGCATGATCCGGCGAAACGTAGTTTTGCCCCCTAAATCGCCACGCACTTGGAGTGCTTTTCGGATCTTTTTTAAGTCTGAAGCCGAAGCATTCCTAATAGCCCTTATAATGTCTTTTACATCAACCATCTAAAATTTATCCCAAAAGTTGTACTAGACTAAATAGGCACGAAAACAAATATTATTCGTCTTCAGTTGTTAACTCTTTAACTATGCGGTCAACAAACCATTGTCGCAGTTGAATTGGCAGGCTATATGCTTCTGAAAAGCTAAATTTTCCGTGATTCATCAATACAAATATTGACTCATACACCACCTTCTCTATATATTCGTGGTCAAGACCAAAACCAGCCCACAGAGAAGGGCACCTCCTTTTCTGTCTCAACAGAACAAGATTGGCAGGTTATTGTGGTTTTAGTATCAAATACTGGCAAACTAGAATTGTGAGCGATCTTAATCCTTCTTGCGTCAGATGTTGGTAAAACTTCAACCAAATTATTTAGCGTAGCTGGATCTGAAATACCATTAGCAGAAACTATGGCTAGTCGCAAAAACTCTATTGTGTCACTATGTGGCAAGTTGTGCTTTTCTTTTTGCTTTTTGGCTTGCTGCAGGTATTCAAAATCCCTCTTGGACAAAAGCCTAATCTCTACAGTCACGTCCACAACATTCAAAGAAACTGAGATTGTTCCTGAAGATTCATTGTACGACCAGTATTCTCCGTCTTTAATCTTATAAGGATTTTCTTTTGCCCTTTCCAAGAACCCACCCAAACTAATTTCATGGTCTTGCACATAGCCGCACTTTGCACAAGCTTCTGTGAGGGTCAATATGTCACCGTAACCGGTTTTTCTTGCGCAAGCTAACACAGCCATCTTGTCACAGTCTAAGAGGTCGCCTGACTTGATTCCTGGAGTTGTTATGATGGAATCTATCAACTTATCAAAAACTGTTCCCTGGTTTATAAAACTTTGGTTTGTGAGAATGTCTTCTTCTTTAGCCGTCATGTGGCGAATTTCCAAAGATTCTATCCCTTTTACTGGGCTGTCTTCTTCATAAAAGTTTCCGCCGCTTGGCAAGTACACAACCTCAGTAGAGACTACGAAAGATATGCCCAAGGGGTTCTTATTTTCAAGCGTGGGCTTGGGCATATCTGGTTTTTTGATTTCTGTGTTTTCTGTGTGGTGTATTTTAGCTCTGTTTCTATTTCTAGACATGTGTCCTCTTTTGCTTTATTTGGTTACTACTTTCCGTATATTCCAGGGGGTGCTTTTTGGCCCACGCGTGGACCGACATTATCTCCGGCGAATTCACCGCCTTCAGCTACTTTAGTGTTAAGATCCCAAAATTGGTCTCCAGCTAACCCGGGGCCACGGTTGTCAAGCCCTTCTATTGTAGCATAGTCATAAGTAAGATTTACAGTGATATTTAACATTTCTTCACTAGCATAGCTTAACTCTCCAAAATCAACAGAAGTTATAAGAGGATTTTTGATTACCCAAGTTTCAATTGCTCTTGCACCATCTGCATCAAGTTGAGAAAGTTTAATCTCACCACCAAGTGCATCCACCATTTTCTGTTTTGATATTGTCGTAGCCTCATTCTGTTGATAAAAGCTAGGGATAACATATCCTGATTGCTCTAACAATCTATATAAACTTTTGGTCGAATCTGGCTTAACTGGGTCGACAATCGTAAAACTCATTGGTTGCCATTTTACTACTCCTGGGTAGTGAAACTCGTAGTTCAGAAACTGGTGTGGAGTTGTCCCTACGCTAAAGCTTGGCTTCTTTACCGTTTTTACTATAAATTGTGGCATACCCGACACATAGAGTAGCCACCTAAAACTTCTCTTTGGCTCAACAGTTTTTTCAGTCCAAAATGACATTATTTAAAGTCTCCTATTGATGTTTACTAAAATAACTAGTATTCTGACAAAAATTAATCGTCGAAACTAGCTCCTGTTCTTGTTATAACAAAGTCAACTGCGATAAACTCAATAGATCTTGCTGGTTTCAAGAAGATCTTTGCATACATAACGTTTCTATCTATCAAATCTGGTGTCGTTGTGGTACTATCTAGAACAACTTTAAAATCAGTAAGGCCTAATCTAGTTTGGACACTTTCCAAGAAAGGCACAACCTGGCCCGTAAACCTATTCCAAGTAGCTGGGACATTGTTGTCGAAAATTAGAGTATTTGCAATTCTAGAAACCTCTTTCTTAACAAAAATTAGCAAGCGACGGACATTAATTCTATCAAGTGCTGATGGTGTCATCTGCAAGGTCTTTTGGCCAAAGACAACTAATCCCTCTGAGACAAAAGACGCTATAGGATTAATGTTTGCTTCATACAACGTATCTCTCTGGGACGATAGCAGCTGCTCAGAAACCTGCAAGACAGGCAATCCTGCATTACCTTCGTTGAGTCCGCCGCGGTTGAAGCCGGCCGGGGCAAACCAAACGTCGTTGCGCTGTTCAGTATATGCCATGACACCTAGAGCTATTACTGAAGGTGGAGCCCAGACATTTCTTGAGTTTATTGTGTCCCTAACCTTTACCCATGGGTAATAAGTAGCACCATAACTAGAGTTTAACTGTCTAGCTTTCAACGCTCTGGCGCTTTTCGCAGGTGTTGTATTGTTAACTCTCTGTTGGAAACTGGTGCAAATTTTTTGTGATGGCGGTATATACACATCTGGCAAGTCTATTATAGCCAAAGAATCACCTCGAGCTTCACAGACTTGCACAAGCTTCTGTGTAAGCGAAGCGTTCGTGACGCCAGGTATTGATGCCAGATTCATTTCTAAGGCTTCTGGGTCGCGAATAAGTTCGATGGCCCTGTCAATACTTGCATAAGCATAGCTGTTTCTTGTTGTCGCATCAGGGCCTGCAGTAGGCTTTCCAGATGTTGATGCTCTCATATTAAACGGATCAGCTTCTAGGATGTTTACACCGTCAAAGCCGCCGACCATTGGCATTGTAAAACTGTCAACAACACTTAGCAATGAAGAGGCAGACAATTGTATACTTGCTGAGTGGTGGGCTGTGTAAGCTGTTTTTGAAGTAGAGCCTCCGGTGAAAGCTCCGTCGGCGGCGGCATCGCCACCATTTATGGTGACGTGAGCCATGTTGCTTGTAATTGCTGTATTGCCGGCATCGCCGCCTGTCTTTTGTTTTATCGTAACTATTGTACCATTTCGCGAAACCGTAACCAAAGACGCTATGGGACTAGCCTCAATGGAAGAAACTAGGCCGGCGGCGCCGTTACCGGATGAAGCACGCGAGAAAGTAGTAGCGTTCTGTGTGCTTCCATGAGACGTGAACGTTGCGGGAGTGGTAGTTGCACCATCGACGTTTAACGCTCGGATGGTAATCGAGTTACCTGCAGTTGCCGCGTCTCCGTTGGTAAAATTGATTGATGCAGAAGCCTTCTTTGTACCGCGGTGAGAGCCACTTATAAACTCGACAATTGTTGGGTTAAACGAGGACATATCGTTTGACAAGTTAACTGCACCCGTAACAACAACTTCGTCTAAAGAAAAGATGTAAGAGTGCTTGTTTGTGCCGTCTGCTATGCCGTCTATCTGATCTGTTACCAGGGTTCCGTATGTGCCATATCTTCTCGAGTGGTCTTTCATGCCAGGATTTGGTGAGGCAAAGTTTATAGTTCCTGCTGCTGAGCCGACACTTGTATTATACAAAAGACCACCCATTGCATACTTTGGAGACAATTCGGTTCCTAAAGAGCTTGTTATTACGTGTGGTGATGTTGGCCATCTTAACCTAACTAGAGCTCTATCTGCACTGCCTTCACTGTCAGGAAAATTGACTGCGCCAGTAACCCAGTTACCCGCACCATCAAATCGAGCCTCTATCCCATTGGTTAAGCTAGAGTCTAAAACATCACCTGGAACTATTGGTCCTAGAAAACCAAACGGTACGCTTGCGGGGTTGGATGGTCCATTTTCGCCGACTTGGCCGGCCATCTCCACCCTAACAAAACTAGATCTGTTTACGTAGTCTCCGTATAACTTATTTCTATTCTCCGCGGGGTCCCAGATTGGATATTGGTCACCAATCTTACGTGCGATGAAATTGTCAGAATTTGGATTAAGATTTAAGTTTGAAAAATTTTCAACAACAGTGATGCGGCCGGCACGATGTTGGCAAATTGACACATCAAAGCGACCGAATTTGTCTGGCTCTCCCGGATCAGCAATCTTAATATTTTCAATCTTTATGCTAAAGTCATTACCCTGCTCTCCTTCTTGGAGTGCGCAAAATCTAAAAAGCCTTTCCAGTTGCGTTGGGTCATAAGTACCGGGAGTGCCATTGTATTGGGGAATTACCCATCCGGATTTTGCTTCACTTAGTTGGTGGTTTGCACTCTTAAAATCGTCCAGGCCCTCTGTTAACTTCATGGACCAAACTACAAGACCTTTTGATAAAGCCGTCGCTTCTCTTTGAACTTTTTCGTATTCCTCTTCAAACGTCTCGCCTAAAAAGTAATCAGCGGCTAAAGTGGCGGCAGGAGGTTCTGAGATTTGGTCATTAAGCAAAACTGGGTTGGTGTTTAGTTCTTCTCTAATATATTTTGAACCTTTTCTGAAAGATACTGCCTTTTCCAAAGTTTTAGAGCCGTTATGCAGAGAGATTCTAAAGCGATTATTTTCAATAATAACAGGAGATGTTACGCTTGTTCCCGTGCTGTTTGCTCTGTTGGTCACAGCGGATGCTGTCATGTCTAGTCCAGTTACACCAACTTCAAAAGATGCATTATCTGTGTACACTATGCCAACGAGCGAACCTGTGATGCCATTTGATGCACTTGGTGCCACAAATAATCCAAAAGCGTTTGTGACTTCCCAGCCTGCTTGGCCACTATCACTAGCATCATCCCCTTGCACACCAAGAAGCCTAACAACTGTCACAGGCGAATTAATGTTTGCTTTCAAGTATGCTTGGGCTGCCAAAGGAGCATAAGCTGTAGCTAAAAGACCATTACCATCTCTCCAGGGGTCTTCACCCTCGTTTCCAGGTATTGGCTCACCGAAGATTTCAACAAATTCTTGGAAAGAACTGACCTTAATTGGCTTTAGGGCTGGGCCTCTTCTGGTTCTGCCAATGATTGCAGGGCCGATGCCGCCAGGGGCTTTAGGTAATTGGCTATTATCAATCTCGCTCAGGAACACTCCAGGCGATACAAACTTAAATTTCTTTGCAGACATACTAAATAATCTCCATAAGTCATGACTTAAAAATGTAAAAATATTACTTTAGTAAATAGTTTTGCTATTTTTGAAAAGAATAAAAGAAAATAAGCCCCGGAGAACCCGGGGCTTGGTAGGAGCTTAATTAGATTAAGACTTGATGTACTTGACAACAACCTCATCCTGAGAAGCAAGAGTGTTGGCACCCTTGAGAGAGATTGTCTTGTTACCAGATCCACCTAGGCTGTAATCAGTTCCCTGGGTCTGCAATAGACCGTTGAAGAACACCATTACGGAGCCAGTTGTTGCTGGAGTCTCTTTCATAACAAGCGGACCAGAACCAGAGATTCCGATAGAAGCTGTCAAGGCGAAGACATCCTGGCGACTCTTAACGCTGAAGACACCTGATGATGCCTGGATACCAGCACCGGCCTGGGCTGTGGCGAGATCCGCAATGCTTTCTTTCTTGGCGTCACCGCTGGCGCCACCGTCAAGGAAAAGAAAATGATCATCGCCGACTGCGATGTCTGCTGCACTAACAAGAGCTGGACCAATCTTAAATAGGTCATCTACAGTCTCGCTATGAAGACCATTGTCCCCAGAGTCAGAGAATGCAATCTTATCACCGGTGGCAATATCTTCTGCAGTCAAGCTATGAATAGCAACGCTTAGAACGCCACTGCTGTTTTCGATACCAGTAGTGGTAACGGTACCGGCTGCGATTTCCATAACATCAGAGAATGCTTCTTTCTTCATTGAGCCATCAGAATCGATGAAAACCATTGATTTACTAGAGTCCATTTCTGCATCAGCTACGCCAGTTGGCTTGAAAACACCAGCAAGTGTTGTTGTGCCCTGAACGTTCAATGCTGCACCCAAATCAACAGCACCGGCAACATCCATGCCACCAGAACCTGAAATTAGGCCTGTTACGCTAAGAGTGCTACGTAGAGCTGCTGCTCCGTCAAGGTCTAGGGTGCCAGCAATATCAAGGTTACCGGAACCACTGATATTGACAGTTTCTAGAGTATCAGTGCTTGGTCTCCAAGAAAGAGAGCCAGACTGCATGAAGAAGCTGGCGGCTGAAGCTGCGCCAGAAACAAAGGTTAGTTGCAAGAGGTTTCCACCTGCATCGCCACCTGCACTTGCTTCTGCAACGCTTGCACCTACACCAGTTAGGCCGGAACCGTCACCAGAGAAGAATGAAGCTGTAACAGCAAGAGCTGCGTAGATGTTTTGTGATGCTGATATGTGACCAGTTGCAGTTAACTGTGAGCCATCAAAGGTCAAGTTGCCGCTGTCTTCGATCTCGCCACCAGTGCCAGCAAGAACAACGCGGCCTGAAGTCAAGTCTTCAACCTTCAAAGATGCAATAGTAGAAGCTGCTTCGACATCAATTGCATTAACGCGCAAGTCAGCGTATCCACCGCCAGTGAGGCTAATTGTTGTATCCGAAGCACTACCAGTTACTCTAGCAAATGCGAACTCGTTTTCCGACTCATCCCAGAACATAACTGGGTTAGATTCAGAAGCAATGTGCATCAAAACTGCACGGTCGCCTGCGGCGCCTTCAGTAGAACCAGAGATACCTAGGCCGATAACTGTATCTTCGACCTGTAGGTTAGCAACATCTAAAGTGACTGTAGAACCGTCTACTGTTAGGTTACCCTTAACATATACACCGTCGTCAGTAACGCGTAGTTCGCCACTACCATTAGTGAACATAGTGATTTGATTGTCAGTTGAGAAATCAATCTTATTGTCTGAATCTCTACCTACAACCAAAGCGGCATTAAGAATAGAAGTAATACCAGTTTGGGACGCATCAACATCTAGTAAACCAGCGTTGTTTGAGAGACCCGCACCATCAATTGCTTCTGCAAGAACAGAAACATCCATTCTCTTAATTGTTCCGGCGTCACTAACCAAGAATTCATCAGTTAGAGCCAAGCCAGATGCTAGTTCTGACTGACCAGAAATAATATTGTCGTTAAGCATTCCGCTCTCGACTGCATCGTTAGCAATAGTTAAGGCACCACCGTCGGCGACAGTTGCGTCTCCTGAGACTACACCAAAGAAGTGATCACGTATGCTATCAACGCCAACCCTCTTAAGTACGCCACCATCACTAATCATCAACTCGTCTGCGTCAGCAATGTCCGCATGAGCTAACTCTGTCTGGCCTGAGATGATATTGTCGTTGAGCATTCCACTTTCGACTGCATCATTTTGAATGGTAGCTGCACCACCAGCTGCTACTGCAATATCACCACTGACATTGCCGAAGATCGCATCTTCAAAATTACTGAAAGTGATTTTCTTTGGTCTATTAGCTAATTCACTGTCGTTTGCATCTGCAAATGCAAGAACGTCAGCTTGTGCAATAGATGCGGCACTCAAACCCGCGATATCGAGCATAAGAGCAGACTTTCCGTCTGCAGAACCTGACAGACCACCTGAGCCCGAGATTGCAATCTGTCTTGCTGAAATTTTTAATCGTTTAGCCACTGCTGGACCTCCTCCTAGAGCGCTACCACCGGACATACCGGAAAGTGTAAAATTGGTAGCATCTGTTGTTGTTATAGTAACATTACCTTCTGTACCATGATTTTCGTTCGTTAAACTAACTGTACCGTTGCTTGCGGATGCAGTAATTTGAATCTGCAAAGCATTGATCATTCTGGCAACATAGTTACCAAATTGTGTCGCGTTGAGCGTTCCAGATCCACCAGTTTCTGCATTTCTCTGAGAATATACAGGTTCATTGGGCGCAAAGATTTGCGCACGAATGTTGCTGGCGCCGGTGCTACTAGTACTCTTTGTGACTGTTGCAGCTGGTGAGGCTGTATTTGTCCAAGACCCGGATGCGCGCTTGACTCTAAAACTCATCGGCGCGTCGCCGGCAGCGTTAGAAGAAATCTGCAACCAAAAAGTATTTTGACGAGAAATAGCTCCCAAAACAATTTCGCCGGCCGAGTCTGCGGCAGTAAGAATATCTTTCAATTCTTCTGCAATATTATCATTATTAACGCCGGCATTATTAACGTTAATACTATAGTTACCTGCTGAATCTTTGCGTGAAAACGAGGCGCCTGATACATCGGATGTAAAGCCTGATGATTCGTTGACCAATGTCACATTAACAAAGTTTCCTGCTGCATCGCCAAATTCGTAGATAAGCGGAGTGGAACCGCCGGTTGCCATATCTTTGAAATCAGCGTTCGAACCACCGCCGGTACCTCCGCCAGAGTCAATGTGGAACGCTATGCGAAAAAAACCTTTGCTGGTAGTAAAATCACTGTAAACATTTACAACTTTTGAAGCATTAGAGCCTAGAGACGAAGAAGTCAATTCTCCACCACCGCCAGACGTGCCGGCCATGTTGAAAGTTACAGAACTAAAACCACCATTGCTTTGACCATCGTCAATTACAATTCGAGCATTGGTTGCAGGTAAGCCTGAAAAGGCTATCTGTCCTGTTGCTTTTGCCATATTTAATCCTCCTGTTTTTATGACACAGGTTTATGACTTAATACAAAAATATAATAGACTTAAAATTTAATCTTTTTTAATAAATGAAACTTTATTACTTTGGCTGGACGGTAACTGAACTGAGTATCCCTCTTTTGGGATACCATACTCTAATCTTAATGACTCTAACTTATCGTAAAACTTTTCTGCTTTTTCACTAATCTCTTCGAGGGCTCTGCTTTTTCTTCTTTCGTATTCAAATACAAGCTCTGCTAATCTTACTTTTGCAAGTTCAATTTGAGCTAAAACAGTAGCTACCTCTTGAGATTCCTCATCGCTACACTCTAATTGGTCGGGTAACTCTTCAACCTCTTCTTCAGTATAGATTTCTTCTTGGGGCTCTTCTGGTTGCTCGACTTCCACTTCTTGTGGTTCTTCTTTTGCAGACTTTTCCTCTTCCATTGCTGCAACTAGATCTTTTAGTTTCTCTAACATACCCATGGCTTTTCACTCCTATGAAAAAAGTATTTTTTTAAGATTCCTTACATTGTTATCGAACTTACAAAAATCAGAGTCGAGAAACTCTAAAGCTTTTAGTTTTCCTTGCTCTGTAGGGTCATCAAACTCAAAATGAAACTTTCCACTGTCAAGGCGTCTGCAGGAGATTAGTTTAACTCCCTGCAATTGCAAATATGCAGCGATGCCAATATCACTAGTTACAAATATCTTCTTGTCTTCTGACATATCGTGATGCTCCCTCTTTCGTATATAGATAAATAGATATTTGCAAATGATATCGACTAGAGTTAGTTGTCTTTTCTTAGAAAGTAGCCTTTTTCTCCAGGCTTGGCCGGTAGCTTTAATTCGTACGTAAGGTTTTCGTTAACATTTAGGTCTTTTTGCAAATTTTGGGCCATTGAATACAGGTCCGCTTCACCATATACAATTTGGTTCATTAAATTAGCCTTGTTTTTTTCAAATTGAAGGCACATTGCTGAAAAATGATTTTCTAAATTGACTAGTCTTTGCCGAAACTCAAAAACAGGCTGGACTTTATCCCATTCAACCTCAATGACTTCGTTATTATCAGTGCTTGCCGCTTCTTCTTCAGTGATTGTAGGTGTATTGTTGTCGGTTTTTTTAATGCTGGTTGTTTTAGTCATTTTTTTCTCCTTTGTAGACTAACCTTTTATATATGTTATCACAATGAAGTCATCATTTTCAACATTTTCGTTGAAAACAATCGTGGTAGCTCCAGACGTGGTGTAAGTACCTGGATCTAAGGCCCCAAACGGTTGTATTTGGCCGTTAACAATAACCTGTTCTGTGTTTGCTCTTATGTTAAAACTGGTTGTAAAATTTTTAAGGTCACCTGGAACGTCGTCTTCTTCTTTTAGTATCTCTCTTACCACCAAATTTTGCGATAAGGTCTCAGCAAAGTTGTCAGTGGTAACAACGTTTGCAGAAGTGGAGGCGCCACCCGAAGAACCCGCTGTTCCAAAAAAACTAGCAGCTGGTGTGTTGCCTATAACGTAAGGGTTCATAAGCAGGGAATCAAGAACCTCTTCAGGCACGCCAGCTAAGCCATAATATTTCCCATATTCGTGCTCTGGTATTTCACCGAGCGTAATTCTCTCTCTTGGGATCTTAATCTCTACAGCATTCTCTTTTATTGCATAATGCGGCTTTTGCCTGTTTGGTCCTTCACCGACAATATACCCAATAACTTTTAAAGTTATCTTTGTCTCAAACTTTCTCTCATCACTAGAATAATCTGACAAGTTATCTGATGACGCATAATCTGATTGTAGAAACCCTTCATATCTGTGATCTTTTTCAGTTAATCTTACAAAGTTAACTGTTCCAGGTGTCGTAACAAAGGGTGTCATTAGATCGTTCATCTGCTGTTGGTATTCTGTTCTTAAGGTTATCTCATAAGAAACCTCTACGTTTACAGGCATAGGCACGGTAACAGTTCTATAAACCACTTTTGGATTCGGGCCTGGGTAGTTTTTTTGCCCATGCTGCCTTAAAGCATCAGCATTAGCAAACTTAAGTGTCTTTTTCTGAAAAATAGTTCTGCTCACTGATAAAGAGCCACCATTTACCTCGTCTGTTTCTGGGACGTTACCCTGAAAGACACCCGGACTAGTAGAACTTTTGGTAAAGCTAGCTCTTCTTATAGATATAATTGGAAGTACTAGCAGTCCCTGGCCGTCTCTAATTTCTTTATTTTTTTTAACTTGAAAGGCTCTTTCGGCAGTACCCCAAATTATAGGAACCGGCTTAAAGCCTTTGTTTGTCATAGTTGACAGTCCCAAAGACTGAACAAAATTCAACACTGACCGGTCGATTGTCTCTATGGTCGAAACTTCAAAATGTATTTTCTTATCAATTGTTTCTGACATTGAATAATCCCTCTCTTGCTCTTACGCAAGATGCTGCGATTTCAAAACTAGACTCAACTTGGCCGAAAAGCCACTTTGGTTCTTCTAGCGTTAAGATCTCGTACATGTGTTCGCCATACTGTACAAAGTCACCTTCGCGGACAAATAGGTCTTGATCTTCAGTTAGTCTTCGCTTATGAAAAGCAACTGATATCTTCTCAACCCTGTCCACACCTAGTGGCGTTGTAGTCGTTGTTTGAGATTGGTATTTCACCATCGCATATACTCGCACAGGATTCAAGAAGCTTTTGTCTATCGCTTCACCATACAAACTATGGAAGTTTGTGTGTTCTAAGCTGATAGGATAATAAACAATAGTTTGGCCGATGACTCGTTCAATAACCTCATCGTTTACCTGCTTAACAAAATCCTTTTCCTTTTGGCCAGTAAATAGTGGCGGTGGAGGAGTATCTGGTTGTGACCACTTGTTGCTCTCATCTGACATTTATATTACCCCACGTATATATGATAAGGAACTTTTTGCAAAGTCTTTTGTGCGTTATCCGCCATTGTTGAGTCTCTTTCAGTCAACTTTAAGTAAGTCAATTCAGCTAAGGTCTCTTTTAATTCTGTTCTCAGCTTTTCTTGCTCGTCCTTACCTTCAGTAATAAGCGCAGTGCCGTTAAGAGTGACTGTCTCGCCAGGTATTGGCACGTTCCCAAACTTGGACCTTACTTGACCCAGTGTCTCCTTGCAGAGAGCCAATGCGAACCTTCTAATCCATTGTTTGCCGATTGCATTAATATTAACAAATGGTATGTTTCCAATTGGCAGCGTGTTCATGTTGTTGACGCCATCAGATTTAGGGTCATCACTTTCCCACGAGTCCTCTGGAATTGAAAATTCAACCCACATCTTTGTCGGGCCGCCACTGTAAGGCCTTGGGTGAAGCCTTAATTTATTATCCCTAAGCTCATAAGAATAATGAGACAACCTAGTGTATATAGCATCTTCAAAAGCCATGGCTTGGGCTTTGTTATGCCAAGCAGGAACCAACTGAAACGTTGAATCATCTGAGAACTGGCCATAGTTATGAAGATTACCTACGACGTTTAACCCTCCATAGTAACCAAAGAATCTCCACATCGCATGTGGAGTTTTATAGAACACCTTTTTAACAAGAAGTTTCTTTCCTCTTATCTTACTCCCGTAAGGAAAGTCATCTTTACCTCCGGAGAAGTTTACTGCAGTAATTGCAGATGAAGATTCGGTTATAGTTTTGTTTCCTGCAGTACCGCCGATTGTTTGAGTTAAGTTGATTTTCTTTGCATCTTCACCATCCACAGCTGCAGTTATCTGCAAGTGAGTGTTGTTGTTTATGGCAGCAACAACAACTAGTGCGGTAGCTTCTGCTCGTAGTGCTGCAGAGCCGCCGTTATTCGCTGTGTCGATACCTATTATTGCTGGTCTTGCATTTGGCGAAGAGATGCTTGTGCTAGTGTCAAACTTGAACTCTTGGGCGCGACCGTCGGAATCAATCAATTTAAACGTGTCGTTGTTATCGGGTGCATCAGAAAAAGTTAAAGAGCCGGCAGCAGCAGTGTTGGTTCGCGACCCTATTATACTTTGCAAATCATAATCCTGTGTTCCGGTGGTGACATTAAAACTAGCTGAAAATTGCACAGAGTTTTTTAAGCCGACGTCGGCGCTCACTCCCTCTGCAACTCTTCTGCTTATTCCATAATCAAATTTAGGATACTTTAATGCGACATGCTTGCCACCTAATGAAGATGATAGTTCGCCTGCCATTATGTTACCTTTAGAGTCAAAACTTCCAGTAGTATTGCCAAGAGAGTCTGAAATGATATTTGTGGCCTGGTGTACGTTTATGAGATAGCAATACTCTAACACCGCTTCCTCATATGCAGCGTAGACATTGCCCTCTGTTAACTCTATGTCTAGTACATCGCCTCCGAGCTTTTTATAAACAAACGAAACTTGATCTACTGCGCCGGAAATAAACTCTCCAGAGTACATTGGCGCAGACTCATTAGAATATATCTTGTAAGGCACTGCCGAGTTAACATTGCTAAGGTTGCCCGTCACAGGCAAAACTATTGCTGACAATGTACTGGCAGGCGTAAGAGTGGGTAAAGACATTTAGTGTCCCTCGCTAAATACAGTTATTCAATATAACTAGTATTTGAGGCCACTAATCGGCGGAAGTCGTTTTTTTAGTTGCTCGCTTTCTACGAGTTGTCGTTGACTTCTT
>MDTG01046265.1_pt1 | contig 13412 bp, 10 predicted proteins | sample 811421 | NCBI WGS metagenome assembly MDTG01 (sample SAMN05326645, study PRJNA326480) | marine metagenome | isolation source: seawater | place: Pacific Ocean: South East | collected 2011 | reverse complement strand
GCGGCCATTGAACGCATGCACTGGCGCACAGCCTTCAACGAACTCAACACCGTTACGGTGAGGGACATGGGATACAAGGATGCGGCGGCATTGAAAACCGACGTCCTCGAAAACGGCCGTTTCGCCGTTGCCCTCGTCGAATTTGAGAACGGCTCCAACCGCGCAGGGATGGATACCAAGGTCCGGTCTTTTGTGCAACAATCTGTAGCGGAAAGCAACGACCCGTTTTTGGTCTTGGTCGATCGCGAGAACCATGAACTAATCCTGCAGGAGCAGCAGCTGGCCCTCAGCGGTGTAGTCGACGGAAACACGTCGGTGGAAGTCGGCAGCATGGTGGGCGCCAAAGCCATTCTCAAAGGCACAATAGTCTCCTGCGACGTCCGCACTTCGAGTCTGCAAAAATTCGACCGCCAAGGGTTTGAGAGCTACAAAGTGGAAAAGGTCAACGAGGAAGGCAAAAAGGTCTACGAAACCCGCTACCGCAAGGTGATTTACCAAGAATACAAGCGCACCCGCGCCGTGGACTTAACCATTCAAATCCAACTGATTTCACTGGAAACCGGTAAAACAGAAATGTCGGAAATGCTTACGCGCAGTTCACGAGATGAAATTGAATACGCAAGGTATAGCGGCAATGAGCGCAAGCTCTACCCTACCAACTCCAATGGTAACCGAGGCAGCCGAATTGGATTGTCCCGCAAACTCAGTGGCCGCTCCGAGATGCAGTCCGAGTCCAGCATGCTCGACGCATTGGTGTTAGAATGCTCCAACAGGATTCGCAATCTCTTAGAAACGGAACTTAAACGCCTTGTGCCATGAGCTGCGCCATTCGCACAGTGCTGCTCGGCGGAATCGTCTCGCTCTTAGTTGGATTGAACGCTTGTGGCGGCGCAAAGAATTGGACCGATCCCCCGGAATGGGTAATGCACCGCCCTGTCTCTTCGTCCTACTACATCGGGGTGTCGAGTGCCAGTAAAACACAGTACGGCGAGGATGCCAATGCCACTGCAAAAAAGCGAGCACTGGCAGACATGGCCGGCCAAATTCGCGTATCCATCAAGAGTACGTCAACTTTAATTACTACCCAATTTAAAGGCATCGCAGGGCAAAATTTTGCTGAGCAGATTTCGAGTGCCAGTGCCGAAGATTTGGAGGGATATGAACAGGTTGGCACCTATGAAAACGCAACGGATTTTTGGGCCTACTACCGGCTTAGTAAGGCCAAATACGAACGCATTCGGAATGAGCGTAAGATGGCAAGACTTGAAGTAGCAGGAGGTTACTGGATCAGCGCTGAAAATGCTCGAATTGAAGGACGAGTTGCAGCAGCGCTTGACTTCTACATTCGAGGTTTAGAAGCAATTCAAGAATACTGGAGTGAATTGAACGAATGGAATGTCCCAGGCGGGACTCTCGATCTTGGTAGGGCATGCCATGAGGGTATTTCCCGAGTGATATCTGATCTTTCTTTGCAAGCCGATGCAAGCACATTACGTTTGTCGTTTTCGGATCGTTATCAGGGGACGCTGGAGTGCAAAGCACTGTTCGCCGGTGCACCTGCGGCTCAAATTCCGATCTGGTCGCGCTATAATCGGGGTACCCTGCCCAAGACAGCAAGCCTCAGCACCAACAGCGAGGGCATTTGCACCTTTGAAATCGGCCAATTTGAACAAGGCATAAAAAGCGGCGAAATACGCCTCGAAATCAGAATGGACGACCTCTCGCCCCGGCTGAAGGATTCACCAGTCCAGCAACTAGTTCAAGATTTACCAACGCCATCTGTAACGATTCCCATATTGCTTGTAACCCCGACTGTGCACCTGCAAACCGTGGAGCGCATCAACGGCAGGCTCTCAGCCTCGTCGCAATTAAAAAATGCTATCGCGCAGGGGTTGAATACAAGAGGCATTCAATGGGTTGAACGAGCCGCGGACGCCGACATGTTTCTGGAGATGGAAGCGGATACCCGTGAAGCAGGATCAGCTTCGGGCTTTCACACTGCCATGCTTAATGCCTCAGTATTACTCAAAAACCGCGAAGGCCGACCAATTCTCCGCCAAAATCTAATTGATGTTAAGGGTGTCCAACTCGACTGGCCCAAGGCTCACGATGCCGCTTATCGCAAAGCACAGACTGAAATCGAAGGCGTTTTTCTGGATAACTTAATCGAAGCGCTGTACCAATGACCTGAGAATCGTCCATCTTTGAATCGCATCTGAACAGATTTGGCATGCTAATTGAAGTTCAGCAAACAAACCTCTGAAAACACCATACCTATGAGCACAAAACTTTCCACCATCTATATCTGCGCAATCGCTGGGGCTTTTGCTTTGGCCGGTTGCAAGGGGAACAAAGACACTGCCTCTACCCCCTCATCACGCGGAGAAGTCCGCATTGTTGAATACTGTTCAGGACCAGAATTCCTGACGAACGGCGAGTATTTCCGTGCATCTGCTACTGGCACCAGTCCACAGCGAGAAATCGCTAAGAAAATTGCTCGCCAAAATGCGGAAGCCACTCTAGCCCGGGCGGTTGAGGCTACAGTTGAAATTGTCGCCGAAAACCAGGCCACGCAGCTAGGTTTTGACACCAAGGAAGAGGCAACGAGCAAATTCAATGAATTGTCACGTACCATCGTGAACAAGAAGCTCACCGGAGCAGTGACCATTTGTCAAGAGCTAACCATGACTGAAGAAAAGAAATACATAGCCTATCTCGCCGTTGAATTAAGTGGAAGCCAATTAGCCGATTCTTATGTTGAGGGGCTCCAGCAGGAAGAGCGCATTCGCGCCGAGTACAACTACGATCAATTTAAACAAACGTTCGAAGAAGTCATGTCTAACTACCGTGACCAGTGAATTTTCTGCCAGACTCGAATCACTGAATTGTTAAGCCCCGGTATCCACTAGTACCGGGGCTTTTTCTTACAGCCAAATGGGAATTGCAGACCGATCCACAGGATGCACTTTTCTATATGCTGCCACCCCACTCAACCAATTACTGAGCATTTTTTTTCCATCCGGTGTCAATATCGATTCTGGATGGAATTGTACAGCTTCAAGCGGCAAGGTCCGGTGCCGTAGAGCCATGGGCAAGCCGGTCGAATTCCTCGCTGTAATTTCCAAGTTGGCTGGTAACTCCTTCTCATCCACTACCCAACTGTGGTAATGCCCGACTTGTATCGGTGGCTGAAGTTCGGCCAGAAGGCCCTCAGCGATTGATTCAGTGAGGTAGGATGCCTGACCGTGCATTACGTTCTCAAGGTTACATAACCTCCCGCCGAAATGCTCTGCAATGGCTTGCATACCCAAGCAAACTCCGAGTGTCGGCACGCTATGCGCCGCTGCGATTGGAATAATGCGCATAAGTTGGCCAGCTTCATTGGGAACGCCGGGGCCTGGTGACAAGACCAGACCGTCGAATTGAACCACGGCGTGCGGATTGATCACATCATTGCGCACTACGTCCACTTGCGCACCTACGCTCACGAGGATGTGTTCAATGTTCCATGTAAAGGAATCGTAATTGTCTACCAGTAGGATGCGCATCTAGGAACTTTCGCATGCAAAGGTGGGAAATACCTCCGTAGTTTCGCAGCATGTCCAAACCGATTTCCTCCTCCAAAGCAGCCGCCCCGGTTGCCGCATATAGCCAAGCCGTCAAAGCCGGCGACTTGGCGTTTGTCAGTGGCCAAATCCCCCTGAACCCGGAGACCGGGGAGTTGGTGGCTGAAACTATCGAAGCCGCAACGACCCAGAGTCTGCGCAACGTGAAGCGTGTGCTCGAGGCGGCGGGGTTGGGTTTGGAAGACGTGGTCAAGGCCACTGTTTTCCTCATTGATTCCGGCGATTATGCTGGCATGGATGCTACCTATCGCACCACCGTCCCCGAGCCTTTCCCAGCACGTGAAGCGGTCTTTGTCGCCGGGCTACCCAAGGGCGCACGCGTTGAAATTTCTGTTATTGCCCACCGAAACCGCTGAGCCATGTTTTTAAAGAAAATCCTTTACTACTTGAACCCCGCCAACTTATTTCACCGAAACAAAGAGGAGGGCATAAGCCTGCGGATGATGCACGGAGTCAATAAGATTAGCTTCTTGATGTTTCTTTTGTGTTTGGTAGTGATGCTCGTACGCTGGTTAGGCCGTTAACCATTTAATATAAAAACGGCAGGTCACTGTCGCGAAATTCTAGCTTCAAGTCTTTGAGCATCGAAGATTTGATGTTCAGCCTCACGTAAATGCTTTTGCGGATGCCGATGGGCACCCAATTCACTGACAATTCCCAGCAGTGCAAATCCCATCGGATGTCGAGCTGTGTTGGAGTCAATTCCCGGTTGATGAAGTCATAGCCGCCATTCAAATCCACATTCCACTTCTCCGCGATGCGAATGGATCCTCTGACCCGTGCGGATTGATTGATAAGAAGTGTATCCGTTTGAGTGACTTGCTGCCAACTTTTACGCATATCGAAGTTGTAGTCCACCCTGCAATTCCAAGGAAAAGCGGTCTTCTCTCCTCCCTTGAAATTGCTGCCGAAAGCAAGGTTGGCACGTGTAAGGCGTAACGCACCTTCGCCAGTTTCCCATAAAAACCGATTTATTCGTTTTCCTGTTGAATCGCGAGCGTAGGCACTGTGTGTTGTTCCAAAATTGACCCTCATACGGTTGAATAAATCCGTATTGCCTCGCGTGACAACGTCACTCAGATTTAACGAATCGGCGATCATGTTGTAATTCGCCGAAGTAACAATATTGTCGATGAGCTGCACCTTGCGAAGATCTCCGGTTTCTCTATCCCGCACTTTAGCTTCGACATTTTGGGATACACTGAGATTAACAGCGCCAGACTCCCGGATGTCTTGCGGTCTGAATCGGTTGAGATCGAATGGATTATACTCCAAGTTCTCGTCGTTGAGGCTGACTTCCCGGGTGCGCAATCGTTCTGGAGTGTAGCTCAATCCTAGAGACGGACTTATTACGTGGCGAAAGGCAGATACGCGTTTGTCTTTGCCCCGCTCAAACGTACCGTAGAACCGGGTAGAGGCATTTACCGATAGCCGCCAATCGCGGGTAGCACCAAATCCATTCAAGGTATCCAATACTTCTACAACACCTTCATCCGTTGAAATTAACTCACCTTCCAAGGATTGAAATGCCCAAAATTCATTGTAGTTGAACGATGGAGTCACACTCACGAACCCCGCACGCAATTGGGTCGATGCTGAAGCGGTGTGTTTAATGCCGTTGCGAAAGGTGACGTCATCCCAGCTCCCAGAACTAAATACACTATCAGGTGCTTGCATCGTCTGTTCGAATCGTGTTGAACCAGTTATGGCGATTTCGTCGAGCAAACCGCTTCCCACTTGGGTGCGGCCGAGCAATTTAGCTAGGCTGGTTCGCTGTAAGTTGAAAGTAAAGGCGGGCAGAGTGACATCAACATTTCCAGTTTGTGAGTTCTGGGAATGGCGGGCACTCATCGCCACATTAAAGGGCTTTCCCGGGAAAGATCGGGACCACTGCACGCTTGATTGAAAGGTATTGGTCAGGTAATCTTGTTGGGTGCTACTTAGGTTGGACTGGAAGTGGTTATTTGATCCGAAGTTCACACTCGTATTGAATCGGCTGTTGGGACGGGCTCGACCGTCTTGATTGTGTGACCAGCGGACAAAAAACTGGTTCTGCTTCGTCAAGCTTGGCAAACCCGTGAATCCGATGCGCTGCCTTTGATAGCTTACGTTAAAATTACCGCTTGCCCGGTAGCGGATTTTGTAATTCGTACTGCTGCGAATGGCCCACGATCCACCAGTGTAAATGTCACCAGTGAGACGAGTATCCGCGTATTCGCCAAGCGGCATGTAATACCCCAAATCTTTGAGGAAAAAACCCAAGTTTCCACCGTCACCGTATCCGGGCATCAAGAGCCCGTGACTGCGTTTTTCCGGAGGAGTTGGGAACCAACCAAAAGGTAAAAGTAGCGGCGTTGGAATCCTTCGAAATTTTAACATAAATGGGCCTGAGACCACCTTCTTGCCCGGGATCATGACGGCTCGCTTCAAGTGAAAATGAAAATGTGGATTTTCAGCATCACACGTTGTGAATTTAGCGTTGGCTACATGGATCCGCTCGTTGGCCTGACGCTTCGCAACTGCAGCATGGAAGATTGCCTCACCTTGAACCGTTACTGCCTGTCGGCTCAGCCCGCGGCGGGACTTCATGTCGAAGCACAATTCGTCCTGCTCAAAAGTCTGCCCTCCCTGAGTTAACAATGGTCTCCCAATCCATACTCCACTCGAATCTCGACGGCCGTATGCACATGCTTGATTGGTCTCCCGAGAATAAACGATGCGATCCGCTTCGAGTCGAATATCATCCAAGGCAACGAAAGCAGAACCAAATAATTCAATTTCCGAATCCGTCGCATTCATACGGGTTGAATCTGAGGCACCCCAGAGAACTTCTGAAGCCATTTGAATTGGTGCTTCGGTGGAATCCGAAACGGCTTCCTGTGCCTGTCCAAATGCGGGTAGGCTTATCCACAAAATGGCACGGAAAATCCGCTTTGGGCAGACGATGCGAGCCCTAGACCACGTTTTAGATTTGAGTTTACCCATGAACCGGCTGTCAAAACTAACGAAACGTAATGTGCTATGGGGTATGGCAGCCATCATTCTGCTCTCGGTTTCATTCGCACCGGTCCCACCAAGCATGGTTGTGGTGATTGACGCCGGGCACGGTGGTGCCGACCCAGGCAACCTCGGTACGAAGCGATACCGAACCACAGAAAAAGAGGTGACACTCGATGTGGCATTGCTACTTCGTAACTACATCAGAGAACGGTTCGCTGATGTTAAAATTGTAATGACAAGGGATGCCGATGAATTTCCCTCTCTTAAGAGACGGGTGGCAATCGCCAACGAAAATCAAGCCGATCTGTTCATCAGTATCCACTGCGATGCCTTTGATAACCCCCAAGCCAAGGGTTCAAGCACTTTTGTGATGGGCATGCACAAATCCGAGGAGAGCCTTCGCGTAGCCATGAAGGAAAATGCGTCGATATACCAAGAGGACGACTACGAGACACGCTACGCCGGATTCAACCCAGATGATCCGGACACTTACATTGCTTTGTCCCTTAAGCAATCAGTCTACCTCAATCAAAGCCTCGAATTTGGGAGCCTCATCCAAAACCAATTCGCCAATCGCGTAGGGCGCAATGACCGCGGGGTTAAGCAGGCTGGCTACTACGTTATCAGTTTCACGAATATGCCATCTGTTCTAGTGGAGCTAGGCTTCTTAACGAATCCGAAAGAGGAAGATTTCCTGAACTCCCAACGAGGTAAGGAACTAATGGCCAGTGCGCTGCTAAGGGCATTTCGCACCTATAAAGAGAAGCACCACCCCGGTCCGGATATCCATGAATCATCACCTGCAACAACTCCCTCAGCTGATGAAAAGGTCGAAACTATTGAATCTGAGGTGACTGCTGGCCCTCCTTTTATTTCACCGACATACCGAATCCAGATTTTGGCGTCTCAGGCCCCCTTATCCACAGACGATTCAAGGCTTTATCAAGTTGGACCCGTGGTTGAGTATATTAGTAACGGCCTTTTCAAATACGCCGTGGGTACATTTAACTCCTCGATTGAAGCAAGTCTTCAAAAGTCCAAAATCCAAAAACAGGGATTTCCGGATGCGTTTGTGGTAAAGTTTGAGGGCAAAACATGGGAAGAACAAGGTGTCAAACCCCTAAGTAAAAATTGAATCACGTGACAGGATTATCCAAAGAATTCAGGATCGGAGCATTGGTCTTAGCAGGGCTGATCTTGTTGGTGCTGGGCGTGAATTACCTAAAGGGTTTCAATCCATTTTCACCTTCAAGCACTTACTTCGCCCACTACGATAAAATCGACGGTCTTGCTGTTTCCAATCCCGTATTGGTAAATGGGTTCAAGGTGGGACAAGTCACCAAAGTGGAATTTGCTGCTGAAGGGGATGGTTCTCTTGTTGTAGGGTTTGACATCGAAGAATCCGCATTAAAACTGACCAAAGACGCCAAAGCCAAAATCGTCTCAAGTGACCTTTTCGGTACTAAAGCCATAAATCTTATTGCCGGTACAAGCGGTGAAATTGCTCAACCTGGTGATACACTCCTTAGCGATTTGGAGGTAGGATTGGCAGATGCTGTTCGTATCGAATTGATTCCGCTCAAGAATAAAACCGACCAACTGATCGACGGCGTAGATGACATTCTTGAAAACCTGAAGTCTGTATTTGAGGCGGACGCTACACTTGGCTTGCCAACTGCATTCGAGAGCATCCAGCGCACAGTTGAAAGCCTTGAGCAAACATCTTTGAAACTTGATGCCATGGTTGCAGAAAATCGTTCAACACTCAAGAACATTTTCACTAACGTAGATCAAATCACCAACAATTTAAGGACCCACAACGACGACCTTGCAAATGTGATGGAGAATTTCTCGGATATCTCAGACTCCCTCGCAGCTTCAAATTTTGCAGCCACCATCCAACGGGCGAATTCGGCACTTTCACAGGTCGACGAAATCACCCGGAAAATTAATCGTGGCGAAGGCTCACTAGGCCAATTGGTCAACAGCGATTCCTTGCATAATGGACTTGTGACCACAAACCAAGAACTGCAATACTTAATAAACGATTTGTATCTTAATCCCTGGCGGTATGTCCGGGTTTCGGTATTCGGTAAAAAGACTGAAAAAACTCTCTCCAAAAAAGAGCTACGTAAGCTCCGAAAAATCATCGATGAAGAAATCGAAAAGCGGTCAGCTGAAGAAGAATAAATCCGGGCATCATGATTAGTCAGCTACTCTTCCTTTTGCTTCTGTCCACGGGTATTTTCTTTTTCGCTCGCCGAATTGGAATCATCCGCCGCAACATCAAATCCGGCCGAGATTGGGACGGCTCAGACCGAATAGCAGAACGCCTTGCCATGATGGCGCGTGTGGCACTCGGACAGGGAAAGATGACAGCGCGTCCTGTCGCTGGGGCTATGCACATTTTGATTTATGCGGGCTTTGTCATCATCAATATCGAAATGCTAGAAATTCTGATTGACGGGGTGTTCGGAACGCACAGGGTTTTCGCATTCCTAGGCCCTCTGTACGACTTCCTCATTGCATCGTTTGAATGGCTGGCCGCTGGGGTACTTCTCGCATGCGTTGTTTTTTTCATTCGTCGTAACGGCATGGCAATTGCCCGACTTGCGTCCAACGATTTGAAAGGATGGCCTTCCCTCGATGCCAACATCATTTTAGTCGTAGAGATACTATTGATGTTCGCCTTTCTAAGCATGAATGCAGCGGATGCAATCGCACAATCGCGTGGGCTGGATCATTACGTCTCCGCTGGGTCTTTCCCAGTCAGTTCCTGCCTTATTCCATTGTATGCTGGCTTAACGGATTCCGGAGTTGTATTTGTAGAACGTGGCATGTGGTGGTTTCACATTGCCGGTGTTCTTGCCTTTTTGGTCTACGTCCCGTATTCAAAGCATTTTCACATCTTACTTGCCTTCCCCAACACTTACTATTCCAATCTCAACCCCTCGGGCCAAATGGACAATATGGCCGCTGTCAAGAAAGAGGTTGACCTTATGATGGACCCCAATGCCGACCCGTTTGCTGCGGCACCGGAATCAGAGGAACCGCCAGCCCCTTTTGGTGTGAAAGACGCAATGGATTTGACATGGAAGCAATTACTCGAGGCCTACACATGCACTGAATGCGGAAGGTGTACTTCGGAATGTCCGGCTAACAACACCGGTAAACTGCTCAGCCCTCGAAAGATCATGATGTCTACCCGCAATCGAATCGAGGAAATTGGCCAAAAGCGGGAAGCCAACGGCGGGCAATGGACATCCGATGGGAAAAGCCTCATAGGCGATTGGATTACCGAGGCGGAATTATGGGCTTGCACCAGTTGCCAGGCCTGTGTTGAGGCCTGCCCCATTAACATCTCTCCAATGGGCATTATTCTCGATATGCGTCGAAGCCTCATTATGGAAGACAGTAAATCGCCAGAGTCCATCACATCCATGTTTAATAACATTGAAAACAACGGCGCTCCGTGGGCTTTTTCTGCAGGAAGTCGTGGAGATTGGATTCAAGAAGTGTAGCCATGACTTCATTTCACATCCCCACCATGGCTGAAATGACAGCCTCAGGCCAAACACCCGATGTGCTATTCTGGGTGGGGTGTGCGGGCAGTTTCGATGACCGCGCCAAAAGAATCACAAAAGCCATTGCTCGCATTCTTCATGCCTCTGAGACTTCGTTTGCGGTACTTGGTCAAGAGGAATCCTGCACCGGTGACCCCGCCAAACGCGCAGGCAACGAGTTCCTGTACCAGATGCAAGCGGCGCAGAATATCGCTACACTCAATGGTTACAGTATTAAACGCATCATCACCGGCTGCCCCCACTGCTTCAATGCGCTTAAAAACGAGTACCCCGAGCTGGGTGGAAACTATGAGGTGCTTCATCACACCCAATTCATTCGGGAATTAATTGAAACTGGAAAGCTGCGAATGAGCGGTAAAGCTCCGTTCAAAGGCCGTCGCATCACCTTCCACGACCCGTGTTACCTTGGGCGTTCAAACGGTGAATACCTGGCGCCCCGCGAGGTCATTGCAAAGCTTGATGGCGAATTGCTCGAAATGCGTCGGTGCAAGCAAAACGCTATGTGTTGTGGTGCGGGCGGAGCTCAAATGTTCAAAGAAGCTGAGTCCGGGGACCGAGAGGTTAATCACGCAAGAACCGATCAAGCCCTTGAGACCCAACCCGAAGTCATCGCAACTGGCTGTCCATTTTGCAACACCATGATGACAGATGGTGTCAAAAATGCAGAAAAAGAATCCAATGTCGAAGTCAAAGACGTGGCTGAACTCATAGCCGAGGCTGCTGATTTACTTGACGCACCGACACCTTAATCTTATCTCATGTTACTACAAGGAAAAGTGGCAATCATTACCGGTGCTTCCCGTGGCATTGGAAAAGCCATTGCACAAGAATTTGTGAGTCAAGGAGCCATATTGGCTTTCACCTACCGTTCGTCTGAAGAGAAGGCGCAGGCGCTCGAAGCGGAACTCACCTCCAACGGCGGAACCGTTCGCGGCTTCAAATCCGATGCATCGGACATGAACCAAGCTGAGGTATTGGTGAACGAAGTCGTGAAGGCATTTGGCACTGTAGATATTGTTGTCAATAATGCAGGCATCACCGATGATACCCTGTTGATGCGGATGAATGAAGAACAATGGGACCGTGTCATCGATGTAAACCTTAAATCATGTTTTGCATTGACGAAAGCCGTCATGCGCACCATGCTCAAGTCACGATCGGGGAGCATTATTAACGTCAGCTCCGTTGTTGGTGTTCAAGGAAACGCTGGTCAGGCGAATTACGCTGCATCGAAAGCAGGTATCCTAGGCTTTACTAAATCCGTAGCTCTCGAATTGGGGTCCCGCAACATTCGCTGCAATGCCATAGCCCCCGGTTTTATCGAAACGGAAATGACGGCCGCATTGGACGAAGCAACAGTACAAGGTTGGAGAGATGCCATTCCTTTAAAACGCGGGGGTCAGCCGAAGGACGTCGCTCAACTGTGTACTTTCCTGGCAAGTGATATGAGTTCGTACATCACGGGCCAAACCATTTGCATTGATGGAGGAATGATTACAGCATAAGCCAACCTATGCAGTCCATGCCTTTTCAAATTGATATCCCGAGGGATTGGATCATTGAAGCCGAGGTTTGGCAATTAGTAACTTTACTTGTAATGGCAGGCGCCATCGCCTTCGGGCTCTATGGTTGGAATGCAGCCATCCAACAACGCTCTACTGGCCGAGGTCTTCCAGGTTGGTTACGATGGGCTATGGGACTTATGCGATTTATTGCTCTTGGCATCATCGGCTTTCTCCTTATCGAACCATTGATTCGATCAACTGAATACAACGAGGAAAAACCCATAGCCATTTTACTCGTCGACGAAAGCGCATCCATTCTATCAAGAACCGAGCACAGCACCGCAGACACCATAAATGCCTGGTCCAAAGCGATCATGGAAGACCTGATTGATCGTGGATTGGACGTGGAACGCTATGGCTTTGCCAGCCATTTGCGGCCCATCGTGAGCGTAGATTCGGCTTTTCGATGGGATGGCTCACAAACCAACCTAAATGAGGCGATACGCACGCTCAATCCACGTATCGAAAACCGAAACGTAGCGGGAATTGTATTGGCATCCGATGGATTGATTAACCGCGGTGCCTCACCCGTCTACGGCGTGCAATGGCCCAACTTGCCCGTTTGGGCTGTTGGGTTAGGTGATACATCAGCGGTAAGGGACCGCTGGATCAATAGTGTTAATCACAACGCCGTTGCCTACCTCGGGAATGCCTTTCCAGTGCAAGCATTCATCGAGTCCCAAGGGATGGAAGGCCGAGCCGGACAACTCGAGGTCGTTCACAACGGCAATGTAATCGCCCGTAAATCTTGGAAAACCGTCAGTAACTCCGAGCGCACAAAAATTGAGCTCATGCTCAATGCCGAATCCACAGGCCTGCAGAAATACCTACTCCGAATCGCTGTAACTAACGGAGAATACGACATCAGCAACAATCAACGAACGCTTTACATCGATGTGCTCGAAAGTAGAAGGGTAATCGCTTGTATTGGAGCAGCTGCTCACCCCGACCTCGGCGCGATTCGCATGGCATTAGAATCAATGGAGTCCTATCAAGTTAAAGCATTTGACATTGCTTCTTTACGCAACCCCAACGACTTGACTGATGCTCTGAACGAAGCCGATTTGGTTATCGCCCACAACTTGCTCGGCAAGCGCTGGGGTGGAATGGAATGGTCCAAGCTCCTCGCAATGAATAATCTGCCCATTTGGTGGTTGGCAGCTGACGAATCCACTTGGAATGCGCTCCAGGATTACAATGAATTGGGCGTTCAAATGAGTGTTTCAAGTGATTTAATCCAGACCCACCAAACCCGATTAAATCCATCCTTTGCTTCACTCGAATGGCCAGAGGGCCTAGCTGAGGCCATCCGGAAATGGCCGCCTATCCTCGGGCCTTTCGAACAAATGACGTGGTCCCCGGCTTGGTCAACGTTGGCCAATCGGCAATTTGGTGATGTCGAAACCAATGACGCATTTTGGGGACTTCGCGGCTCGTCCAGTGGTTCCAAGCAAATTTTGAGCATCGGGGAAGGATTTTGGCGCTGGCGCATGCGCAATTTTGCTGAATCCCAAAGCCATGAGCTATTTGACATCTTTATTCAAAGGCAGGTTCAGTTCTTAGCCGCCGAAGACCTACGGAAGCGATTGGTTGTCCAAACAGAAAAACGAGTAGGAGCCGACCAACGTATGACATTT
>MDTG01336297.1_pt1 | contig 13413 bp, 13 predicted proteins | sample 811421 | NCBI WGS metagenome assembly MDTG01 (sample SAMN05326645, study PRJNA326480) | marine metagenome | isolation source: seawater | place: Pacific Ocean: South East | collected 2011 | reverse complement strand
TTCTTCACAACTATTTTCATAAGCTTTAGATCTTTATCAAAATATTGATAGCTATCTAAACTTATATTTGTTTTTTTAGCATTAAAGTTTTCTAAATCTATCTGATGAATTTCTCCATAACCAAGTTGTCTAAATTCCTCATTATTCTGACCTTTACAGTAAATATAGTACTTCCTTTTAAAATCATCATTGCTTATAATTTCCATATCCTTTATTCTAAGATTATTTTCGTTATATAGATATATGATTGTATCATTTTCTTCTTTGTCTAGATCAACTTTATAGTTAGCATTTTTTGTTATCGAATAGTCATCATAACTAATTTCTCTGTTATTATAGACAAGCTCTAAGTTATCAATCGGCGTATCTTCAATATCATCGAGAAATACAATTCTATAATAGGGATACTTGTAAATAGCACCAAGGCTTATATTGAGATTTTGAGACTCATTTATTCTGTATAGTTCATCTTCTTTTATAAATTCCCATTCTATATTATCATAACCACCGTAGACTTCTACTTTCTTAAAAAAACTACTTCTATCAATAGTTAGGGATAATTTATTTCCAATAATATCAGTAGTTTTACTTTCAGAAATAATTTGAAAATCTATGTATTTCTTGTTCTCTTTTGAATCAATATGGGAATGTACTTGCATTGATTCGTATTCAATAAGTGATTCGTTGGTATTATGAAGATATTTATTATATATGTAATAGGGGATGAACTCATTTTTTTCATTTATAATCCTAATATCAGATAAGTCATTTTTTGAGTGCTTATAAATTTCTTCATCTAAATAAAATGACTTATATGAGCTTTCGTTATTATGTTTTATTTCTTTGTAATACCTCCAGCTATCTATGTTTTCATCGGCAAAGCTTGTGGAAATAAAGGAAAGGATATAGATTAATACTAATATAAATTTTAATTTTTTCACGATGCAGTCCCCCCTATATATATTGTTTATCCAGGGTATTTTTAAGTCTTTGGTATATAAATGAAATACCAATTAACACTATACCAAAACAAAAATATGCAATGATTTTTCCCGTTGTATCTAAATAAGATAAATCAAATATAAATAACTTTCCAGTAGAAAAGATAGAGAGACCTAATCCAAATCTCCTTATCATCATAAATTTTTTCTTAAATCCATAGGTTATATAAATTAAAGATAGACCTAAGAAAAGTAAACTTATTATTAGGTTTATATTAGCCAAGCTAAATTGATATACGAGGAAAGATGTAGAAGAACCTAATAAGTAGATTGATAAAAGCAATGGATAAAACTCTAGACTGAATCCTCTATTTTTTATTAGTTTAAGTAGCAAGTCTTTCAGGTTAAAGAATACAAAAATATTATAGACTACAAGTATTAATATTGATAAATACCTTAAAGAGTCGCCTTGGGCTGAACCATGATTAATGAAATTAAGGGATATACATAGCAGATCAGCAAGAAGATACAGAGCAATAGATATTCCTTTCATTACTGTGTCTTCGATATATTTTACTTTAGATATACCATATGCAAATAAGATAGTTATGAAAGAGATTGAAATATACAGATAAAAATCATTATAATAATTTGATATAGCTACGTATTTATCGTAAAGTCTATAGGTCATCCTCACAAGATAAATCCAAGAATTAATGGTGGCAAAGTATTTATAGTACGTTAAAAATCTCCCTTTATTAGTATATTTAAATAGCTGACTTTGATTTAAAGGGGAGATGTACAACGCAAGAATGTAGATGATTCCAAAGGTCATTAAGGTATATTTTAAAGTGAAATATTCAACTTCTACCCAAGAATAGAAATCAAATATCATAAAGCTGGCAAAGCATAGAGCTAAAATTGTCCAGCCTGCTATTTCCATTTCCTTTGCTTTATTTCTTGAAGCATATGTTATTAGTAAAAGAGCCTCAGCTAACCAGCCTAATGCCGCCCACTTTACTCCAAATTGGAAAGGGATCATTAAAATTGCAAAGGTCATAGCAGTTATATAAAATAATGCTTGAGTCGACTTCTCCTCAGATGCATTTTTACTTATGATTTGACCAAGAGCAAGATATGAAAGAGCATAAATTAATGCTAATATTCCTTTATAAGAATCGTATCCTGCTTTTTCAAATAATACATAGACAAGTAAACAATTAATTACTGTATTAAATCCTAGTAGAATAATATCAGTAATTTTCAGTTTGATTTTTTCCTTCATTGGATAAATAAGAGTAATTCCTAGATACATAATGAAGGTCAAAAGGGCATAACCAATGCTGAAAAATTCGCTCTTAGATATGAAAGTAAGATATACTAGGCATGGAATATTAAATATAAAACTTAAATAATTTATATAAACCCATCGCCTATTAAACGATAATGCTAAAACCAACATATTCAATATAAACAAGTATAACATTGCTATATAGATTTGATTTCCCGATAGATTTTCAAAAAAAGCATAGCTGAAAAATGGAAGATATCCTCCAACTAAGGAAATTCCACATATTGTCATAGACATATATCTTTGAGACAATACTAAAGATACAGCTGTGATGAGAATAGATATTAATATACTAATAGGCATATTTGTAATTTTTAGTATGAAGTAACTGCTAAAAACTGAAAGGTACAAGACGCCTATACCGCCTCCACATAAACCAAGGGCAAAAACGTTTTTATGTTTTCTATTTAGCCATTCTCCACCTAGAAGAAGAATTGCTCCCAAAACCAATCCAGATATTCCCTTCATGTAGTTATTAAACCAAGTTGAATATGTATACTTCATTGCTGTTGTGACAGCTAAGAGCAGGAGAATTACACCAGCCTTATTAATCCAATTAAGTCCAATTTTCACTTCTATATCATTGTGCTTTCGTTTTTTCTCTAGAATTTCCTTATTAATTTTTTCGTTCTTAAGTTCATCATATTCTCTTTTTAACTCATCAATAATAGTACTTTTTTCATTATTAAATTTTTCTTTTTTGAGATTAATTCTATTTACTAGTTCAGATTTTATTTCATTTATTTGATAAAAAATATCTTCTTTATCTTCATCCAATTCCTTTTCAACTATTTTTGAAACATCGGTAAGTCTACTAATAGCACTTTTTTCTAGAGCCTCTAATTTGTTTAGACTAGAATTTTCTTCTTTGTTAAAATAGAGCTCTATTTTTTTCTTTGAAGCGTTTAAAATAGCTATTTTTTCATTAAGTATTTGCTCCTGTAATGCCGTTTTTAAGCTAATATTTTCTTGAGACAACTTCTTAAGCCGATTATCCAGCTCGGCTAATTTTATTTTATTATTTTCAATTTCTTTTTTTAATATAATATTTTCGTTAACGGTATCATTGAGGTTCAGCTCATTAACAAGATCCTCATATTGTTTTAAAATGTCTTTTTGATTATTTAATAGATTGTCAATTTTATTTTTTATTTGCATATAAAAAACTCCCTTCTTGATTATAGGAGAACCAGATTTTGCTATAATAGTATTTTATTATAAATTGCAAAGGAGGTCTATAGATATATTGGCATAATTAGAGCCAGGAAAAGGAAGAAGTAACTTAAATAGAATGGAGAAGGCAAAAATAATTTAGGAAAAAGTAAGAAAAGGATTAGAAAAAAATAAAAAGCGGAGAACCGCTTTTTATCAAGCCTACTTAAAGGCATCGTCATCATAAAACTTTGCTGGATCTATCATATCTATACCATTTTTTGGTGACCAAGGCATAAGGTAGGCATTTTCCTTCTTTGAAATAATATTATAATCATGTGAGTTATATGTTTTATCTATTAAGTTCATGGCTTCTTCAGCACTAAAATATTCTTCATCTTTAGTATTTTTATGTTTATTCATAGTGTTCACCTCTCAATTTTAAGATATTGTACTGAGTGTGACAAAAAAGATTTCTATAGATATATTATTTCTTATAGTAGAAAAATTATTAATTGAGAAAAATTTGGTATAATATTTTTATAAGGATTATTTTTGTATAATATAGATATATAATAGATAATAAAAGAGAAATTTTTTATTTTTTGGGAGTGAAGGAAAATGGCTTATGATTCAAAGTTGGCTACGGAATTTTTAGATGAGTTGTTTGATGCTATTTTATTACTTGAAAACAGGGAAGAATGCTACAGATTTTTTGAAGATGTTTGTACTATAAAGGAATTGCAAGCGATTTCACAGAGGCTAAAGGTTGCTAAGTTTTTGAGAGCCAATAAAACATATCATGAAATAGAGGAAATAACGGGAGCCAGTACCGCAACCATTAGTAGAGTAAATAGATGCCTTCTATATGGAGCAGACGGATACAATATCATACTAGATAGGATTGATGAAGAAGAAAATACCAACGAAGATAAATAGGGATTCAATAAACTATAAATTGAAAAAGGGTTCAAATTGACCCCGGAATTTTGTTGCATCTTTAATCCTTTGTAGTAAATCATACAAGAGTCTTAAGAGTATGACTTAAATCTTCGCACATCGCACCAAGCAAAGCGTCCTTTCAGACGCTTTGTATTTTACTGCTTAGCTGTTTTGCGGCTGAATAAGGATTGTGAGATGCCATTATATATGACATCACAGCAATTCCATTGGCTCCTGCCTTAATAACGCTCTGGGCATTAGATTCATTTATGCCACCTAGGGCAATTACAGGTATACTGACCTTGGATTTAATAGACTTTATCATATTAATTCCCTTAGGCTCCAAACCTTTTTTACAATCTGTTTCAAATATATGACTTGCAAGAATATATTTGGCTCCAAGCCTTTCAGCTTCTATGGCTTCTTCTAGACTGTGAACGGATAAACCGAATAACATACCGCCTAAATCTAGTTGTTCTTTTTTAAACTTCTCAATGCCTATGTGAAAGAAATTTGCAGTGGCCATTTTTGCTGCCCTTAGATTAGTGTTGATAATTAAGTCACAGCTAAATGCGTTGGTTATATTTTTAAGCTTAAAGGCTATAGGAAGCAGTTCTTCGTAGGATAAATCCTTTTCGCGGAGTATTACAGCACGGACTCCACCTCTCAAAGCTTCTAAAACGACACTATATATATTTCCAGACTTTATCAAATTTCTATTGGTTATGAGATAAAGCACATTTAGTCGTCCTCTCTTAGTATATTGATATTCTTTCCTTCCATTACTTTATTCATATTTCTCATTGAACACATTTTTCCACACATTGTACAGCTATCTTCGTGTTCTGGCGTAGACTCAGCTCTGTATCTCCTTGCTTTTTCAGGGTCAATTGCAAGCTTAAACATTCCTTCCCAATCAAGGTTTTGTCTAGCTGTGCTCATCTTATAATCCCATTCCTTGGCACCCTTGATGTTTTTAGCTATATCGGCAGCATGGGCAGCAATTTTAGTAGCAATAATCCCTTCCTTCATATCATCAAGATTAGGTAGTCTTAGATGCTCAGCAGGAGTAACGTAGCATAGGAAGTCAGCACCGTTAGAAGCTGCAATAGCACCACCTATGGCACTTGTGATATGGTCATAACCAGGAGCGATATCAGTAACAAGAGGACCTAATACATAGAAAGGTGCTCCATGACATAGTTTTTTCTCTATTACCATGTTAGCTGCGATTTCATTTATAGCCATATGACCAGGTCCTTCAATCATCACCTGTACATCCTTTTCCCATGCCCTTTTAGTCAACTCTCCTAGAACTATTAACTCTTTGATTTGGCTTGCATCGGTTGCATCATTAATACTACCAGGACGACAAGCATCTCCTAAACTGATGGTAACGTCATATTCTCTACATATGTCACAAATCTCATCGTAATACTCAAAGAATGGATTCTCCTTGTTGTTTAGCTCCATCCATGCATATAGTAAAGATCCGCCCCTTGAAACGATATGGTTAAGTCTCTTATTTCTCTTAAAGACCTCAGCGGTTTCTCTATTGATTCCAGCATGGATTGTCATGAAGTCAACACCATTTTGTGCATGCTTTTCAACTACTTTCAAGAATTCATCTGCAGTGATATCCTGAAGCTCCTTATCATAAAAGCCAACAGCATCATAAATCGGTACAGTACCAATCATGGCAGGGGACATATCTATAAGCTTTGTTCTAAACTCTTCAGTTTTTCCATAGGAGCTAAGATCCATGATGGCCTCTATGTTTAATTCAAGGGCTGACTTTACCTTTTCAAGCTCTGCATCTACATTACAACAATCCTTAGAGATACCTAGGTTCACATTTATTTTTGTTCTAAGACCTTCGCCTACTCCTTCAGGGTCTATGGATTTATGGTTTTTATTTGCAGGGATAACAATCTTTCCTTCAGCGATTCTCTCACGTAATAACTCAACATCTAGACATTCCTTTTTTGCAACGATCTCCATTTCCTTAGTGATAATACCTTTTCTTGCAGCATCCATTTGAGTTGTATAATTCATATGTAAATCTTCCTTTCTGAATTTGTATTAAGTGAGCAAATTGTATAATTACCATCCTAAAAAAGCTGCTACCATATATATTATGCAATTCTGCAAAGCTAGAATTATGCAATTTCCTCAAGTAAAAAAACATAAATTTGGTAATGCTTATTTCTCCAATATTTTTAGATAGATATTCATTTATTAAGTACTTAAAGCTATTAACTAGACTTAGGGTGAAGCTTTAAAGCTATATATGCATCCAGTCTTTGAAAACCGGCTGGTAGCCCTTAGAAAGGAGCACTTTTTTTATTTCTGTTACACTCCGTTTATCGGAGATTTCAAATTGGCTGTCGCTTTTTGCCTTGGAAGAATGACCACCAACCTCAGTTGATACGCCAGCTGACATTTTTGTAACACCTAGAGGTATAAGGTTATCTCTAAAGTGTTCTTCTTCTCTAGTAGAAATTGTTACACCTGCCCTAGGTAAGAAGAGTCTTAAAGCCAGCATTACTTGAACCAATGATTTATTATCTACTGGATGGATATCACCAAAGCTTCCTGCATGTGGTCTAATTCTCGGCAGAGAAACACTGATTTCTATATCGGAATATTTGTTTTGAAGATAATCTGTATGAAGTCCAGTAAAAAAGGCTTCCTTCCTCCAATGCCATAGTCCTAAAAGAGAACCAATGTTGACACTTCTCATTTTTGCTTTGCAGGCTCTTTCGGGTGCATCTAATCGAAATCTATAGTTTTTCTTTGGACCGGCAATATGAACCCTATCATAAATTTCTTCATTGTATACCTCTTGGTATACCGTTACGGAGTCGGCTCCAGCAGCAATAACTTCTCTGTATTCATCCTCAGTAAGTGGATATATTTCAATTGAAATGGCATCGAAATACTTTTTTAAAACCTTTATGGCATCCACAATGTATGACACAGGAGAATCGTTTTTTGATTCACCCGTCAGAATCAAGATATGTCTTAATCCAGATGACGAAATAACCTTGGCTTCTTCCTCAATCTCACCTAAGGTCAGTTTTTTTCTATATATGTCATTGGATATATTGAAGCCACAATAGGAACATTTGTTAACGCAATAGTTGGCTAGATACATTGGAGTATATAGAAGCATTGTTTTACCAAAATGCTGAGTAGTTACGCTGTGGGCTTTTTGAGCCATAACTTCAAGTAAAGCCTCGGCCTTAGGAGATAGTAGAGCTAAAAAATCATATTTATCCAACTTATCCTTGTTAATCGCCCTTAGGATATCTGATTTTGTTATTTCAGAAAAGAAAGTATTAAAATCGATATCCTTAATCTTAAGGTATTCATTATAAAAAGACATTTTATCCCACCTTCATTTATTCATTTAAAAATCCAGTTAATGGAGAAGATGCCTCCGCATAGCGTTTCTGAGTACCTACCTTGGCAAGATGAGCCATCCTTCCAGCCTTAATGCTTAGATTAAAGGCTTCACCCATTTTTACAGGGTCACCGGCAGTTGCTATGGCAGTATTCACCAACACTGCTGATGCTCCCATTTCCATGGCTTCAGCAGCTTGGGAAGGTTTACCAATACCTGCATCCACAATAATAGGAAGATCAATTTCATCGATTAGTATTCGAATTAACTCCTTAGTTTGCAAACCTCTATTTGTACCTATTGGTGCACCTAAAGGCATAATAGCCGCCGCCCCTGCATCTACTAAGCTCTTAGCAGCCATTAAATCTGGACTCATATAGGGAAGAACTACGAAGCCTTCCTTTGCTAAAATTTCAGTGGCTCTTATGGTTTCATAATTATCTGGAAGAAGATACTTATTGTCTGAAATAACCTCTATCTTTATCCAGTTTCCACATCCCATTGCCTTGGCAAGTCTTGCAATCCTAACTGCTTCTTCTGCATTCCTAGCTCCAGAAGTATTGGGAAGTAAAATGCAGTCCTTTGGTATGTAATCTAGAATATTTTCCTCCTGTGAGTTCAAATCAACCCTTCTCAGAGCCATTGTGATTACTTTAGATCCTGAGCTCTCTATAACCTCAGGGATAATCTTTTTGTTGGGGAACTTACCTGTGCCTATTAGGAGTCTACTATCCAGTAGGGTACCTCCTATATTCAATTTATCCATGCATTACACTTCCTTTTCTCCCATTATTATTCTTAAAACGGTATTAGCTTGATGATTGGCAGCTATTGAAACCCGAGGGGCCATTAGACCACATCCTGGTTTTGCCTCTGAAACACCATCACCTATGAGATAAAAATTATCTCGTATCTTTCGTGTAATTATTGTATTGTTTGAGAAATAGCCTGCCATTCCAGAAGCGGCAACTGTCACTTTGCCTGGCATAGTTTTGAGTACAGTATTAATTAGTACAGCCTTAGAATTTGGGTTGTCGAAGGCTTCCACAATTATGTCTACGTCACTAAAGAGAGTGTCGATATTTTTTTCATCGATAAAGATGTCTTCGGTATCTATTTCGACAAAGGGGTTTATTTCAGAGATTAGTTCCCTCGTGGCTGTAGTTTTTTTCATTCCTAAATGTCTTACAAAGTATTGTTGTCTATTTAAATTACTAGGTTCAACTACATCAAAATCAACTAACTTTAAATAACCTATGCCTATCCTAGCCAAGGAAACGGCAACATTTGAACCTAAACCTCCAAGCCCTGCAATTCCAACTCTCGCACCTTTGATTTTTTCATGCACCCCTGGTGTATGGCGTGAAATCATAAGTGCTTCAAGTTCTTCCTTCGAAGGCATTTCGCCTCTTTTAATTAATGTTAATCTATCATCGCTATTTAGTGGAATGTCTTCCTTTATGATGAAGCCATTTAGGACGATGATATCTGCATCTCTCTTAAATTCTTCTCTAATTGAAAATGCTGTAACTTCTTCATCAACTACAATTTCTTTTTCGTTTAAGAAGATATTCATTTTAACCACCACCTACTAAGCTAATAATTTCGATTTTATCTTCTTGAATGAGTATGTATTCTGAGTAGCTTTCCTTGGATACTATCTCAAGATTTACTTCTATGACTACTTTGTTCATATCGAGCTTTAGGTTTTCTAAAAGTTTAAGAATTGTAATTTTTCCAAAATCCATTTTCTTTCCATTTACAATCATACTGATCCTCCTTTCATTTTCATGTTCTTGTATTAAAGTTAAGTAGTTAAAGTTTTACTTTAAGTCTTGAGGTGTTAGAAGTAAAAACTTAATCTGGTTTTAGCAATATAAAAAGGGAAACAGATTATCTGCTTCCCTCATAACACTTAAAGTAATAGGTTAGTAAGTACTGTAACTTAAGAGATTAACCCCTTTGAATTGGAGGAGTTTCATTCTTAAAATGGTCTATAAATAAAAAATCACAAATTCTTAGAGAATTTGTGATATGTATACGAAAAATAGACCCAAATATACTTACTATAACACACTTCCCTACGGTGGGATTACCCACGTCAGGTTATGAGGGTCAGAAATAACATTTCTATCTCAGCCTATCACTATAGGCCCCCCTAGTAATTATTCAGTTTTCATTTCAAGAAGATTATAACATGTTTGATTTTTTTTTACAACACAAAATAAGAAGGGAAAATAGAGTTAGATATGAATAGGATATTTTTAAATTTAGAAATTATTAAGAAAAAATCTAAAGGAAATCCATGATACGTAAGAGAATTATATAAAAATATTACCATAAAATAGAAAATAGCATAAAGACTATCTGACTATGAAAGGACTGGAATATTGTATCTAAATGAGGTTGAATTATTGAGATATTATCTGTATGGCATGGGAAGTATATACTTGATTTTTGGTTTGTGTTTTTACTTTAGCAATTATACATTTAGTGATAATCACTATGAGAAGCTGCGTAAAAAATATGGTGATATAGACAAAAGTAAGCTGATTAAACTTGATAATATGACAAAGGCTATAATGGGATTGGGCTCTTTAATCGTAGGGATTTTAGAAAATTACCATAAAGACAAGAATATAACCTTTATTACATTATGCATAGTGTTAGTAATGATTGCAGTTGTGTATTCTTTATATAGAAGAAAACTTATAAATAAAATGTCTAATAAGAACTAGTAAAACAAAGGAGGGACTTGTTTTTTTACTGGTAAATTATAGCCACTCTCCTAATGATAATAGGTGTAATAATCGGCTTGTCACCCATAAAAGTTTTTGAAGATGATTTATATGAGCAAGTAAAGATTAAATTGGAAGTAATTGAAAAGATATTAATAGATTAAAAGATATAAAGGCGTTATGATTTGAAATTTGCTAGTACTTTGATATTAAGGTGGGCTAATATGAAGACTCTTATAATTAATGGTTCTCCACGGAAATTAGGAGATTCCATGACTTTGGTTAATGAAATGATAAAACACCTAAGCGGTGAAGTCAAAATTGTAGATACATATTACGACGACATTAGTCCTTGTATCGATTGTAGATTTTGTTGGAAAAATGACGAATGTTTAATCGATGATGACATGCAGGCGGTTTATAAACTTCTGGATGAGGTAGACAATGTAATAATATCATCACCGATATATTTTTCTGAGCTTACTGGGAAACTACTAAGCTTTGCAAGTAGGCTACAACGTTTCTATGTATCAAGGTGCATTAAGAAAAACAAAAATTTTAAATTGAAGGAGAAAAGTGGTGTGCTTGTCCTAACTGGCGGAGGAGATGGGAGTATTGAGCCTGCTGTAAACAGGGCAAATATCATTTTTAGACAGATAAATGCACAACCAATTGGAAGAGTTGTATCTTTAAAAACCAATGATATCCCAACATATGACGATGTTAATGCTTTAAATAGAGCAAAAGAACTTTCATTTTGCTTAAATGAATTAAATAGAAATAATAGTAGCAGCTAAAGGGAGGGTGGCCTAGAAATGAGGATTGCAATTTTCTCAGATGTACATGGAAATGATCATGCACTGCAAGCTGTTATTGATGATTTGAAAAGAGAAATGATAGAAGACGTTATTTTTCTAGGGGATTTAGTTGTAAAAGGTCCTAATCCTAAGAATTCATTAAAATTGATAAAATCGCTGAACTTAATAAGCTGTATAAAAGGAAATACGGATTCATGGTATGAAGAAATACCTGAGGATTGGAAACCAGTAAGTGGTAGAGAGAAAGAGCTATACGAATATTATTTATATTCTCTAAAGGAACTTAATGATCAAGATACAAAGTATTTGAGTGGAATGCAAATAAATGCAAGCATTATGATAAAAGGCTTAAAGATTTTATGTGTTCATGGTTCTCCAAGGAGTCAATCGGAAGCAATGGTGAAAGAGGTAGATGGAGATAAAATAATTGAAATGCTTGATTCTGTAAATGAAGAAATAATATTGTGTGGACATTCACATAAACCCTCGATATTAAAAATAAATGGTAAAGTAATTGTAAATGTAGGAAGTGTAGGAATGCCATCCGATAGAGACACAAGAGCATCTTATGTTATTTTAGATATAGCAGAAAAGGACCATAGTTTTGAGTTTAAAAGAGTTAAGTATAACGTTGATAGAATAGTTGAAGACGCTAAAACTAAGGACTTCCCTTCTTTCGATAAATATGAGAATGCAATTAGGAAGGGGATAGCAATTTAAATAAAATACTTCCATATATCTTTGCAATATAGACTTAGGAGGTGATTTGTTGAAAAGAGCGCATAGCATATTAATTATAGGCATTTCAATATTTTGTATTTCGATTCAAGCCTATGCGGCCGATGTTTTATGGAGATTAACACACGAAGACCAAGATGCATTAGTGATAGCTAGAATAACTGACTATGATGAAAGTAAATATTCTGCTGAAGTGATACATGTAATCAGTGGAGAGCTCAATAAAAAGACAATAACAATAAATTCCGAGATTAAATATTGGTATCTAGATATAGAGGCTGAAATTAAAGAGATTTGTGTATTATCCTTAGATGAAAGTAAATCAGGTTATAAGATTAAATGGGGCGCTTATAAGGCAACCTCAGAGGATTATAGGACTTTGAAGTTTGTAAAGAATGGTCTTTCAGAAGGAATAAAGGCAGATTTAACAGCATTTGAGTACTACATAAATAGCAATGGAAAAGAAAATGACTTTTACTTTGAAGAAAGCACTGCATATCTTAGGCTAGAAAATGGTGAGTCAATAGTTATTTATCCAGTTCAAGATAGCCAAGATGAAGATGGAGAAATAGATGAGGATAAAGAAAACAACTCAGTAAATCTAGAAGAGACATCAAGAGAGATATCAAAGGACGGACAAGGTAATGTTTCAAGTTATATTTTATTATTTTCAATGTTATTAATCAGCCTTATTTTGATTTTTTTAAGAATACGAAAGGGGCGAGATAATATCTAGAGCTTTACCTAAGTGTACTCAATAAAATATAAGTTACCCTAGATTATTCTATGAATAAATAAGGACGAGGAGACGTAAATGGAAAAAAAGAAGTATAAAATAACTAGTATTATTCTTATCAGTTTATGTATTTTAGCAATACTTTTCTTAAGGTTTGATAATACGATAAGTAAAAAAAATGATGCTATAGAAAACTATCATATGACGATGATAAGCTACGCTAAGGACCATATTGCCTCAGCAAATAATTTAATGCATGGATATGAAGCTGAAAGCCATAACCCGTTAGTTCTAAAGGAAGTTTATAGCAATCTTGAAAGTGCAAGTGAATATATAAGCCATTTTTCTATATATTACACATATAAATCGAAGGATAGCTCCTATAGTGGCAATTTATATGCTAGCGTATTCTTTAAAGCATATTCATACACAGCAAAAAATTGGGCTGCTTGGATCGTGAATAAGGATGAAAGTAAGATCCCAACTAAAAATGAAATCTTGAAATATAAAAGGGATATTGAACGTATAGCTGAAGCCTTTGAAGTATATAGTTCGGTTGACTATAAACATGACATTACTATGGAAGAAATA
>MDTG01234704.1_pt1 | contig 13413 bp, 11 predicted proteins | sample 811421 | NCBI WGS metagenome assembly MDTG01 (sample SAMN05326645, study PRJNA326480) | marine metagenome | isolation source: seawater | place: Pacific Ocean: South East | collected 2011 | reverse complement strand
TACAGCTAGAATTGCTGCAAGAACTGTTAGATCAAACTCTAATTGCGCAATGGAAAAAAAACCCACTGTCACCAATACGTCATGTACGATAGCTGCTATGGCACCCACTGCGAACTTAAATGTAAATCTTGCCATGACGTAAATTAGTATCCCTCCTAGAGCGTAAATCAAAGCTAGAAGCCCATCCTCTGCCAGCTCTTGACTAACCTGAGGCCCAACAAAATCTACTAGCCTTATTTCAGATCCAGGTAGGAGTTCATGCACTCTTTCATTCAATGCGACGCTAGTCATATTTTCTATAGGAGGCAGCCTAAGTAAGATTGAATTAGCAGAGCCAATCGTTTGCACTGATGCACCCTCGTACTCTGAATTCTTGAGACTGAGCCGCACCTCTTCTAAGGAAATAGCATCTTCATAAGCAAGTTCTACGGCTGTTCCTCCAGTAAAATCAATACCCAAGTTTAGACCGCCAAAAAAAAGCGAAAGGACGGCCGAAACTAATAGAAAAAACGAAGCCATATTTGCTAGCTTTCTCTTGCCTACAAAATCAAACTGTCTTTTGCCCTTCATCAATTTTCTCATCCTAGATATTCAGGTCTTGAAGTTTCTTTTTACCATAAACTAAATTTACCACCGCCCTAGTTCCCATTATAGCCGTAAACATCGATGTCAAAATCCCTAAAGAAAGCGTGACAGCGAATCCTTTGATTGGTCCGGTGCCGAAACTAAATAGAACTATAGCTGCTATTAGAGTAGTAACGTTGGCATCTGCTATGGTTGAAAAAGCTTTATCGTAGCCTGCGCTAATACTCATTTGGGGAGAATTGCCGTTTGCCAACTCTTCTCTCACTCTCTGAAAAATCAGGACATTCGCATCAACAGCCATACCAACAGTTAAAACTATGCCAGCAATACCGGGTAGTGTGAGAGTGGCCTGCAGCATAGAAAGCAACGCTACAATCAAAATGAAATTTGTCAGGAGAGCCACGTTAGCTATAAGCCCAAAGCCCCGGTAATAAACCGCCATAAAAACTAGGACAAGGATCAGTCCTAAAACAGTGGACTGCACCCCCATTCTAATATTTTCAGATCCTAAACTTGGCCCAATGGTCCTTTCTTGAATTATTTCCATTGGTGCAGCCAGCGAGCCTGCCCTCAACAAAAGAGCCAAAGTTCTCGCTTCATCTGTTGACTCAAGCCCACTGATTTGAAAGCGCTTTGAGAGCTGATCACGAATTGTGGCAATATTTATCACCTCCTCAATTACGCGCCCATCCCGTTGCTCGATAAAAACAACAGCCATGGGTTTTCCAATACGCTCCCTAGTTGCCTTACTAAAAATCCGCGCACCTTTGCCATCTAAAGTAACAAAAACTGCTGGACTGCCACTTTGTTGCTCCAACCCCGAAGACGCATCAATAACGTATTTGCCAGTTAAAAGAACACGTTTTTCGACTAGCACGGGAGAGCCATCACGCTCCATCAAAAGTTTCGCGCCAATAGGAGTACGTCCACTTCGCTCAGCGATTCTAGGGTCCCCGTCAAGAAACACCATCCGAAACTCTAGAGTGGCTGTAGCTCCGAGAATCTTCTTTGCTAGAGCAGTATCCTCGACACCTGGCAATTGAACAACCACTCTGCTGGCGCCCTGGCGTTGAATAACCGGCTCTGAAACCCCAAACTCGTTGACCCGATTTCTGAGAGTAGTCAAATTTTGTTGTAAAGCATTCTCAATACTTTCTTTCATCGCTTCTTGGTTCACAACCAAATCGACTGATTCACCCGCTTCAAAATCCAAGGCGAGATCCTTAAATTGCATTTTTAATAGGGATTTACCCAACTCTTTCATACTAGAGTCTAAAAAGACCACCTGCACCTTTCCAGATTCTCTACGAATCGAACGATACCGTATGCTCTCTTCGCGAAACGCAGCACGCAATTCAGAGATGAGTCGCTCCAGGTTTTGCTTTTCTACCGAAGCAGTATCTACTTGCAACAAAAAGTGGACACCTCCCCGAAGGTCCAGCCCCATATACATCGGCTTAGCACCAATGTAAGACAGCCACTCAGGGCTTGTTGGGGCCAGCCCAAAAGCCACTACATAATCATCTCCTAATTTTTCTCTTATGACTTCCGCAGCTTGGCGCCTAGCAGAGTTTTCCGGGAAAGTGATTTCGATTTGCTTCTTAGAAATCCTTAGTTCTTTTACCTCTAACTTATTTTCGGCTATTATGTTTCCAACAATCTTCTCCATAGATATGTCTACCGCACTACCTCTCCTTTCGGAAATCTGCAGAGCAGGATCTTGAGGAAAAATATTTGGCAAAGCGTATATCGCGCCCACGAACAAGACCACGAACAAGAGAAGATAACGCCACAGAGGATACTGGTTCACTTTATTTTTAGCCCAATGTTATAAAAAACGTCTTTAGCAGAATGATTGTTAAGAATTCGCTTTGTAGGTGCCTTTTGGCATTACCTGTGAAACAGCGTTTTTCTGTAAATTTACTTCAACACCTTTCGCTATTTCTAACTTCACGAAATGCTCAGTGACTTCAGTGATTCTTCCAAGCAAGCCTCCGTTCGAAACAGCTTCATCACCAACGGAGAGCTCCCTTACCATCTTCGTGTGTTCTTTTTGACGTTTCATCTGTGGCCTTATAAGAAAAATATAAAAAACGACAAAAAGAATAATAAGCGGAACGAATGACGCAAGACTCGCTCCCTGCGAAGCAGCAGGCGCTGTTTGCGCTACACTATCTTGAATAAAATAACCCATGACTTTTCTTGATACCTCAGCTGTTAGAATATTTCGTGGTCATATTTGTTACTAACTAGTATTCTAACAACAATGTCCTAACGTAACTATCCGTAGACAGAAATTAATTGGCTTTTTAATTCTTGAAAACTACCAGCAATAATGCTGGTTCTCATTTTTTGCATGAGTTCCAGATAAAAATGCAAATTATGAATGGATTGGAGTTGTGCTCCTAACATCTCATTACATCGATCTAAGTGGTGCAAATAAGATCTAGAAAAGTGATTACATGTGTAGCACTTACAATCTTCATCTATCGGATTTAAGCTGTACCTATGAGAAGCATTCCTAATTCTTACTACACCATTGTGTGTAAACAAATAACCATTTCTGGCATTGCGTGTAGGGAGAACGCAATCAAACATATCAACGCCTGAATCAACTGCGCGCACCAAATCGGAGGGGGAACCAACTCCCATCAAATAACGGGGCTTATCTTCTGGCAAATATGAAGTTGTATGCCTTGTAATCAGCTCCATCTCTTTTTTAGATTCGCCCACCGACAGGCCACCAATTGCGTAACCGGAAAATCCCAATTTAACAAGAAACTTTGCCGATTCTTCGCGCATATCGGAAAACATCCCACCCTGCACAATTCCAAATAATCCACCAGGGTTTACCCCGAAAGCTTCCTTGCTCCTCACTGCCCAACGCATCGATAGTTCCATAGATCGTCTCACCATGGCCTCATCCTGACTGTAGGGCGTGCACTCATCAAAACACATTACGAGGTCAGAACCCAAAATTCTTTGCACCTCGATAGATTGCTCGGGAGACAAAAACACCTTGTCACCGTTGACTGGAGATTTGAAATACGCTCCCTCTTCGTCAACATTAGCATTTGCTCCCAAACTGTATATTTGAAAACCACCTGAATCTGTCAAAATAGGCTTATCCCAATTAATGAAATGATGAAGACTCCCGTGCTTTTTTATAACCTCCACCCCTGGCCTTAGCATCAAATGGAAGGTATTCGACAGGATTATCTGAGTATTTAATTCCTCTAAATCTTTGGGAGAAACTGATTTAACACTCGCGTAAGTACCCACAGGCATGAAAACGGGAGTGCTTATGTCGCCGCGCGTCGTCGTAAGCTTTCCAGCTCTAGCCACACCATCTTTGGCCTCAAGTTCAAATTTTGTTTCAATCATTTTTAAGAAATTTCAGTCTGATATGCTTTTTGAGATGATCATAGCGTCACCATAGCTATAAAAAAGATATTCTTTTTTTATAGCGTGTTCATATGCTCTATGCACCAAACCCAAACCTCCAAAAGCACTGAGCAATAAGAAAAGAGTAGATTTTGGCATGTGGAAATTCGTAAACAAACAATCAACTACATTAAAACTAAAGCCAGGCCGGATAAACAATCTCGTTTCACCGGAGTACGGTTTCAGTCTCCCTGGTGTCCTGGCGATAGTCTCTAAAGCCCTCAAAACTGTGGTTCCAACGGCGAATATTCTACCACCTTTTTTTTTCGCAACGTTAATTTGCTCGCATAGCCTGGCACCTATGACTACGCGTTCTTCATGCATTTGGTGATTATTTAAGTTTCCGCCTTGAATCGGCAGATATGTTCCAGCTCCTATATGGAGAGTTAAAAACCCAACGTCAACGCTCTTTTTTGTAAAAGCCGCTAACAAATCATTAGTTATATGCAAACCAGCGGTAGGGGCTGCTACCGCACCTGGTTTGCTTGCAAAAATAGTTTGATATCTATCACTATCAACCGCCGAATCTGCTCTTTTGATATAGGGTGGAAGCGGTATATGTCCCGAGCGCCGAAATATCTCTTCCAAACTTTCGGGACCACAACTCGAAAGGGTATAAAAGGTATCTTTTTTTTGTGTAATGATCAGCTCTCCAACCGGCAAAACCTCAAGCTGATCGTTAACTTTAGGGGTGCGGTTAGCCCGTAAGCGAACCAAAACGTCGTTTTCTGACAAAACTCTCTCTACTAGTATCTCAACACTCCCGCCTGTCTTTTTCCTCGCATAAAGACGAGCGGGTATTACTTTAGTATCATTCAAAATCAGTAAATCACCTTCATTTAAGAATGAAGGTAACTGATGGACAAAATTATCAACTAGGGTGCTAGAACTCATATTTACAGCTAAAAGTCTAGCGTCTCCGCGATTGGATGACGGATGTTGAGCAATTAAGCTTTGCGGCAATTCAAAATCAAAATCTTCGAGTAACACCTTATTACCATTTGGATTTAGTTAAGCTATCTGAGTCCATTAGTATATAATATTCAGGAACGCGCCGGGATGGCGAAATTGGTAGACGCGCCAGATTCAAAATCTGGTATGGGAAACCATGTGTGGGTTCGAGTCCCACTCCCGGCACCATTAAACCCCACCCAATCCAAATTACCGCACGACCTCCTATTGTTTCGTGTAACGAGACAAATAATCAAATTGCTTAATCAAGTCTTGGCCAGCATTGAATTGGCCCTTTGCGCGAACAAGATTGTGCTCAGCTAATGAGGAAAAGCGAGCCGAATCCCAACCAAAATTCTTTTCCTCTAAAACATCTAATAAAAACCTAGCAGACAGCTCAAAATAAACATACAGGATGCCCAACACCAATTCCTCTCTCTCTGGTTGACTAAGAAAGCCTCCTGCCACCTTAGCATAACTCTCGAAAGCTGACTTAAATAAGCTGGAGTCGAATACACCGTCTTCTTCATCTTCACCTCTGGGATTACACCATGATCTAAAAGCATCACCTAACTCAAGCGGCAACGATGCAGGCCCCACCGTATCTAAATCCAGAATACATTCCGCTTTTTTTTCATCAGCTGAAAAAAGAAAATTACTTATCTTTGGATCTCCATGCAAGACTTTTAGGGTAGGCCCCGTCATCGGGGGTAACTTAGTTACGACCGCGAAAAGCATTTCTGCGCTGCTTTTAACCTCAGAATAAAAGCGACCTTCCTTATTTTTTTTTAAGGCCTCTTCGAGCTTGCTTAGGTGCAAATGAATATCATGTGAACCCAAAGCCGCCCTAAAGTCTTCATCTTCATACCCTTCCAAAGCCAGATGAAATCTCGCCAACAAAGCTCCTGCCTCCGAGGCCTGCAGGTTGGTTTGTACTCTCGATAGAGAAACCCCTTCAAGACAACTAAGTAATCGCCAAGACTCTCCTTTGTATGGCTCAATGAGTTGGCCCGTATTACCTTCCAAAACATGGAAAGTCTTCAACCCACTAGATTCGAGGTGAGGAGTGAGTCTATGTATTTTCCTGGTAACCTCAGCTGAAAATCGGTCACTTATTTTCTGCAAGACAAAAGTTCTTCCGCCGGAAACATCAACTTTGAAACTTTTGTTGATCAACCCTGTCTCGAGCACTTGAAAAGAAACCAATTGCAAGTCCCAACGATCAAGAACTGCGCCTAATCGCTCAAAATCCTCGACCAATTTTTGTTGTCGCAATTTATCCATTTAAAACAAAATGACTATGTGATGAGATTACGCAATAAACGCTCAAAGCCTGGCATTAACGGTAAGGCAACACTCAGATTTCATTAAAATTTAAACCCGCTCTCTCCAATGAAAGTTTGGTGTTTTTACCAGCTACAATACCAATCTTGCCTGCAGAGCTTAAGTAGCGGTCACAGGCTTGCGACATCGACGCACAGGAGACAGACATCACCCCAGCCCTAAAGGACTTTATCAGATCATCACCTCTTCCAAATAACACGTTTATAAAAGAACGGTCCGCCTCTGCGACTGGTGTCCTAGAGGGGTCAAGGGATCTGATAGAACCCAAAATCGACTCTTCCAACCTTTTCTCAGAGTGATTTTCAGTAAACCAATCTAACGATCGTCTGAAATCAGTCACGGTCTCTAGCAATCTTGGATCTCTATAAGAGAAAAATTTAAAGGATCCACTATCCGGAAAATAACCTGAGCCAGATCCATAGGCGCCTCCCTTTTCTCTGATTTCAGCGTGCAGAAAACCATCTTGCAGATATTTACCCAAAACAAATAAGGCCGGAGCGTCAGGAGACGTCTCCTCCACTGCGGAAAAAGCCATAGCGCAAAAATTTACTTGAGAATCAATTAGCCAAGCATCCGGGCTATGTCCACCCATATTGCTGATATCAAAAGGGAGAGGGTCAGAGTAATTAAGTGAGAAAAAAGCCTCACACTCTTCAGATGCGCCATTTAGTAGGTGTTCTTCTCCCATCACCATTATTTTAGGGCGCTGACTAACAAGCCTCATCCTGATACTTTCAAAATGCAAAAACAATTTATCTAACCGATAGTCGGAGTTTTGAGCTAGAAGAATCTTTTTGATGCTATTAACTGCAGAACCTCCCTCCCATATTTCATCAAGAGCACTTCTTTTAGAAAAACTTCGACTTGCTGCAGTCATCGCTAGTTGATGTCCTCTGGCAGTTAACGACTGCTCAAGTTCAGACCTGGTTTGCTTCAATAAATCAGACAATCTTCCCTTCTCATCGAACCTCACCTTAGCGATCATCTGGGCCGCTATCTCTGTAATCTGTTTTCGCTTCTTACCTAAACCCTTACCATTGATTATTAAAAAACCAACGTCTTTATTTTTGTTGCCAAGATCCGGTTTTACCAGGCAAGAAACCGAAAAATCCCCTACGTGACCTCGTTTTTCTGTAGCAGTTATGTAATCGTCATCACCACTACCAAACTCCGTCAAATAATCACAAAAAAGCGGCAATAATTTCAATTCATCTTCACCGAAATTTGTCAATTTATACGCCAACCTTAGTCGAAATATCCCATTTGAATCCACTTCATACGCAAGCGAAGAGGAAACAGAATCGCTGGGCTTTAGTAGACTGCGACCTTCGGGGATGTCGGATAAGGTAACCTTTGGCAATATAGACTCATCATCCACCTCAGACTGCCGCTTTTTTAGGGCTTCAGCTGCACTGCGAATTTCGTCCACCTCAGAAGAGCTCATCCTATCAAACCTTTCTCGTAAGTCAGCAGATTGAGCCTCCATTCTAGGGTCAGGCATGTTCGTAGGCAGCATGGTGACCGATGCATGATGGGGATTAGTCAAAAAGACCCGATTTACTAAGTTCTTGATATAATCGGGATCAGAAAGTCTGTTTCTTAACTTATCTAAAGCTGGTGTTAAATCGAGCATTTGTAATGGATCTTTCCGGTAAATAGCTGAGGAAAGCATCCTCCCCATCAAACTTAACCCATGTGGGTAACTACCCCCACCCCAGTCTCGTTGGTCTAGCTCCAGTCTATCTAGTGACGCAACCATACTTTGGGATGGCAAACCTCCTTTAGCCAATTTTTGGAAACAACCGTAAATTTCTTTTTCTACCTCTTTTAAATGCTCTTTATTCGCCCCTTCAACCCCACAAATGAACGCTATTTGCCTTGTAGAGTCATCGATTCCACAAAGCCCCGAAGGCGCATCAACGCATTTTAAGGTTTCTAGCAGTTTTCTAAGTGGGGAACCGCTGTGTTCCAAGAGAACAGACGCCAAAAAATGCATCTCCATGAGTGAATCGGCATCTGTACTTTTTCCAAAAACCCAAGCCCAAATGGCATGAGCTGACCTTTCAGGATCTAAACTAGTTTGATAATCTGCAACAAGGCTTTGTTTTTTGGGAAAGGGCTTTTGCCCAGCTATTTCAATGACCTCACTTCTTTCTGAAAACTTCCCGAGAACCAGTTCTTCAAGTTGCTCCTGATGACCCTGAAACGGAAGGTCGCCATAGGTCATGAAGACAGCGTTAGTCGGATTATAATGCTGATTGTGAAATTTACACAGGCGAGAATACTCCAACTTGGGAATCTCGCTAGGCTCTCCTCCGCTGTTGTTAGCATAAATTGTGTCGGGATAAAGTGCTTTGTGGAGATGGTTCCAAAGTTGAGCTATTGGAGAGCTCATTGCACCTTTCATCTCATTGTAGACAACCCCATGATAAGATAGTTCACCACCGTTTTGGTCGTCTCGATTTTCAATTCGCCATCCCTCTTGAGCAAAATCCAAGCGATCTAAATTTGGAAAAAAAACAGCATCAAGATATACCGACAACAGATTATAGAAATCCTTTTTATTCCGGGTTGCAAACGGATAAGCAGTCGTGTCACCCGCCGTAAACGCGTTCATGTAGGTGTTGAGAGACCTTCTCAGCATCATAAAGAATGGGTCGCGTACCGGATACCGTTTACTACCGCACAAAACTGTATGTTCCAAAATATGAGCCACACCAGTAGAGTCTGTTGGTTTCGTCGGGAAAGCGACCATAAAAGCATTATTTTCATCGGAGCTCTCAAGGTGGAAATGTCTGGCCCCAGTTGATGAGTGCTCAAATTCATAAAGTCTAACCCCGACAGATTTCAGCTTATTCTGAGATATTAATTCAAAACTACCCATTTCAGACCTCTCGAACTTTGTTAGAAACCTTAATGTACAACCGGATCGACTGTACCCTGCACATGATAAAGCCGTAGGTACTATCTAGTCTAGGGCGTTGCCTATACACACAAATCATTTCACCATAATTGCCGGATAAATAACCTAAAGATGGCGGGTAATCCGAAATAGTCCACTTAAAAGCTTCGGTAACATCCAGAACAGCGAATACATTCAAAGAAAACTCTAACCTCGTAAAAAATATCAACATACGTCAAAAAAAAATTCATTTGCTGGTACAATGTTGGATTTTAAGAATACTATATTTAAGTTCAACGCTTCATTTATTTAGGATAAGGATACGTGCATGGCCACTGAAAGTTTTAAAGGGACCGAAAGCTACATTGCCACGGAGGATTTAATGATGGCGGTAAATGCTGCTGTCACTCTAGAGAGGCCCCTTTTGGTAAAAGGAGAACCTGGGACTGGAAAAACCATGTTAGCTGAAGAAGTCGCTAGATCACTCGGAAAACCACTTATTGAGTGGCACATAAAATCAACCACCAAAGCCGCTCAGGGTTTATATGAGTATGATGCTGTCGCCAGGCTCCGAGACTCTCAACTTGGGGACTCCAAAGTTCATGACATATCGAATTACATCGTCAAGGGAAAATTATGGGAAGCCTTTACAGCCGAAAGTCAGCCCGTCCTACTTATTGATGAGATAGACAAAGCTGACATCGAATTTCCTAACGATCTTTTAAGAGAACTCGATAGGATGGAATTTTTCGTCTATGAAACGAAGGAAATGGTTCGTGCAACTCACAGGCCTATAATCATCATCACGAGTAATAACGAGAAAGAGCTTCCTGATGCCTTTCTAAGAAGGTGTTTTTTCCACTATATCGCTTTTCCTGACAAAGAAACGATGGAAGATATTGTTAATGTGCACCACCCCAAAATCAAAAAGAAATTACTAGCTGAAGCACTAGAATGCTTTTTTGAACTCAGAGAAATACCGGGACTAAAAAAACGCCCATCTACTTCCGAATTACTAGATTGGATAAAGCTCCTTCTAGCTGAAGACATACCACCGGACGCATTACGAGAAAAAGATACTCGAAAAGCTATTCCCAAACTCTATGGTGCGCTGTTAAAAAACGAGCAAGACATGCATCTCTTCGAACGGTTAGTGTTTATGTCAAGGAGAAGCGGTGCTAGCTGACCTTTTTTACAAGTTAAGAGAATTTCAGGTACCTGTGTCTGTCACGGAGTATCTGACTCTGCTTAGTGCTATGGAAAAAGGTATTTCTGGCCTCAATATAGACAGCTTTTATTTTCTTGCACGCAGTGCTCTGGTAAAAGATGAGCGATTTTTTGACCGTTTTGACCTGGTCTTTGGAAACTATTTCAAAGGGCAAGAAGCACTTTTCGAGGAAGTTATTGGGGAAATACCGCTGGAATGGCTTCAGGCCCAGAAACAGCTCAACCTCTCTGAGGAAGAAAAAAAACAAGTAGAATCGATGGGTGGATGGGACAAACTGATGGAGACTCTTAAAAAACGCCTGGAGGAACAAAAAAAAGCGCATCGTGGTGGTAACAAAATGATTGGTACCGGTGGTACCTCGCCCTTTGGTGCGGACGGGTACAACCCCGAAGGAGTGAGAATAGGCCAAAATAAAGGGCGAGAGGGCAGAGCAGTAAAAGTTTGGGATAAAAGACAATTCAGAAATTTAGATGATGAAGTTGAACTAGGCACAAGAAATATAAAAGTGGCACTTCGCCAACTGCGTAGGTTTGCTCGGGAAGGCTCGGAAGAAGAGTTGGATATTACCGATACCATCTCCTCGACCGCTAGAAATGCTGGAATCTTGGATGTCAAAATGGTGCCTGAACGAAAGAACGCGGCTAAGGTACTGCTATTCTTGGATGTGGGTGGTTCAATGGACCCATACGTCAAAATATGCGAACAACTATTCTCAGCGGCAAGATCAGAATTTAAACACTTAGAGCATTTCTATTTCCACAATTTCTTATACGAATCAGTTTGGAAAGATAACAATATGCGAGCAAATGTTCGTCTACCTACCCAACAAGTAATGAACACTTACGGAACTGATCACAAACTAGTGTTTGTTGGAGACGCCACCATGAGTCCTTATGAAATTATGGCAGTGGGAGGCAGCGTAGAGCACTGGAATGAAGAAGCAGGAGCCACTTGGATCGCCAGACTCTTGGCTATTTTTCCATTTGCTGTTTGGCTCAACCCTCAACCAGAACAATATTGGGGAAATATTCCATCTATTGGGATGGTGAAAGAACTCGTTACTGACAGGATGTTTCCTCTCACCGTTGATGGCCTCGAAAGGGCGATGAAGGTCCTTAAAACCGCGGTCTGAATTAAGAAAATTCTCGGCCTTTCCTTGATTCAACATTAAGAATGTAGGTATTCATGAATTTACTTAGTCCTATCGTATTCTTAATTTTACTCGCCTTAGGGATACCTTGGTTCTGGCCCACAGGTAGTTCTGTTCTAATCTTTGGGCTTCCAGCATGGGTTATAAGCGCTATAGTAGTATCTGTTATGTGTTCAGTCTTCACCGCCTTTCTACTACGTAAACCGTGGACGCACGAAAAACCTCAAGAAGAAGATGAATAATCTGCCAACTTTAGGACTAGGCGCATGGCTTTTTATCTCAGGATATTTGCTGAGTTTGTTAGCTATTGGTTGGCTGGCAAGAAGTGCGCAAAAAAACAACACTTTAAAGGACTTTTATCTAGCAGGAAATGGCTTTGGGTTTTTGGTGCTTTTCCTCACTTTTTTCGCAACTCAATATAGTGGCAATACTTTCTTTGCCTTCACAGGGGCCACTTATCGAATAGGGTTTGGTTGGATTCTTAGTTTACACTTCATGACAGCCGTAGTTGTAGTTTATTTACTCTTTGCTCCAAAGCTTCATGCTTTGTCAAAAGAAAAAAATTACCTGACTCCGGCTGATTTTATTGACGATAGATATTCATGCAAAATCCTAAGTTTGGTTATCAGCATTATAATGATAGTAGTACTTTGCAATTTCACATTAGCGCAGTTAATGGCTATGGGACGAGCGGTACAAGGACTTTCAGCATCCAGCGGAGATACTGCATACTCATCCGGCGTCGTGCTCTTAGCACTAATAATGGTTATATATGGCACATTGGGCGGGATTAGGGCCATAGCCTGGACGGACGCGCTACAAGGCACCATCTTGTTTTTCGGTTTCGCTTTTCTACTATTTTTAATGATAGATAGGTTCGGACCGTTGGAGAACGCGGCTAGAATTTTGATGGAGAGAGATTCAATCCAAGGTACAACCTTTACCACTCGGCCAGATGCCAACGCTTGCAGAACTTGGCTTAGTTACATAATTGCTGTGGGTTTTGGGGTCAGCCTATATCCCCAGGCCATTCAGCGCATATATGCAGCAAAATCCGCGATTGTTTTGAGAAAAAGCCTAGCTGTGATGGCGTTCATGCCTATTCCCACAATGATTATCGCGCTGCTCGCTGGAATTATAGCACTTGCCTATTTTCCAGGATTGGAAGGAGCAAACGCAGATAGCGCTTTCGGGACTATTTTAAGAGAAATACAAATGCACTCCGTATTAGGACATGGGTTAGTAGTAGTCACCTTAGCAGCTGTTTTAGCCGCCATGATGTCAACAGCAGATTCCGCGCTGCTATCTATATCTTCAATGTTTACCAAAGACATCGTGTCAAAGTACAGTAGTATAAACCTAACGGAGGCAACGTTAACTAAAATTGCCAAGGTTACCTCTTGGATATTAGTATTGTCACTAGTGGGATTGGCTATTGTCCTCAAAGAAAAAACCTCGCTAGTGCAGTTGCTAGACAGAAAAATTGATTTGTTGATACAGTTATCGCCTGCATTTATTCTCGGCATTAGGGCTAATTTTCTACGCGGAGAAGCAGTTTTAGCCGGATTGAGCGTTGGGGTCATTACCGCCCTAATTTTAGCATTTGGAAATTTTGACTTCGTAGTGAATGGAAAAGTAGCAGGCTTTCATCCAGGAGTCATAGCAATAGGACCGAACCTGATAATAGCTACAGTGGGATCTTTGACTTTAAGCAAAATTAACCGCGCACCTGACTAAAAATCAACCTATTAAAAATAATTACATCATTCGAAATGTCTAAATACAATCTTGTGCCGGTAACTAGAAAAG
>MDTG01191668.1_pt1 | contig 13413 bp, 12 predicted proteins | sample 811421 | NCBI WGS metagenome assembly MDTG01 (sample SAMN05326645, study PRJNA326480) | marine metagenome | isolation source: seawater | place: Pacific Ocean: South East | collected 2011 | reverse complement strand
GGGCAATTATTAAAGATGTTTTATTTTTCATTAATTTTCCTAATGACAGGTGAATTTTTTTTTCGGACCTGGAATCTAATGCTGATGTAGCCTCATCTAATAAAAGAAATGGAGAGTTTTTAAGAAATGCTCTTGCTATCGCAACTCTTTGTTTTTGACCTCCTGACAATTTAACTCCTTTTTCACCTACAACCTCTTTTAGTCCTTTGGGAAATTTTCTAATGAATTCGCTGCAGTTAGCTTTCTTACAGGCATCACGAACTTCTTTTTCCCCAACACCTTTCATTCCGTATGTTATATTATACTTTAGAGTTTCATCAAAGAGAACAATATCTTGACTTACTAAAGAGAAGTGACTCCTCAGGAAATCGAAACTTAAATCTCTAATATCGATGTCTCCAATGGTAATTCTTCCTTTTTGTATCTCATAAAATCTAGGTAACAAATTAAGTAGGGTTGTTTTTCCTGCTCCAGAGTAGCCTACTAAAGCAACCTTCTCTCCTTTCAAAATTTCTAGATTAATATTTTTTAGATTTTTTAGTTTAGACCCATCATATTTAAAAGATACATTGGAAAAGAACAAATCGTATGATTTATTTATCTCTAAGTGATGATCTTTGTTTTTCAGATTTTCAATAATTAATGGTTTAGTATCTATGATATCAAAAACTCTCTCCGCAGAAGCCATTGCCATTTGGAGTGTTGCATTCAAACTAGCAAGAGATTTTATTGGCTGGTAAGCCATTAGCAAAGCTGTTAGAAAAGAGAAAAATGTTCCTGGAGTAGTACTTCCTGATATAACCTGACTTCCTCCAATAAAAATTATAGCAGCAATTGCTATTCCTCCAATAGTTTCCATTAGTGGTCTGGATATTGAATTAACACGACTTGATTTAAAAGTTAAATTAAATAAATTATTAATTTCAACACCTATTTTATCCTCCTCAATTTTTTCGGCATTAAAGGATTTTATAGTTTTAATTGCTTGCATAGATTCAGTTAATTTTTTTGTGAATGTACCAAATCCAACTTGTGTATTTTTTGATATTTTTCTCAATCTTCTCCCAATTCTTGAAATAGGATATATAACCAATGGAAAGACGAGTATTGCTACTAATGCCAATTTAAAATCATGAAAAAACATCACTCCCACTAGAAAAATAAATGTAAGACTATCTTTAACGATATTAATTATAACATTATGTACACCCCTTGAAAGAGAACCAACATCAGCTAAAAACCTTGATACTAGTGTGCCAGAATTTGTTTTGCTGAAATATGACATATCACATTTCAGCAATGATTTAAGCATATTTAATTGTAATTCGGAGACCATCTTGTAGCCCACGAAACTCATAAGTATGGATTGATAATATGATGCTATACCTTTTATAATTGCAACTATTAGAACTGCTAAAGGAATTATAATAATTAGTTTTTGATTTTTATTAATAAATATTTCATCTAAAACTGGTTGCATCATCCATGCATTAATTGCTGTCGCTGCAGCAACTAAAGTCATACAAAAAACTGAAATTACAAGCTTAAAAGTATGCTTTTTTATATACTCATTGAATAATCTTTGAACTATTTTTGCAGTAGAATTATTCTGATTCACAATTCCCTCTTGTTTATTTGATTCTTGAATTCTGATAAGATAAATCTATTGGATGCTAAAACAGAATTAATTTTAAGATCCGCACTGTTGTAAATTATTTTTTTCCCACATATCTCTTCAATTTTGCCGCCAGATTCAGTTAAAATAAGATCAGCGGCTGCAAGGTCCCAATCATTTTTTTTTGTAAAGCTCAAAGCTACATCAACTTCGCCTTTTGCAACCAATGCAATCTTGTATGCGATCGAACCCATCTTGGTAACTGTTAAATTCTTTAGAAAATTATATTCAGAGAGTTTTTTTGATTCAGAACTACTTATTGCAAAAGAACATAGATTTAGTTTTTTTTTTTTATTAACAGATAGTTTCTGATCATTACAAAATGCACCATTATTTTTTTTTGCATAAAAAAGTTCTTTTGTCTCGGGATTAACGATCATTCCAATTATTGGCTGTGTTCTTTTTAATAAAGCCAAAGAAATTGTATATTCAGGTTTTCCATCTATATATGATCTTGTACCATCAATAGGATCTAAACACCAAAAGTAATCAGAATTAAAACGCGATTTATTATCCTCTGACTCTTCAGATAACCAACCAAATTCAGGTGTCAGCTTTGAAAAAAAATTCATCAAAAAATTATTTATTTTAATATCAGCATCAGTTACAGGCTGATTTTTAGATTTGTATCGTATTGAAGCTTTTCCCTGAAGCTGTTTTGCAATTTCTCCTGCTTCCAATAATACTTTCTTCAAAGATTTTTCTAAGCTATCAATAAAAATATGATTGTCCAATTATATTCCACCAAGTGTAAGGTTTTCAACAAAAAGAGATGGTGCATTAATTCCATAATTGAATTCTAAATCATCGGATGGCACAAGTGAGGAAAATATATTTTTTAAATTGCCAGCAATAGTTATTTCTGTAACTGGAAATAAGATTTTTCCTTTCTCAATCCAAAACCCTGAGGCTCCTCTACTATAGTCACCATTTGAGTAATTGATTGAACTTCCCATTAGTTCAGTAACTAATAGCCCCTTTTTCATAGATCCTATAATATCATTCTTAGAATTTTTTCCATTTTCTAGATAGAGATTGGAATATGATGCAGCTGGAATTGATGAAGCTGATCTTGAGGCATGCCCGGTTGGTTGTTCTTTTAATTGTCTTGCAGAGCTGAGACTATTGTAAAAAAAATTTAAACGGCCATCTTCCACTAAAAATTTTTTACTAGTTGGTATTCCCTCACTATCAACAATTCGGGATCTTAGTTTTCTTTTCATTAAAGGATGATCAATAATATTAATTCCTTTTTTGAATATTCTTTTATTCTTTTTATCTTTAAGAAAACTTGTTCCCTTTATTACAGAAATTGCATTTGATGCATTAAATAGATTACTTAGAAGGCTAGAGGAGACCTTAGAGTCAAAAAAAACATCACATTTACATGTTTTTATTTTTCGTGCATTGAGTTTTTTCACAGCTTCTTTTGAAACTTTTTCACCTATTTTTTTCATATTCCCTAAATCTTGAAAAAAAACCTTTGATTTATAATCATAGGCACGTTCCATAGATTTAGAATTTCCAGCTAGAACAGCAACTATAAAATCAGAGTGAGTTTTATTTGATTGGTTTACAAATCCATTCGAACCCATAAGAATACTTTTTGTTTTTGAAAAGGCAATTTCTGCTCCTTCGGAGTTAATGATTTTATTATTTTTTAATGCAGCATTTTCTAATTCAAGCACCTTGTTATTAATTTCTTCTAATGAAGGTTCATAGGAGTCATTAAGCTCTAATTTTGAAACTTCATTTTCATTAAAATTTTTGATCTGATTTTTATTGGCTAAACCACAAAATTTATTTTGTGGAACTACTTTTACCATTTCAACAACTTTATTAGTCAAATCATCCAAATTTTTTGGCTCAAGGTTTGTAGTCGAAATTATGGACTGTTTTTTATTTTTTATAGTTCTTATCCCAATTTCTTTGATTTCGGAGGTTTCTGTTCTTTCAATTTTACCCAATCTTGAGGATGAGCTTATTGTTTTATTTTCAGAATAAATGATATCAGATTCATCACATCCCTTTTTTTTTAATTTTTTTAAAATTTCTTCTAGAAAATTTTTATTCATAAGATAATAATTTATATTTGAATTTCTTATAATTACAAGTCTAACTAAACTATTTTAAAATGAGCTACTGGGTAATAGGCGGAACATACAAAGACACAAAATTTAAAGAGATTGAAGATGGACATAAACTTCAAAAATATGGCCCTTTCAATTCCTATGAAGATGCAAAAATAAAATGGGATAAAATCTCGTGGCAAAATGTAGATAATTGTTTTGTGAGATTTATAATTTTACCTCATAAATAATTTTGTGTGAATATCAAAAGTGACAGTATTGAACCTGTAAAAACACTAGAATCAAAAATCTTTTTATATGGAACTCTTTTTTTAAATGCATAAACTTGTAGGCTAAAAAAAAGAATTATAAAAAAAATAGATATTAACTTAGAAATTACATTTCCATTCTCATTTAAGAAAAAAGCAATACTAATACAAATTAAACTTAGTGAAAAAATTAATGGGATTATTTGATCAGACTTATTTTCTATTTTAATCGATAAAGATTTAACACCAATTTTTTTGTCATCTTTCATGTCCTGAAATCCGTATATTGTGTCATAACCTACAGTGTAAAACACTCCACCTAAATACAGAAAAAAAATTCCTGAATTAAGCATAGTATTTTGAGTCAAGAAACCGATGACAATTCCCCAGTTAAAAACTATACCCAAAATAATTTGAGGAAAAAAAGTAATTCTTTTGAGTAATGGATAAACTATGACTAAAGGTATAATAAAAAAACTAAATAATATAGCTTTTAGATTAAATTGAATTACTACAAATAAACCAATTAGTAGTTGGAAACATGTAAAAAAGAATGCTGTCTTAATGGAAATTTCTTTACTAGCCAATGGTCTTTTTTTTGTTCGAGAAACCAACCTATCTAAATCTTTATCAAAAAAATCATTTATACAACAACCAGCACCCCTCATAACAAAAGACCCAACAACAAAAAGAATAAAAATTTTTAATAAATTAGTTTCTGAGTTTATTTGATAAGACATCCCCCAAATACAGGGCCAAAGTAATAAAAAAGCTCCAGTTGGATAGTTGTATCTTCCGAGTTTCAATAATATTTGAATATTTTCTAAAGAATTTTTAAACATATTTGACTATTAATATAAATTAGTTTTAGGATTAACTTAAATTCAATTTATAAAAATTTGAAAAATTAACTAATTTTCATCACTATAAAAATTAAACTTTACAAGAGTCTATTATTCTTTCTTTTAAATAATATAGTTAAGTGATTATTAAAATATTGTTCTTATGACAAAGATAAGGTTATTTATAAAAAAAAAATTCATTTTTTCTAAAGAAATTGAAATTGATAGAGAAAAAGAGCATTACTTGAGACGTGTTATGAGGAAAAAAGATGGAGATAAGATTTATGTTTTTAATGAAGAAGAGGAGTGGAGAGCTAAGTTATCTATTAAAAATAAATTTAAAGTAATTCCAATTGATTTAGTAAGAAAAAAGCAGATACAAGATGATATTTGGGTATGTTTTAGTTTAATTAAATCAAAAAATATTAATTATCTCATAGAAAAAATAACTGAAATTGGAGTAAAAAAAATTATACCTCTTATTACTGAGTACTCAGAAAGATTTAAAATAAATCATCATCGTTTAGAAAAGATTATGATAGAGGCAGTTGAGCAGAGTAACGCTATCCACATTCCTAGGCTTGAGAAAACTATGGATTTAAAACAATTTTTTAAAAATTTGGAAGATGATAGGAAAATACTTTTTTGTGATGAGAGAAGGGAAGGCTTAAAGATTTCTGATATTCAATCAATCAAAAAAAATAAAATTGCTATTTTGATCGGTCCGGTTGGAGGCTGGTCAGATAAAGACATAAATATTATTAAAAATAAGAATGTATTAAATATTAATTTGGGTAAGAATATCTTAAAAGCTGATACTGCAGCAATAGTTTCATTGTCGATTGTTAAGGAATTTTTATTGTGAAAAAACAAGATTTAATTTCATTTTTTGAAGATGGTTGCAAAGAAAAAACTGAATGGAGGATTGGAACTGAGCATGAAAAATTTGGTTTTAGAACTAATGATTTAAAGCCTATATCTTACCTAGATATTGAGAAAATTCTTTCAAGGTTAAGTGAGAAATTCCATTGGGAAAAAATTTACGAGAATAGGAATATAATAGCATTATCCAGAGAAATGGCATCTATTACATTGGAACCTGGTGGTCAAATTGAGCTTTCAGGAGCTCCGTTGTCGAATCTTTTCGAGACATGTAAAGAGGTCAATCTTCATCAAAATGAACTATCCGATGTGTGTGAGGAGATGGGGATTGAATTTATGGGAATGGGTGTTCTGCCTAAATGGCAAAGAGAAGAAATAAAATTTATGCCAAAAGAGAGATATAAAATAATGGGTAAATATATGCCTAAAGTTGGAGAAAGGGGATTGGATATGATGCTGAGAACAGCTACAATTCAAGCTAACTATGATTTTTCTTCCGAAAACGATATGGTAAAAAAATTCCGTGTTAGTCAATCATTACAACCTGTTATAATTGCTCTCTACGCTAACTCACCTTTTCTAAACGGTAATCTTACAAATTATCTAAGTTTTAGGTCTCATATTTGGACTCAAACAGATAACAATAGATGTGGATTGTTATCTTTTGTATATGATAAGAGCTTTGGTTTTGAAAGATATGTTGATTATTTACTTGATGTTCCAATGTATTTTGTTATTAGAGATGGAAAGCATATTGATCTAACCGGTTATTCTTTCAGAGACTTCATGAAAGGAAAAGTAAAAAAAGGTTTAAATTTAGTTCCAAACTTTTCTGATTGGAAACTTCATATTACAACTGTCTTTCCGGAAGTAAGGTTGAAAAATTTCATAGAACTTAGAGCTGCAGACGGTGGCCCTTGGTCAAGGGTTTGTGCTCTTCCAGCTTTTTGGACAGGAATTCTGTATGATGAAGAAGTTTTAGATGATGTCTGGAATCTCATAAAACATTGGAATTTTTCTGAAATCATTGATTTTTACGAAAATACAAGGATTGGAGGCCTTAAATCTAAAACTCCAGATAAAGAAAATTTAGAAGTTTTTTGCAAAAAAATAATTAATTTATCATCCAAGGGCTTAGAAAAAAGAAAGATCGAATTGGAAGGTAAAAATGAGTCTTCTTTTCTGGAGCCTCTTAAAAAAATCCTGAATTCAGGAATGTCTCCAGCCTCAGTTTGGAAAAAATTATTTCTAGAGCAATGGGATAATAATATTGATATGTTATACAAGACGAATTACTTTAAGGCTTTGAAACTAAATGAAAAAATTTAATTCAATAGAAGAGATTAGGGATGAAATCGACAAAATCGATTTAAAAATTTTAGAGTTAATTTCAGATAGGAAAGATTTAGTAACCGAAGTTGTTAAACTAAAAAAAAGAGATCAAATAATAGACAAAAAAAGAATAGATTTCATATTAGATAAATTAAGTTCAGAAGCAAAAAAAAAAGGCCTTCCCGAGAGTCTAGTTCAGGGGCTTTGGAATCACATGATAAAGGGATTTATAATGTATGAAGAGCAGATTTTTGATGAAATAAATAGAAAGTAGCTATTTTAAATAGTCCCACCAACAGTCAATTTTTTTATTTTTAGACTTGGTTGTCCAACACCAACTGGAACACTTTGACCTTCTTTGCCGCAAGTGCCGATTCCTTTGTCAAGTTCAAGATTATTAGCAACCATAGTTACTTCTTTTAAAATTTCAGGTCCATTTCCTATGAGAGTTGCTCCTTTAAGTGGTTTGCCAATTTTTCCATTCACAATTTCATATGCTTCAGATGCACTAAAAACAAATTTTCCTGATGTAATATCAACCTGTCCACCACTAAATTGAGTTGCGTAGACCCCTTTTTTAGTTGACTCAATTAATTCATCATGTTCGTATTTTCCTGATAGCATGTATGTATTTGTCATGCGTGGCATTGGAATATGAGAATAACTTTGTCTTCTCCCATTACCAGTTGGTTTTTGTTTCATGAGTCTTGCGTTGAGTCTATCCTGCATGAAACCTTTCAATTTGCCGTTTTCTATTAATACTGTGTTTTCGGAAGGAGTACCCTCGTCGTCTATTGTTATTGATCCTCTTTTTTCAGGTATAGTTCCATCATCGACAACTGTAATTTGTTCAGATGCAACTTTTTGTCCAATTAAATCATAGAAAGCTGATGTTTTCTTTCGATTGAAATCACCCTCCAGTCCGTGTCCAACAGCCTCATGAAGAAGAATGCCAGGCCAACCAGGACCTAAAATTACTGTCTGTTCTCCTGCAGGTGCCTGCTTAGCTGTTAATTTGATTTTAGCTTGTTCATAAGCATCGTCTACAGCACATTTCCAATTATTTTTCTTAAAAAATTTTTCATATGTGATTCTTCCTCCCATACCAAAAGAGCCTGTTTCGATTCTCCCATTTTTTTCAACTGAAACATTAACATTAAGTCTTACGAGCGGTCTTAAATCATTAAAAAATGTTCCGTTATATTTAGTGATTTCTACATTTTGAAAGTTTCCATTTAAGCTGATTGAAACTTGTTTCACTGAGTTATCTATTTTTCTTGCATAGTTGTTTATGTTTTTAAGTAGTGTAATCTTTTTATCCAGTGAAATCAGAGATATTGGATTAATCTTATCATACAAGACTTTGTTAGTTTTACTAAATCCGGTTTTTTGTGGAGTTTTTAAATTTGAACCTTTTTTTACTAACTTAATACCATTAATCAAAGTGTCTTGATTAATTACCGAGCTGTGAAAAAAATTGACTGAATCACCAGAAACGGCTCTAATTCCAAATCCTCTGTCTTGGTCATAACTTGCATTTTTGATTTTATTATCATCAAAGGTTATATTCTCAGAAAAAACTTCTTCAACAAATAGTTCACCATCGTCATAATTCTTTAACAGTTCATCAATTTTTGATGTAACAAGTTTTTCATTCCATTCTTTAGAAATTTTTTTCATAAATTTTCATTTAATCCTTCGTAAAATAATTAACAGTTAAGAACTTGGTTGTAAATAATTACTCACTAGTTTATAATTTATAAGCAAAAATTATTACTGGGTTTAAAATAAATTATAATTGTTTTTTAATTTATCGCCACTATATTAATTTAAGTAAAAAGTATATAAAAACAATGACAAAAATAAATATATTCCTGACTTTTATTTTTTCTCTGGTTGTTTTATCTAACCAGGCCTTCGCAAACCCTAAGGGGCAACCTTATGAATGGCAAATAGGTTTTCAAGAAGCGGCTTCTCCTCTAATGCAAGAGCTAATAAATCTTCATGACTTAGTTTTTTGGATAATTACAGTCATAACTCTTTTTGTTTTCTTTTTGATGGCCTATGTTTGTTTCAAATTTAGCGCAAAAAGAAACAAAGAGCCATCTCAAACAACCCATCATTCTCTTCTAGAGGTTGCATGGACAGTTATCCCATGCTTAATATTAATTGTTATGGCGATACCTTCATTTAAACTTTTATACAAACAGAATGACCTCAGCAATATCGACATGACAATTAAAGCTACCGGTTACACTTGGCTTTGGGGATACGAGTACCCAGACCACGATAACATCACATTTGACGCAGTCATGCTACAAGATGATGAACTAGAAGAAGGGCAACCTCGACTGCTATCTACGGACAATCATTTGGTTTTGCCAGTTGGAAAAAATATAAAAGTTCAAATCACATCTGATCCAAGTGGCGTTATCCATTCATGGGCAGTTCCTGCTCTAGGTGTTAAAACCGATGCAGTTCCTGGAAGATTAAATGAAACTTATATCAGAATAGATGAACCAGGCATGTATTACGGGCAGTGTTCAGAACTTTGCGGTCCTGGTCATGGTTTTATGCCTATAACCATAAAAGCTGTGTCCGCTGATGAGTTTGCAGCTTGGGTTGAAACAGCTAAAGAAGAATTTGCATCAAATAAAGAAGATCTTATAGTCCAAAAATAGAAAGGAAATCATTCAATGTCTAGTCATGCACCATCTTTTTTCACAAGATATTTTTTCTCAACTAACCATAAAGATATTGGCGTTCTTTACATAGTATTCGCAATAATTGCTGGTTTGCTTGGTGGTATTTTTTCATTGTTAATAAGGATGGAGTTGGCCGAGCCAGGTATGCAGATACTGGGAGATGATTACCAGCAATATAATGTATGGATAACCGCCCATGGTCTTTTAATGATTTTTTTCATGATCATGCCGGCAATGGTTGGCGGTTTTGGTAATTATTTTGTACCTCTTCTAATTGGTGCCCCAGATATGGCCTTTCCAAGAATGAATAATTTAAGTTTTTGGTTGCTTCCGCCATCAATATTACTTTTAATTGGTTCAGCTTTTGTAGAAGGAGGAGCAGGTCCGGGCTGGACTTTATATGCTCCTTTATCAACATCAGGTCACTCTGGCCCGGCTGTAGATATGGCAATTCTTGCAATGCATTTAGCAGGCGCATCATCTATTCTTGGTGCCATTAACTTCATCACAACAATTTTTAACATGAGAGCACCAGGAATGACAATGCACAAGATGCCTCTATTCGCTTGGTCTATTTTGATTACAGCTTTTCTTCTGCTACTATCACTTCCCGTTCTGGCCGGAGCCATAACAATGATGTTAACTGATAGAAATTTTGGCACAGCATTTTTTAATCCAGAATTAGGTGGAGATCCTATTTTATTTCAACATCTATTTTGGTTTTTTGGACATCCAGAGGTCTACATTTTAATTCTTCCTGGTTTCGGTATGATTAGCCATATTGTTTCAACTTTTTCAAAAAAACCTATTTTTGGTTACCTCGGCATGGCTTATGCTATGGCTGCAATAGGGGTGGTAGGTTTTGTTGTTTGGGCACATCATATGTATACAACAGGTTTAGATGTTGATACAAGAGCCTATTTCATGGCAGCTACAATGGTCATTGCTGTTCCCACCGGAATTAAAATATTCAGTTGGATTGCTACGATGTGGGGCGGTTCAATAGAATTTAAAACTCCTATGTTGTTTGCTCTGGCAATGATTTTTCTTTTCACTCTTGGAGGTGTAACAGGCGTTGTCTTAGCAAATACTGGAATTGATGTTGCCCTTCACGATACATATTATGTTGTTGCTCATTTTCACTATGTAATGTCGATGGGTGCTCTTTTTTCAATTTATGCTGGATTTTACTATTGGTTTAGTAAAATGTCGGGGCGTGAGTATAATGAATTTTTGGGAAAAATTCATTTTTGGCTTACATTTATAGGTGTTAATATAACTTTTTTCCCGATGCATTTCTCTGGTCTAGCAGGTATGCCAAGAAGGATACCTGATTATCCCGATGCTTTTGCTGGATGGAACTATGTATCCTCCATTGGTGCATACATTTCAGTTTTTGCTGCATTCTTTTTCGTCTTTGTGATAATTGAAGCTTTTGTAAAATCCAGAAAAGCTTCGAAAAATCCTTGGGGAAAAGGTGCAACAACCTATGAGTGGCAGTTAAGTTCACCACCACCGTTCCATTCATTTGATGATTTGCCTAAAGTAAAGTAAGATTACTTAAACTTTTTTTGGGGGGGGTTAGATTAGTGAAGTCAAATTCTATTAATGATCAAATAAGATTTGTCAAACAACAAAGTTCTGTAGATGATTATCTTGCACTTTTAAAACCCAGGGTGATGGCACTAGCTATATTCACATCATTGTGTGGTATGATTTTATCTCCGTTTGAGTTACACCCCTTTCTTTTCTTTCTATCGATTTTTTGTATTTCTCTGGGGGCAGGTGCATCAGGTGCTATAAACATGTGGTTTGATAGAGATATTGATAAACTCATGGAAAGAACTAAAAAAAGACCAATTCCTGATGGCAAAATTTCTCCAGCTGACGCGCTTGGTTTTGGTGTAATACTCTCTCTGATATCCGTTATAACTCTTGGTTTGTCAGTCAACTACTTTGCGGCATTTTTGTTAGGATTCTCAATACTTTTTTATATTTTCATTTACACAATTTGGTTAAAAAGAAAAACACCACAGAATATTGTAATTGGAGGAGCAGCAGGTGCATTTCCACCGATGATTGGGTGGGCATGTGCAGCAGGAGAAATTTCTTTATTCCCAATTTTTTTATTTTTAATAATTTTTATTTGGACCCCTCCACATTTTTGGGCCCTTGCTCTATACAAAGATACAGAATATTCCAAGGCAAATGTTCCCATGATGCCTGTTGTTCGTGGGCAAAGATTTACTAAAAACCAAATTTTTATTTACTCGATATTACTTTCTATATGTTCTATTTTACCTTATATTTCTAATTATGCTGGAGAACTTTATTTATTTTCTGCAATATTTCTAAATATATACTTTTGTTATCTAGCCTATAAAATTTTAAAATCAAGTGACGATTCAAAGACTTTCTTCGCCCCAAAATTATTTAAATTTTCAATTTTATACTTGTATTTAATCTTTTCCATTTTAGTAATAGACTCATATATTTTATAAGATGGATGATAAAAAAAGAAAAAAAAATATCGCTTTGGGGTTAGCATTATTTCTTTTAGTAATTATATTTTACATTGTAACAATTATTAAATTTTAAGATGTATCGAAAAAATATCAAGTTTCAAGCTTTACTGCTAAGTGTTTTCGTTTTATTTATGCTAATGATGAGTTACGCAGCAGTTCCACTTTATAAACTTTTTTGTCAGGTAACAGGTTATGGGGGTACACCGTCTATAAAAGAAATAAATTCCTCGGAGGTTGTTATTGGTGAGATTAATATAAGGTTTGATTCTTCAAGTGAGAGAAACTCATCGGTTTATTTTGAACCTATAAAGAACACAATTAAAGTAAATATTGGTGAGAATAGCCTAGCTTTTTACAAGGCGAAAAATAAGACAGATCAAACAATAAATACGATGTCGGTTTTCAATGTCACACCTTTGCAGGCTGGAAAATATTTCAATAAAATTGAATGCTTCTGCTTTGAAGAGCAGACACTCAACCCCAGAGAAGAGGTGGAAATGCCTGTGACCTTTTTCATTGACCCATCAATAAAAAATGATAAATTTATAAAAGATTTGAGAGAGATTACTTTATCTTATACAATGTTTATCAAAGAATGATCTATGAGTGAGAACCAAAAACATCCCTACCATTTAGTTGATCCAAGTCCTTGGCCTTTAGTTACAGGAATTTCGATGTTGATGGTTGCTATAGGATTTATACAATTTCTTCATTATGAAAAATCATTGCTTTTCTCCATTGGAGGGGCCGCAACACTAATCACTTCATATTTATGGTGGAGAGATATAGTTAAGGAGTCTGAGAGTGGTAAATTTCATAATCAAGTTGTCCAAATAGGTTTAAGGTATGGAATGATTCTATTCATAATGTCTGAAGTTATGTTTTTTTCAGCTTGGTTTTGGGCATTTTTCGATGTTGCATTTTATCCAGGATCTGAAAGCCCAGAGCTAATTGGAAGACAGGATGCCCTTGGTGGTGTTTTTCCCCCAGAAGAAGTTGAGCTGATCCCACCATTTGGGATTCCATTACTAAATACTTTTATATTGTTAGCGTCTGGTGGTACTGTGACTTGGGCACACCATGCACTTAGAGAAAATGATAGAAAAAACTTTTT
>MDTG01179453.1_pt1 | contig 13413 bp, 5 predicted proteins | sample 811421 | NCBI WGS metagenome assembly MDTG01 (sample SAMN05326645, study PRJNA326480) | marine metagenome | isolation source: seawater | place: Pacific Ocean: South East | collected 2011 | reverse complement strand
AGTGCTTATTTTAGCTGTTAAGTCAAACCATATACCTGCTATAGATATAATACCTATGATTATACCTATTAATGTTTTTATGTCAAGTTTTACCTGTGACTTTTCTGACAACTCTTCCATTATCTAAACGTGTAATTAATTCCAAAATTGGAGTTAAACATCTCTGAGTCCCAGAACTTAGTGTATTCTCCTTCAATAAACAAACCAAATGACTTGCTAATTTTAACACCAAATACTAAACCTGCTTGGTAATCACTCCACTGCTCTCCTTCAAGCAAGTCATTGTGACCACCCTTACCCCAGCTATTTCTATGTAAATAACTAAAGTCCTCATTACCTTTTATATATTTATGATAAGGTAATATCCAGCTACCATAGGCATGAAGCCAAAAGTTAGCTTTGTAATGATAGAAGTCAAAACCGACGACCGGAGCAATCTCAGCAAAAGGATCTAACTCAGCCCAAGCCTCTTGATTGTATCTATTTAATAGACTAGGCATTATTCTATCTCTAAAATCAGCATCAGTATAAGCTACAATATTTCCTTGTGCATTAACCCAATACCAATCATATGTTTCATTTCCATATTCATCGTTTTGTGAATAATATATATCATCGTAGCCATATTCAAAACCTAGAGTATACCATGGGTTTACAGCATTACCATCTTCATCTTGTTCATTTAACCATATCTCTACAGGATTATAACCATAAGGACGTTCATGTGTTCTATATATTGCGCCTGCAGATATACTAAACTTCTTACCAATAGGTAACCTGGCTCTTATTTCACCAGATAAATATTTAAAATCAATTTTACCTGTTTCTCTAGCTTCAAATTTAGCTATATGATAGTCACCAGTATGTCTTACAAATAATCTTTTATTTGTAAACTCACTGCCGTTGTGTCTTTCTTTTTCCCAATGCAATAGGTATTCTAAACCATCTACTGCTGAAGTAGGCGCGGATAAACCTATTTGTTTTTCTACTTGTTGGTTACCTGTCCAGAAAGTTCCTGGTTTTGTTTCATAATCAAACCTAGCTAACTTACGTATACCTAAACCATATCTATAGTTAAATGGGTGATAATTAGCTCTATCTTCTACTTGTGGTATACCGTAAAAATCGTCTGGGTTAGTACGTATAAAGTAGTTCGGTTGTACAGCTTGAGCGTTTTCTATATTACCAGCTGCATAGAACGTACCGTACTTTAAAAAGTCTTTGTATAATTCTTCAATAAATTGGGAGTGAGCATTGCTAGATATTAGCAGTGCTAAGATTATTATTAGTTTTTTCATAGTAAAGTCGGTTTATCTTTTTATTATTACTTGTTTTTACTTTCTTTTAATTTTTCTATTTGAATTTCTACTACCTCTTTGTTTGTTCTTTTTTTCAATAGCTTTTAGTTCGTCATACACTAGTTCTATAAAATCATTCTCTTCATTTTTAGCATTAACATCCCAAGTTCTCCAACCCAATAATAATGCTATTCTTTGATAAGCACTATTTCTACTATCTAAAGCTTCAGATATAGAATTTAATTCTACAATAACCCTGTCTAAAGGAAGGTTAAATGCAGCAGAAACAAAACTACCTAATATTTCATAGCTTGGTGATATATTTAATCTACCATCAGCGATTATATCCATTCCTCTTTCGTTAATAAGCTCTTTATTATATTTTTTAGTTAAATGAGCACCATATAACTTTCTAGCTTTAGAACCAATTGGTGGAGATATATTAGCTAATTCAATTAACGTTTGAGTGTGATCAGCTCTAAATCCTTTAGCTTCTTCTTTATAGTATTTATTTATTGTATTTTTCAATGTTGATATGACAGCACCGGTTAAGCCAGATCCTCTTAATATAGTATCAACCATACTATTAACTATTCTTTCTGTTTTAGTGTTAATTATTTTTTGTCTTTTTTCGTCATCGTCTTCTGGATCGAATTCTGGTAGTAAAGCAAATAAAGCGTTTTGTAACGATGCAAATATTAAGTTTTGTACAAAACCGTAATACATTATTTTACTAACGTTTGTTTTCCAATCACCTCTACCGTTAACTAAATCTTGACCAGCTTTTTTCATTAACCTAACATACTGCATTGGAGTGTTTTGGAAAGCTAATATTAATCTACCTAAATGACTTGCTTGTTGAGATGATATTAACATAGGGTCACCAGATTGCTGTGTTTCGTCTGATATTTTAACAAAGTCCTCAAAAGCTTTTGCGTCAGCATCTTGTTGCGACATACCTTGTTTTAAATATGTTTTAGTTCTATTCATTAAAAACGTAGCACCACCAGTAGCAATAGCCATACTATCTGCTATTTGTGTAGGTGTAAAACCTATTTTTAATAAATAAGATATAATTGCAGAAGCTTTATCTTTAGAGTTTTTAGCGGCATTAGCAATCTCTTGTTCTTGAACATCAGATCTTAAACCACCTCTTCTCTGTTTTAGTTTGTCAGAATTAAATATTCTTACCCACGTCTTCCAGTAGTTTTTCTGATCAGCAAAAGCGGCTGCTGCTTTTAATGGGTTGTTATCAGACCAGTTAACAAAGTTTGTAAACGAAAGCATTTGTAGCAATGCTGAACGTCTGTTGAAGAACATTATTGTACCGACAGAGTTGTTTACCCACTGCATCCATCTTCCTTCTATATCACCCATTTTCCCTGGTCTATTACTACCAGACTTCATTCTACTTATTATATTTTCTAAAGCTTTTCTATAAGAAGTTCCATATAAAGCCTCTAGTTTATTTAAGTTTTGTTCGCTAAATATCTCATCTACATTTGATATAAACTCAGCTAGATATTCTTTTCTACTAACCTTTTGATCTAATTCGTTTAAATCTTTTAATATACTACCCACATCCCAATACTCTTCTGGTTCAGCCCATTTTTGTTTTTTAGTTATCACCTGAAGTGTGTTAGCAAAGTTTTTATAATCTTGATTTTGATTAACAACATTAATTAATGTTTGTTGATCTCGTTTAGATATACCAGGTACTTCAAACCCTGATTTGTTATATAAGTATACTCTTATAGCTTGGTCAAGTGTAAAACCTGTGTCTCCTATTTCTTTATCTAAATTCTTTTTTATTTCTGGGTTTGCTTTTAATAATGCTCTGTAATCATTTTTCATAGCTTGTCTAGCAGCTTCTATAGCACCAATACCTCTAACATAAGGTGTAACAAGATTATCTTCAAACCATTGTTGATCTTGATCACCCTGCTTGCCTTTACCAGCTAAAACATATTGAGTTAAACCTCTAAAATCATCAGCACCATGAGCGAAAAATTTAAACTTACCTTTACTAGCACCTTTTTTTCTGGCAACAATTTTTGAATAAGTAGTATCAGCTCTAACACCAGTGTTACGCTCTATCATTTCATTTAACTCACGACTAACACTTCTTTTTCTATCTGATCTAGCTTGTTGAACTTTACCTTTAACATCAAAAACATTTAAAACATTTTGAACAGCTTGAACATTTTTATAAGCATCATCAACGAAATAAAAATCATTAAAACCTTGAGCAACTTTATTTATTATCCAAGCGGCTTTAGCAGCAGGTGTACCATTTTCTAAACCAGTTATATTTTCTATAGGTATATCTATACCTATACCTTTTAAAAACTCTTGTATTGCTTTAGCTGAAGCTTGAGGTCTAGCTGTTAGCACAAATATATTTTCATTACCAAACTTATCAATAGCTTTTTTAATTCTAGGAGCTAATGGTCCCGGTCTTCCTTTTACAACTTGATTAAATTCATTAAAATCAAATGTAGCACCTTGCGATTTTAGCTTTTCATCTTGAGCAGCAAACTGAGCTGGTGTTATTTTTTTAACCTTACCATTAGGCATTGTGACTATTATTTTACTAGCACTAAAAGCAAGCGTATCATCAAAGTCGTAAACGCTTATACCTTTTGGTTCTACACTCACAGATCTACTTCTTTCTACTAAATTTTGATTAGTTAATACTTGAGCAAATTCTTCTATTTTTATATCAATAGCTCTTTGAGCTCTACTTAAAGCTTGTGTTTCTCCAGTTACAGCGTAAAAACTTTTTATTTTGTTTTCAGGTATTGCGTAAACTCTTAGATCACCTAACGAACTTGTTCTACCATGTACGTCATCTTGTATTTGTGATAACACTTCTGTTCCTATTGACTGACTAAAGTCTGAAACTATATTCATTAAATCTTTTTCTGTTGCTAAACTAATTAAATCGGAACCAGGATATTCAAGCATGGTATTTATAGTACCTAACTGATACACAGCTATTTTACCAAACGTGTTTGAAGATGGATTCTTGTGTTCACCTTTAGCTCTTAATCTTTCTCTAAATTTTTGCTCTATAGACTTATCTAATTGTTTTTGTATTTTATCTTTTTTATCTTGAGATAGTTTGGGATTTTTTAACTCCTGTATTCTGTTAGCGTCTCTCTGATCAATATACGCTTTGGCTTCTTTGTATTCTGGGTGATTAAAGTTTATGTTGATTTCATTATTGTCGTATCTAGCTCTTTCTTTAGCTGTTATACTATTATAACCTTTACCATCTAAACCTACAAAAGGAGCTTGATTTTCTGCGTATATTTGAACTTCCTCTATCTTTGTCAAGCCTCTCAATGCTTTACCTATATTACCATTTGCTTGTAACCATGTTAGATAACCTGGTATCAGTTTTGGATTAGCAGCAACAATTGACTGTGCTTTTTCTAATATATAAACTAACGCTGCTAAGTTATTTGCGTTAATTGTTTTTATATCTTCACCAAAAGCTTCTTCAAAAGCTTTTTCAGCTGCTTTTTTACTTTCAAACTTTTGGTTTAATATTTTGTTTTGTATTTTTAAAACAAAACCACTACCAGCTTGTATTATTTTAACACCAGTAAAAGGAACACCACCTTTTTTAGCTTTACCTATTTTGTTAAATATTCTAAGGCCATCTGGTTGGTTAGGATCTATAACTCTATCATGTATACCTAATAAAGCTCTTTGTTCTGTTTTACCAAAAGCATTAAAAAACTCACTAGGCAAAATACTTACTAGCTTAGAAGAGAAAGGTACTATTGCTTTTTTCTTTTCGTCAGGGCTCATGTTTAAAAACTTATCTAAGTATGGTTTTACTTTAGCACCAGCTTTTGTTTTAGAATATTCTTTCAAGGGGTTTATAAAACCAGTTATAGATTCTGTTTCAAAAGCTTCTTTTAAATATAGATCTTTTATAAACTCATAACCTTTAGGTAAATTATTAAGATGGTTATCTAGTTCAGTAAAGCTACCTTGCGCACCTAATATTACAGCGGCTTCATAGTATTGGATTGCAGCTCCACGAGATATAGATCTTTTAACACCACCTCTTTCAGCTTGCTCCATGAACTGATTAATCTTATCTACAGCGTTAACAACACCTTTTGCTAGTTGATTTTTATTAAACTCTTGAGCTAGTGATCCATTAGGATTATTTACTATCTCATCTATCATAAGTTCTAAACCAATTTCTTGAGCCATGTGTTTTGCTAATGCTTCTTTTCTTCCTCGTATTAACTTACCCTTAGCATCGTAAAATTGAGATAAATAAACATTGTCATCTAGTTCAATAGCATTATCAGCTCTAAAAACTAAATCATGCCCAGATGTTCTACCAGCATTATCAGTACCCATTTTTTCTCTAGCTATCTCTTGACCAACCCACTCAGGGTATGGCACTCTAACTTCATCACCGTTTTCTAGCTTAATTGTTTTTTCAATAACCTGAGGTATACCACCATTAACATCACCATTTTTTTGCGTCTTACCTTGTAGCCATGTTGTGGTTGAATTAGTTAATACATCTTGTTTTAAGTTAAGTAGGTTTTCTCTTAATTGACCTCTTGTTCCTAAGAAATTAATCATTGCGTCGTAAACCAATGATTCACCAAGATTCTTTTTAAGCTCTTTTATTATAGGTGAGTTCTTAGCGTTTATAGATTTTACATTACTCAATGCTGTGTCTAAGTCTCTTATTATAGGTAGTAATAAAGTTTTAACTTTTTTCTTTTCATCGGCTGTAAGCTTTTGACCCATTTTTATTTTTGATGCTATTTTTGTAGCTGCTTCAGCTTCTTGCTTGGCTATCATTAATTCTTCTGGGTTTAAAGAAGTATCTTGTATATCTTGAGTTGTTTGAGTACCTTCTCTATCTACATCTATAGACTTTGTTTTAACTTGTCTTTTTAATCTGTTAGTTACATTACCAGTTTTAAATCCTATATAGGAATTTAAATATCCAAACAAACCTGTACCTATTGTAGGATCATAATTATTTAAATGTTTTACTAATTCAAATCTAGCATCTTCAATAACTTGTTGTCTAGACTGACCATATATATTACTACCTTGTTCTAACTTAGCCCCAATCAAACCATCAAAAGCTCCCGTATCTATCAAAGCTTTAGCTGTCATATGTGCTTTACTACCTATAAATTCTTCTTTAGGATTAACAAGAGCATCTAGTTTTTCTTGATTAATTTTCTCATTCATATTTATAGACTTCTTTCTACCTGATTCATCATCTGGTGTAAAGCTGTCTAACATCCTTTGCTCTTGATTACTTAACTTACCTTTTTCTATATTCTCTTTATAGTTTAGCATAAAGTCATAAACTTGACGGCCAGTTTCAAACTCATATTTTTTTAAACCAAACTTTTGTTTAACTACATTTATAAGGGTTCTACCCATTCTTAAGAAACCGTTGTCGCCTAATTCTTGATAAGTAATTTCATTTTTAAATAAAGCATCGGAAAACATAGTTAACCACTCGTCTTGATCTTTTCCGCCTTCATCTATTTTAGCACCTATTAATCTATATTTTTTAGCTCTTCCTTCTAACTTACTTAAAACACCTTTTTCTTTTAATATGTTTTTAAACTCAGTAACAACTTTACCTATATTTGGATTTTTCTTAAATTCAGATTTTATTATTTTATGTAGTAACTCATGACTAGCAACTGATACAGCTTGATTTTCAACAGCGGCTTCCATGTTTATATATATTTTACCATCTTGTTCTAACCAACCATCTGTAAACATTTCTTCTGAAAAACCTGCTTTTATTAATTGATCTAAATTTTTTAATTGTATAGTTTCTACACCAAAAGTGTCTTTAAACATTTTAACGTCACTTTGTATTGCTTGTTCTGCAGCGGACTCAACTAGTTCTTGTAGTTTTATTTTTTTAGAATCTATTTGTGCATTTATTCTATCATGATGACTTTCATCGTATTTTTTTAGATCAGCTTCTAACTTTCTAATATCCTGCTGTATTACCGCGTGCTCAATTAACTCGTCGGGTGTATTAAACATCCATGCTGGAAAACTACCATCACTTATAGCTTTTATTTGATCAGCTAATTCAGTAGCTTCTTTTTTTGTTATTTTACCCCTATCAGCAGCCGCATTAAGCTTTTGTCTAGTACCTTTCAAGTCTTTACCTAAAATAACCATGTTTGCTAGTCTAGCTTTTTTACTATCAGGTGTAGCAAAGTTTGCGACACTAGTACCACCAACTAATCCACCAGCAGCAAATGATAATATAGATGTTTGAACAAAATCTTTTAAATTATAATCTTGTTTTAAAAACTCTTGACCAGCTTGCTCGTTTATATTTCTATTGACAATACCAACCTCACCTAATTGCTGTACGTTTTCTTGAGCAAACTCTTTAAAACCTTCATTAACAAAAGTTCTTAGTGTAGCTCTATCAGGTATTAATCTTGATAGTTGTTGTTTTAATGTATTTTTAGCCGCTTCTTTCCCACCTTGTTTATAAGCTTTTATAACATCATTTATTCTAACGTTTCCAGCAACCCAATCATCTAGCTTATTTAAACCAGGTAGTCTAGGATTTATAGGACCTGTTACAGCATACAGTAAAGCCATTTGAGCAGATGCAGAGTTAGCTAATTTCTCAGCTTCATTAAAAGGTATACCAGCGTCTAAAGCTGCTTTTAACACACTTTCATGACCAGTTGAAGCACCATAAAAAGCTTGGAACATTGTAGCGTCAACAATTCTAGGATCAAAAGGCATGTTAACACCAAATGTTTCTTTTGTACTAGAGTATCTACCTGTTGATACGTTTCTAGCTCTTGTGTTTAAAGGTTTTAAACCTCTTAACTGTCTTACTTTGTTTAAACCTTGTAAGTATTTAAGCGATGCAACTGTTCTTAAACTTCCAGCGCCTTTAGTTCCAAGTATTTGAAATACTATATTACCTATTGTATGACCCATTATACCAGAAGCACCTCTTAAATTAAAGTCATTATCAACAGCCCCTTCTTCTTTTATCTTTTTTATTAATTCTTGTTTTTTCTCTGGATCCATTGTATCACCTACGCTTACACCAACTGTTTGGTTATATAGTTGACCATCGTAATCGTCAACAGTATATCTTACTCCATCAATCTCTAAAGTCTTACCTCTAGCTAACATGTATTTCATTTGTTTTGTTGGATCAGCAAGATCTAATTCTCTCCTCAACATTCTTGCTTCATTAGCATAACCATCAAGCCCAACAAGATCACCTAAAAATATACTTGTATCTTCAAGACCTTCGCCAAGACCTAGGAAAGCATTACCAATAAATTCACCTAAACCTAAAAAACCGCCTTCTAATTCTGAATCGTCAGCTCTGTTTTTTAAGTACTCGTGTTGTTTTTCTTTATTCTCTTGATCTCTAAATAATTTATTTTTAAAATGAACAGAATTATAATATCTATAGTTGTCATAATCAAAAACACTATAACCACCTTCATTTTCTTTTTGCCAAAAAGCAAACGCATCATCTATGTTTTTAAACTCAGAATATTTATTAGTATCAGCGTTATAATCTTCTAAAAATATTTTTTCATTAGCTCTAACGTTAACATCAGCTATATAACCGTCTAAATACATAGATAACTGTCTCTCGTAAGCAACTCGTAAATCTTCAGTTTGATCACCAAACGCACCCCAAAAACCATCTTCAAAAGCACCTTCTTCATATAATTCTTTAAAGTCTTCAGAGTGTCCACTTCTATTTAACCAACCTTGAAAATCTTTTATATTAATTCCTAGGTTTTCTAAATCGCTAGCTTTGTAAAACTTATTTACAAAACTGTTATCATTTTCTTGATTGTAAAATAGATGCGAAGAATCCGCGTCTACGTCTAGATCGTTTTGTCTAACTCTTTTTTGTATTTGTTCGTCTAATGATACTTCTTCTTTTATATCACCATTCCATACTTGATATTCATACCACTCTTGATCAGTGTCAAAATTATCTCTTGAAACTTCATCACCTAAACCCCCAGATCTATAACCTTGTCTTTGATTCATGTAACCAAACTTAAGGTCCATGAATTTCATATTTCTTTCCTTTATAAGTATTTCATTTACCTCTTCTTGCTCTTGTTCTATCTCAGAGTTAGGTCTTTCGTAACCTCTAATTCTTAAGTCCTCAGGAGTAGCCTCAACAGCATCTGGGTTTTGAACTAAGAACATTACTTGTTGATCTTCGTCTAACCCGCTAATATCTTGTACACCGTTTTGTGTTAAGTATTTAGACATGTGTTAAATTTTATTTTGAATTTTTTCTAATATAATCAGCTATTTCTTGTGCGCTAGGTGATTTAATACCTGAATCTATTAAAGCTTGTCTAGCCTCACTAATAGTTAATTTGTCTTTTTCTGTAGTTACTATTTCGGGTTCAGTATTGCTAGGCGTGCCTGATCCTTTTATGATCTCTACTTTACCATCTGGATAATGATACTCTAAACCACCATCGTCATAATATCTTATTTCAAAACCGCTAGGATCTTTAGGCATTCTTCTTTGGTAGTATCTATCACCCGTTTGAAAATGTTTTCCATCAGAAGCATAATGACTACTACCGTCAGCTTTACTAGTACTTGGATTAACTTTTCTTTGACTAGCGCCTGTTTGTGATTGCTTAACTAAAACATCCATATAGTTATTTACAACTTGATCTCTTAACTCGCTAAAACTTAAGTTACCATCTTTATATGCTTGTATTTGATCTTTCATACCATCAGCTAAAACAACGTTGCCAACTAAACCGTCATGTAGTATAGACATCAAAGTTGAAGTACCACCTTGATCAATAGCTGTTTTTAATTGATTTTGATACTGAAAATATAAAGGATTATTCTGGCTTAAAACTTGACCTGTTTTTAAAGCGTTCTGATAAACACCAACACCCATTTTAGTCATAGCTGAAGCTGTTTCATAATCTTTAATAGAGTAGTCAGGCATATCATTTAATGATAGTTCGCCATCTACACCAACAAATTTAACGTTTCCAGTCTCATCTATCATCATATCTAACTCTTCATTATAAACACTTCTTAATAGGTTTACGTTAGCTTGATTTTCACCATACATAGATATAGTTTGACCTTCAATATCACCTATTAAATCTTTTTTATTCTCACCATAAAGCTTCATCTGTTTATCTAAGTTTTCAAATGAACTTTTTATTTGATTCATCTTAGCAACTCTATCCATATAATCTTGACTACCAACTTCATACTCGTCTACACTGTTAGCGGCATTAACATACTCTTGTTTTTGTTGAGACAAAAATTCAGATATATTACCTCTGTACTTAGTAGGTATCGCAGCTAGATCAACATCAGCTGGTAATTTTTTTAAATAGTTAGCTAGCTTCTGCTCATAGAAATTTTTTACAGATCTAGTGGGGTTGTCGCTACCTTTACCTAATGTAGCTGCTTCATAACCCACGTCAAAAGCCGTTTTAACGTTAGTATAACTACCGCCACCAGCAGCGTCGTAAATTGATTGTTGGTTATAATACATAATATTTTATTTTGGTTTTCCTTTTAAAAACTGACCCATATTTGGTACAGCCATACTTGCTGCGTCACCAATACCAGATATTAACATTTGATCACTTTGAGATTTAGCAGCTTGAGCAGCTTGAAGTTCTTGACCAGTTAACTGCATCATGGTATCTATCTTACCTAGCTCGTGTTCTCTTTTCTGATACTCACCTGCTATTTGTGAATTTTGTATTTGAGCAGCTTGGTTCATTGTTCTAGACTGATTAGCTTGCTCTTGTTGACCTATATCAACAGAAGCTTGTTGGGCTTGTTGATTTGATTGACCAGCCATAGCTTGTGCTAAAGCAGCTATACCAGATCCACCTGCAGCTTGACTAAATTGATCCATAGTGTTTGCTTGACTTTGTAAAGCTTGTGTTTTAGCAAAGTCTGCCGCTTGTGTATTAACGGTTGCATCCTCATATACGTTCTCCATATTATCATATAGATTAGAGGTATCCATGTTTTCAAATTGTTGTCTCTGCATATCATATGCTCCTTGAGCGTTCTTCAACTTAGCTTTTTTCTTTTTTCTACCAGCTAAACCCATACCTATTTTAGCTGCTACGCCTACAGCTTGAGCTATCATTGGTAATGCTTTTAACGGTGAAGATCCTTGGTGTTTTTTCATCTTAATTTATTTATATTATTATTACACATTATTTGCTAGATTCAAATATTTCTGAACCTACACTGAACAATTCTGCTTTTACCGTAGAGTTGTTACTCATCTCAACTTCAGCGTAGTAACCCAGCAAACTAGCCATGTTAGCTCTATTATCTTTACTAAATAAAAAGAAACTACTACTAGTAGGTAAAGCTGTAGAGTTAGCTATATCAGCTGTTATTACACCTGTAGCATAATTTATAGCTGTTATAACGCCAACCTCAATAACATTGTTACTGTTCAATATAGGACTAGGAGTTCCCTGCATAGTTTCACTAGCAGGATTAACATAGTATAATACGTCTCCTAATTGTACTGATTCGTTTAGTTCGTTAGTAAATGTTACTGTTATACTTGGCATATCTATTTATTTTATGGGTTAGCTCCGTCATTAGCAAAAGCAAACATTACTTTTAAGTTATGTACATCATTAGTAGCTACGCTTGGACTAAAGTTAGTTATTGTAACTGTTATATCCATATACAACTGCCTACTACTTGTACCTTGATTTGTAACTGAAAAACTACTTAAACTAGTGCTGTATGTAGCACTGTTAAATTTTGTTGTGGTAGCACCATAGTTACCAGCTGTAATAGTAATATCACCAGTAGTGTCTACATATGATGGAAAATCATTACTAGATAAATTAACACCAGCAAAAGTATATGTTATTGTTGATGAACCTGATGTTCTACCTGTAACCTGCTGTATATAGCCACTAGGATATAGTATCGCACTATTACCACCTGTTACATCTTGAAACTGTGTAGTTCCTATGCTAAGAACATTAGTTGTTCCACCACCACCTCCAGATACACTATTACAAAACTCATCTATATTAAAGTTTATAACAGTGTTGTTTACACCATGCTGCCAGTTATACCAGTCTGATCCAGTTATAGTTAATTTTTTATTAGCGTTTCCACTATTGTCAGCAGATCTTGCCGCTGTGATTGTTCCAGCTACTATGTTAGCATCACCAGTTACACCGTAATGACTTGATGTTAATGTTATACTACTTGAAAGACCATTAGCACCGCTAAAAGTAAAAGCGTCATTATCTTGTATAACGGTAACAAAATTAAACTCAGCGTTATTATTACTTTCAATTTCAGTACCACTTTGTCCATTTATTGCATTAGCTCCAGCGCTATGATTTATAGCTGTTCCAGCGTAATTAGTGTACGTAGAAACAACAGAAGTTAATGTTCCTCTACTTGTTGATGAAGCATTAACTGTTACGGTTTTAAAACCTCTTCTATTTATAGTGAAAGGATTTGTTTGTGATATATTATCTGTTGTTGCTGGTTCCTTGTCATCAGCAGTTATAGTTACTGTATAAGTTACATCAGCTAAAACTAAAGGTAAAGTAATTAATTGAGCGTGTTGTCCGTTGCTACCTATTGTTAAACTACCAGAATTAGTGCTAGAACTAGTAAAATTACCTGCTGAAAAATCATAAGTATGACTATCACCTGTTCTAGTTATGTTAACAGTAAATTTAGCACCTACATCACCATATACAGTTAAACCTCTTTTAGTTAAAACATACGGAGCATCTGAAGTGTCCATGCTGTAACTATTAATTCTATTTAAAGCAACTGGTATATCTTCAGCGTTAGCTGTTATATTTATAACATCAGCAGTGTCTGTTATCAAAGGTATTATACCATCAACATTAAAAGTTGTAGCAGTGTGATTAGTGCCAGTACCATTTGGTGTACCTACTATAACATAGTTATCAACATCCCCTGTTGCTACAACACAAGTTGGAGGTATTTTAAAATAATGCCCGCTAGTAGCAGTTACAGTTCTAGTAAATAAATCTACTGTAGTACCGCTTGT
>MDTG01417211.1_pt1 | contig 13414 bp, 11 predicted proteins | sample 811421 | NCBI WGS metagenome assembly MDTG01 (sample SAMN05326645, study PRJNA326480) | marine metagenome | isolation source: seawater | place: Pacific Ocean: South East | collected 2011 | reverse complement strand
TCGGAATTTGAATTATTTCAAGAAGATTTAGAAAGAATAGAACCTCATATTGAATCCGCAATTAAAAGAGTTCCTATATTTGGAGAAGTTGGTGTTAAAAAAGTATACAATGGAGCAATATGTTACACACCTGATGGAAGCCCTATTGTTGGTCCGGCTTGGGGTTTAAAAAACTTCTGGTTAAATGAAGGGCACAGTTTTGGTATTACAGCAGCCGGAGGTGCTGGTTGGCAAATTGCTGAATGGATTATTGATGGAGAGCCAACAATTGATATGCTCGGAGTTGATCCAAGAAGGTATGGTGATTATGCAACTGAATCCTACCTCATTGATAAAAATGAGGAAGCTTACGCTAATGTTTTTACTATTCATTATCCTGATGAAGAGAGAGAAGCCGGGAGGCCACTTAGACAAGCGCCTTGTTATGATAGATTAAAAAATTTAGGTGCAGTTTTTGGTCAAAAATTTGGATGGGAACGTGCAAACTGGTTCGCGCCTGAGGGCACAAAACAGGAGGACCACTGGTCCTTCAGGAGATCTAATTGGTTTGAGCACATTGGAAACGAATGTAGAAATGTAACAGAAAATGTTGGGCTGCTTGATATGACCGCTTTTGCAAAATGTAGAATATCAGGATCAGGAGCAGAAGAATTTTTAGATAATTTAGTGGCTAATAAGTTGCCAAAAAAAATAGGTAGAACAAATTTATGTCATGCACTTAATTCAAAAGGCGGGGTCCATTCAGAGTTTACAATAATGCGAGAAAAAAGTGACAGCTTTTACTGTGTATCTGCGGGCGCTTGGCAAAGAATGGATCATGATTGGATAAAAAAACATATGCCAACTGATGGGTCAGTTCAGTTTGAAAATATTACTAATCAAGTGGGCGTTTTAGTTTTAGCTGGACCAAAATCTAGAGAGCTCTTACAGAGAGTTTCAGAAGATGATTTCAGCAATGATGCATTTCCATGGTTATCAGGAAAACAAATAAAAATTGGTTGCGCTGAGACTTTAGCAATTAGAGTTAATTTTGTAGGAGAGTTAGGTTGGGAAATCCATTCTCCAATCGAAGTTCAAAATCATATTTTTGATGCTTTAATGGATGCGGGAAAAGACTTAAACCTAAAACCATTTGGTATTCGAGCAATGGACTCACTTAGATTAGAGAAATCATACAAATTGATTGGAACCGAATTATCAATTGAGTATGCCGGTTATGAGTCTGGAATAGGAAGATTTATTCATCCTAATAAAGGAACATTTATTGGAAGAGATTCACTCAATGAATGGAGAGAAAAGGGATTTGAAAATACTTTTGTTACTATGGAAGTACATGAGGTGACAGACGCAGACGCACTAGGTAATAACCCGATTTATTCTGATGGAAAAGTTATTGGACGTGCTACTGGAGGTAACTATGGTTTTAGAGTACAAAAATCACTTGCATTAGGCATGGTTAGCCCTGAATACTCTGAAGTTGGAACAAAACTGCAAATGGATATTTTAGGAACAATGCATGACGTTACAGTAATACCTGAAAGTCCATATGATCCAGAAAATCAAAAACTTAAAGCATAACAATTTTCAATAAGTGAGTGGACTTCATTCAATTTATCAAGAGCTCCTAGTTAATAATCAGATCGAGTATAATCAAAATCAAGAACGCACAATCACCTTTCTCTCAGAATTTTTAGATAAAAGTTCAAAAGGATTCCTTAATTTTTTAGGAAAGTATATTAGGAAAAAAAGTAATAAATGCTGTTTTTATTTGCATGGCAAAGTTGGGACAGGAAAAACTTTTATTTTAAACCTAGCATTCAATTTTATTACAAATCAACAAAAGAAAAAAATTCACTTTCATGACTTCATGATTGATGTTCATGATAAATTACATCAACTTAGGAAAGAAGAAGCAGATAAAGATAAACTGATATCTAAGTTAGCAAAAGATATTTCAAATAAAACGCATTTCCTATTTTTTGATGAGTTTCAAATAACTAATATCGCTGACGCGATGATACTTGGACATTTATTTGAACAGCTGTTTGCAAATAATGTACTCATCATTTTAACATCAAATAGCCATCCAGATGAACTTTATAAAGATGGTCTCCAAAGAGAGCTTTTTTTACCATTTATAAAAATGATCAAATCTAAATCTAGAGTATTTGATATTGATATAGATGATGATTTCAGAAAAAAAAATATCAACAATTCAAAGTTTTTCTTCTTATCGAACAATCCTGTTACTAAACTTAGAATAAACGATATCCATAATCATTTAAAAGGACATGAAAAAGTATGTGATAAGATTATTGAATTCAAAAAAAGAGCTTTTATTATTAAACAACTAGCAAATAGAGTTGCACGTTTTTCATTTTCTGAGTTATGTGGTATTGATGCAAGTTCAGAAGATTTTATTAATTTAGTAAATCATATTGATACCATCATAATAGAAGATGTCCCAGATTTTTCTAATGATAATATTAATGAGCAAGAAAGATTTATAAATTTGATTGATGTTCTATATGATCGTCAAATTAATCTCGTGATGAGTTCTGTATCTCCTATAATCACAATAAAAAGTAGTAATAGATTGAATGAAAAGTTTATTCGAACTAAAAGCAGACTTATTGAGATGGAATCTAAATTTAAATTGTTATGAAAGTCGCGGTCATAGGCGCTGGAATTGTTGGCCTCTCAACTGCAAATTGGCTCCAGAATTACAATCAAGAAACAGTTCTTTATGATATGAATGAGCCAGGCAGTCAAACTAGTTTTGGTAACGCAGGCACTTATGCACAGTATGCAAATATACCAACAAACTCACCATCATTTATGTATCTATTTCCATACTTATTATTTAGTAGAAACAGTCCATTATTTATCAAGCTAAAATATTTCCCTAAGCTATTACCATGGCTATACCAATTTCTTAAAAATAGTAAGAGAAGTAAAGTAAACGATACAAGTGACAAATTAACTGTATTGCTCAAAATGATGGAAAATGGTTACCAAGATCTATTTAGAGATGCTGAATGTACAAAATATTTAACTAAGGAATCAATATTATACTTATGGTCTAATAAGTATTTTTTTAGTAATGCAAAAAAAGATTTTGCAAAGAGGATGGAAACAGGATCTAAAATTACAATTTTAGACAAAAATCAGGTTTCTGAAATAGAGCCTAATATTAAAAATATATTTTGTGGCGGAGCATTATTTGAAGGCAGTTACTTTGCTAACGATCCAAAGAAAATAAGTGAAAGTTTGTTAAAATTATTTATTGATAGAGGGGGCTTATTTAAAAAGGAAGAAGTTTTAGATATAGTGTCTGAAACAAATCAGATTACTTTAAAAACAACAGAGTCAACTGAAACTTTTGATAAAATTGTTATATGTGCTGGTATTTGGTCTAAGAACATTACTGCCAAAATAGGCGAGAATGTTCCATTAGAGGCTGAGCGTGGATATCACCTTATGTATCCCGAATTAAGCAACATAATTAAAAGACCTATATCATGGCAAGAGCGAGGAGTATATTTTACACCAATGTCGAATGGACTTAGAACCGCTGGAACGGTTGAATTTGCTGGATTATCAGCTATAAAAAGTCAAAACGTGATAAATTTTTTAGATAAAACAACAAGGTCTGTCTTTAGGGATGTAAAACAACCTTCTGAGAGCTGGTTAGGCTTTAGACCCTCAGTCCCAGACTCTGTTCCAGTTATTGGACAATCAGAAAAAAACCCTTATATTTACTACTGTTTCGGTCACCAACATGTTGGCTGGACACTAGGCGGTATTTCTGGAAAGTTAATAGCACAGCAGATGAGTGCTAATAAAGTAGACATAGATTTATCACCTTATTCATTAAAAAGATTTAAGAATTAATTATGAAGTACTCAATATTTAACCTAGTAAAAAACTCTCTTTCTTATCATGAAAATTGGGATAAAGCATGGAACAGTCCAGATTTAAAATCAGAGTATGATGTAGTTATTGTTGGCGGTGGTGGCCATGGATTGGGAACCGCTTATTATTTAGCCAAAGAGTTTGGAGTAAAAAATATAGCTGTACTTGAAAAAGGTTGGATTGGTGGCGGTAACACTGGAAGGAACACTACAATTATCAGATCAAATTATTTATGGGATGAGAGCGCGGCTCTATATAACCATGCCGTAAATCTTTGGGAAGGATTATCAAGCGAATTAAATTTCAATGTTATGTTTTCTCAACGCGGATTATATCATCTAGCTCATTCAGTTCATGATATGCAAGAAATTTCCCGAAGAGGTTATTCAAATTATTTAAACGGTATAGATACAGAAATATTAAATCAAGATCAGGTTTCAAAACAAATCCCACATTTAAATGTTAATGGAAGGTACCCTGTTCTTGGTGCACTGTTGCAACGTAGAGCAGGTACTGCAAGACATGACGCCGTTGCTTGGGGTTATGCCAGAGCAGCTGAAAACCTTGGAGTAGATATTATTCAAAACTGTGAAGTAAAAGGCATTAATATTTCTAACGGAAAGGTTGTTGGACTTGAAACAACCAAAGGATCTGTAAAAGTCGATAAAGTTGGACTTGTTCCAGCTGGCCACTCTTCAGTATTAGCTAATATGGCTGGTTTTAATCTTCCAATTAACTCAGTGCCACTTCAAGCATTAGTGAGTGAGCCAATTAAACCAATTTTAGATTGTGTTATCATGTCGAACTCAGTTCATGTCTATGTCAGCCAATCTGATAAAGGAGAATTAGTTGTCGGTGCAGGTTCAGATTCTTATAACTCATATTCGCAAAGGGGTTCTTTTGATATGATTGAGCATATGATGGCTCCTCTAGTTGAACTATTTCCAATATTTTCTCGTCTTAAAATGCTTAGATCATGGGGTGGAATTGTAGATGTTACTCCAGATAGAAGCCCAATTATTGGTAAGACGCCGGTGAAAGACTTATTTATCAATTGTGGATGGGGCACTGGGGGCTTTAAAGCAACTCCTGGTTCAGCCCACGTATTTGCAGAAACAGTTTTTAGAGGAGAGCCTACTGATATATCTGCTCCTTTCTCATTAGAACGACACTTTTCAGGTGCGCTGGTTGATGAAGCAGCGGCAGCAGCTGTAGCACACTAATTTTATGTTTATTATTAATTGTCCATACTGTGGTGAAAGAGATCAAACTGAGTTCACTTGTCATGGTGAAGCACATATAGCAAGACCTTCAAATCCAAATGAAGTTTCTGATGAAGATTGGGGAAGATATCTATTTTTTAGAAACAACCCAAAGGGAACTCATTATGAAAGATGGACACATGACCACGGATGCAGAAGGTGGTTCAATGTGATGCGTGATACTGTCTCTGATAAAATTATTAAAACCTATAAGATGGGTGAGAATAGGCCCGATAATTCATGAGTAACCAAAATAGAACAATGTATGGAGGTAGAATTGATAGAAGCAAGAGCATTAATTTTGTCTTCAATGGTAAAAAGTATACTGGTTTTCAGGGAGACACACTAGCTTCAGCTTTATTGGCCAATGATGTTCATTTAATTGCTAGAAGCTTTAAATACCATAGGGCAAGAGGAATTCTAACAGCAGGATCGGAGGAGCCAAATGCTATAGTGCAATTAGGTGTTGGTGCCAGGACCGAGCCAAATATCAGGGCAACTGAAATTGAATTGTATGATGGGCTGGAAGCAGCAAGTCAAAATTGTTGGCCATCAGTAGATTTTGATATAGGTGGATTGAATAATATACTCTCAAGATTATTTCCAGCAGGGTTTTATTATAAAACATTTAAGTGGCCTCCAAGCCTATGGCTCCTTTATGAGCATTTTATTCGTAAAGCTGCTGGATTAGGAAAATCACCCACTGCAAAAAATCCTGATAAGTATGAACAAAAATTCTTTCATTGCGATGCAATGGTAGTTGGCGGAGGAATTACTGGATTATTATCGGCTTTAGCTCTTGCGCGAGCAAAGTGTAGTGTTTTGATAGTAGACGAAAATCCTATTTTGGGGGGCTATATTTTAGATACAGACTCTTCAATTAATGGAAAAAATTGTAATAAATATATTAGGTCAATAGTAAGCGAGTTACAGTCCATGGAAAATGTAACAGTTCTAACCAGAACAACAGCAACTGGTTATTATGATTACAATTACCTTACTGCACTCCAAAAAGTAACCAATCACTGGAAAGACTTATCAAAATCTGTTCCGAGGGAACGTTTTTGGAGAATAAGAGCAAAAAAAGTTATCTTAGCACAGGGTGCTTTTGAAAGACCGTTAGTTTTTGCAGATAACGATAGGCCTGGAATTATGATGGTATCGGCGGCCAGAAAATATTTGAATAGTTATGGAGTTTTGCCCGGAAAATCTATTACTTTGTTTACAAATAATGATCATGCATACTCGACAGCATTTGAGTTTAGCAACAAGGGAGCAAAAATAAATATTGTTGATACAAGGGATAATGTTTCTTTGGAATTAGAAGAAAGATGCAGAAAAAGTAGTATTCGTGTTTATAAATCCTTTTCTGTAATTTCAACCAAAGGAGCGAGAAAAATAAATGAAATAGAAATTCAAAAAGTCGATAGCATTAAAAATATTTTAGCTGGAGAACCTCTTAAATTATCAACTGATTGCCTAATCATGTCTGGTGGCTGGAACCCTGCTGTGCAATTGTTAAGTCAATCCAGAGGAAAATTAAGTTACGATGAAAATTTAAATACATTTGTACCTAAGTCTTCTCCTCAGGATTTAAGAATAGTCGGATGCAATAATGGTAAGTTTGATTTAACTGAAAATCTTAATGATGCATTTAGCGCAGGTATAGAATCTGCAAAAGAGTTGGGATATAACTCAGTAGAACAGGTGACTTGGGAAGGAAAAGAAGATATTTCATTTACTAATGCTCAAGTTGAGCCTTACGCGCTCGGTAAGAAAGAAATTACAAAAGGCTCAAAGCATTTTGTTGATTTTCAAAATGATGTTACTGCATCAGATATATTTCTGGCTCAGAGAGAAGGTTACATTAGTGTTGAGCATACTAAAAGATACACCACAACAGGTATGGGTACAGATCAGGGCAAGACGTCAAATGTAAATGCAATTGCATTGATGTCTCATATACATGATAAACCCATAGATCAAATTGGACACACAACTTTCAGACCACCTTATGTACCACAAACTATAGGTGCAATTGCTGGTAGAAGTGTTGATAATTTGTTTGATCCAATAAGAAAAACTGCAATTCATTCATGGCATGAGGAAAATGGCGCAGAGTTTGAAGATGTGGGTCAATGGAAAAGACCATACTATTATCCACGAGCTAAGGAAAATTTGCATCAAGCAGTAAATAGAGAGTGTTTAAGTGTCAGGAATAGCTTGGGTATATTAGATGCATCAACATTGGGCAAAATTGATTTACAAGGACCGGATGCAGCAAAATTTCTAAATTTGATATACACAAATGCATGGTCAAAATTAGAAGTCGGCTCATGTAGATATGGACTAATGTGCAATGAGCATGGAATGATCTTTGATGATGGAGTTACTTCAAGAATAGGTGAAAATCATTATCATATGACTACAACCACTGGTGGTGCAGCTCGAGTTATGTCTTGGCTTGAGGAGTTTTTACAAACTGAATGGTTAGACATGAAAGTATATTGTACTTCAGTAACTGAGCAGTGGTCAGTTATGTCAATTTCAGGTCCAAACTCTCGTAAGCTTCTCAGTAAATTAACAGACATTGATCTTTCAAAAGAAGCCTTTCCTTTTATGAAGTTTAGAGAGGGAAAAGTATGTGGGATTGATGCCAGAGTATTCAGAATCAGTTTTACAGGCGAGTTAAGTTTTGAAATTAATGTTCCATCTCGCTACGGTTTATACGTGTGGAACGAATTAATTAAGCATGGAAAAGAATTTGATATAACACCTTACGGAACTGAAACTATGCACGTATTAAGGGCTGAAAAAGGATACATAATTGTAGGCCAAGACACTGATGGAAGTGTTACACCGCAAGATATGAACCTTGATTGGCTTGTATCAAAAAAGAAAGAGGATTTTTTAGGAAAAAGATCACACACAAGACCTGACACATTACGTAAAGATAGAAAAAAATTTGTAGGTCTTCTTGTTAACGATAAAAAAACAGTTTTACCTGAAGGCTCTCACATTGTTGAAGAGGCAAAATCTCAACCCCCAATGAAGATGATCGGCCATGTAACTTCAAGTTATTTTAGTCCTGTGTGTGGCTATCCTATTGCACTTGCGATGATAAAGAATGGGCATAATATGTTTGGAGAAGAAGTTGAAATACCTCTAATGAACGGTAAAGTTATAAAGGCTACAATAACTGAAACAGTTTTTTATGATAAAGAGGGTTCTAAAAATAATGAATAATCTTATAAATTCACCTCTTTATGACAAAGATGAAATAAAATCAGATAAAATATCATTACATAACATTGATTACGTAGGAAAAATAAATTTGAGAATTAGCGAAACTGACACTGAGTTAAGAGATAAAGTTATTGATTTTCTTGGTTATGATTTGCCATCAAGCAATAAAGTTAAAGGCGACGACAAGACGCGTACACTCTGGCTTGGTCCAAATGAGTATTTAATTTTGTGTGAAGACAGTGAAAAAATCAATATAATCAACAATTTAAGACTTAATCTAGGTTCAAATTTATTTGCAATCACAGATGTATCTGATTATTACCTGACCATGAGACTTAGTGGAACAAGTGCAATTGAGGTTCTTTCTAAATCTTGTTCTTTGGACTTTAATCACTCTATTGAAATAAAGGATACTTGTGTTCAAACATATATCAATAAGGCAACTGTTTTAATCGATAGGCTTGCAGATGAAACAGTCTTTGATATTTCTGTTCGCTGGAGTTTTGCGGAATACCTTTGGAATTGGCTAAGTGATTCAAGTAAAGAATTTATTGAAGAAAACTAATTCATGAACGTATCAATATTACTAGCATTGTTTAGGTCTGTAAGAAGTAAATGTCCTAATTGTGGTATTGGGCACCTCTATTATAAATATTTAAAGATCAATAATAATTGCACCAATTGCGATGAAGAGCTTGGTCACTTTAGAACAGATGATTTTGGTCCATGGCTTACAATAGTGATTGTTGGACATATTATTGTACCGCTTATCCTTTACTTTGAACAAGAATATGCTCCTGCTTTATGGCTACAGGCTAGTATTTGGATACCTGCCACACTAATGCTAGTGCTCTATTTTTTACCTTTTTCTAAAGGTGCCTGTCTTGCAATTTTATGGAAGACCAAAAATAAAAATTAATGCAACTAATTCTTTCAATCTGCACTATACTTTTAGTATTAACAAATTTTAGTTTGAGTGAGATGCAAAAAAAACCGACTCATCACTTGTCAGATGATACTTATACAAATCCAAGTGGAAAAACTAATAGTAAGAATTTTTCAGCAATGCTTAAATGGGGCTGGGAAAGAAGAGGTCGAAAAGTTGAAACTTATGATTTTCCTCAAGCAAAACCTGATTTCGAAGCAATTAATAAAAATGAAGATTTACTAATTACGTGGATAGGACATGCATCTTTTTTATATCAGAATAACGATTTGAATATACTGCTTGATCCCCACTGCACCAATAGAGCTTCACCATTTAGCTTTGCAGGACCAGAACGGTATACGCCGCCAGGTATGACTGTGGAACAATTCCCTAATATTGATGTAGTTACAATATCTCATAATCATTATGATCATCTTGATTACAAAACAGTAACCGAAATTTCAAAAAAATTTCCTAACGCACTTTTTCTAGTACCTCTTGGTCTCCAAAAATGGTTTGAAGACAATGGTATTAAAAATGTTATTGAACTTGATTGGTGGGAGTCCAAAACCGTGAAAAATACTGTGATTACGTTTGCGCCTGTTCAACATTGGTCAGCAAGAGGGCTTTTTGATCGAAATGAAAGCTTGTGGGGCGCATGGCACTTTAATTCACCCAAGCATTCTTTTATTCATCTTGGTGATACAGGCTATTCAGATGATTTTAAAAATATCTTTAAAGAGCTTGGCCCAGTGAATTTAGCAGCTATTCCAATAGGCGCTTATGAGCCTAGGTGGTTTATGAAATTCTCGCACATGAATCCAGACGAGGCTGTTATGGCTTTTAAAGATCTAAATGCAGACCAAGCAATAGGAATGCACTGGGGAACATTTATACTAACAGATGAAAAGGTAACAGAACCACCTGAAAAACTTGAGATTGCACTTTCTAACAATAAAATAGATTCTTCTAAATTTATTACATTAAAGCATGGTCAAACCTTAACTTTGGACTGAAGTTTTACCTTAGAAAGAAGATATAGTGCAATAAATGAAATATAAAATCCTAAGAAAGCAGTTGATACAAAGTCTGTAAAGAGAGATGAGATTCTATAAAGATCTGTAATATAATTTATAAGATTATTTAGTATTAAGAAGCCGATTAATGCAATGATTGAAGATAGATAGTGTAAATACAAATTTTCTACCCTTACAAAATTAAATCTATTTGTATCCAATTGTTGGCCTAGCCAAAATCCGAGAATAAAACCACTAAATGATACGACTATGGACATAGAGCTTGATAAGGGCCAAGTTATATAAAATAAAATAAGAATTAGTGATATTAAAATAAATTGAGATATTTTTTTTAAATGATAACCATTGTCTATCTTTTTAAATAAAAACTGCGCTATAAATAAAATAATAACGCCGATTAGTAGGCCTCCGAAAATATCGCTTAAATCATGAACACCTAAATAAAGTCTACTGAAAGGTACACAAACTAAACATATAAGTGAGATTAACCTTACTATATTTGATTTAACGTTGAGTGCTATATAAAGCCAGATAATTACAGCAAGTTGTGAGTGACCACTAGGAAAACCAAATGACTGATTATCATGCAGCCAGGGATCAATGCTCAAGCTAGAGTCAGGCCTTGGGTCTTGGAAAAAATCTTTGAGCCAGGTATTTACTAATGCAGAAAAAAATACCAATAGAACTAGTCTTCCGAAGGTCTTTCTTTCAAAGCACCAGTATATAAAAGGTATGAATAAGAATAGGAAATCTCTATAGCCTAACCAAGTGAAAAACTCAAAAAAAGGTGTTATTTGGTCGTATCTTAGGTTTACAACCCAACCAATATCATCAGTCATTTGAAATATTATTTATAGAGTTATTTAATACATTATATAGAATTTTTATAAATATGAGAGCAATAACCTACAATTCATATGGAGACATTAATAAACTCCAAATATCTGAATTAAATAGCCCAAAGCCTGGAATTAATGACGTTATAGTAAAAGTAGCTGCTATATCTCCTAATCCATTTGATATAAGAAAGCTCGAGGGTGGCTTTAAGGTAATTACAAACGTAAAAAAATTTCCATTTATTATTGGGTGTGATTTCAGTGGTGAAGTTATAGAGGTTGGTAAAAATGTTGGGGCATTTAAAGTTGGCGATAAAGTTTTTGGTATGACTGAAATTTTATTTGGAGGTAGCGGCGCTGAAGAAATTAAGGTCTCACAAAAGTACATTTCACTGGCACCTAGTAACTTAGAATTAAATCATGCCGCAGCATTGCCACAGGTTTCAAACACGTCTCTTTTAGCATTAAGAAATATTGCAAAACTTAGAACTGGTCATAAGCTTCTGATTAATGGAGCTTCTGGTGGTGTAGGCTCGACAGCATTACAAATTGCAAAAATATATGAGGCTGATTATGTTGCGGTTACAAGCAGTAGGAATTTTGATTGGATCAAAGAAGAGTTTGGGCCTAGTAAAGTAATTGATTACACAAAAGAAGATTTTACAGAAACGGATGAGAAATATGATGTGATTTTTGATGCAAATGGAAACCGCAGCTTTCCAGAAGTTGAAAAAATTTTGACAACCAATGGGATTTATGTGACTACAAAAAATAATGTATATACTCAGATTGATTTCCTAAAACAATTTACAAAAAGAAGAAAAGCTAGAGTAGTTCTATCGGGAAAAACATCGACATCTAATTTAGACTTAATTAGAATGTGGGTAGAAGACGGAAAATTAAAACCATACATTGAAAAAAGTTTTAGTTTTGCACAATTCAAAGATGCTTATGAACATCTAGTAAAAGGTAGAACTCGCGGTAAATTAATAATTAATATGGATTGAATAGATGCTTACTCAAATTAAACATATCATCGAACCTTTAAACTCTTCCGATGGAGCCGGAGTTAAATTAAAAAGATCAATCGGAACTCAATTAATTGACTATTTTGATCCATTCTTAATGTTGGATGAGTTTGGTTCAGAAGATAAGGATGACTATATCGGAGGTTTTCCGCCCCATCCCCATAGAGGGATTGAGACAGTAACATATATGCTGAGTGGTGCATTCGAACATGAAGATAGTACGGGTGCGAAAGGTGTGATGAAGTCAGGTGATGTTCAATGGATGAAAACTGGTAGAGGTATTATACACTCTGAAATGCCAGCAATGACTGATGGCAAGCTTCATGGCTTTCAATTATGGATAAATATGCCAGCAAAACAAAAAAAGAATAAGCCTGAATACGTCTATTTAAATTCAGAGGAGCTTGGATATTTCAGTGATGATAATAAGAGAGTTAAAATTATTGCAGGTGAATTTAATGGCATTAAGGGCCCAATTATTGAACATAATGTTGATCCAACTTATTTTGACGTTGAACTTGATAAGAATGCAGTATTATCAACTACACTAAACCATGGTTATAACACCTTAATTTATCTTATTGATGGTTATTTAAAAATAGGTGATACGAGCATGTCTCCTGATGGAAAATCCTACTTGATAATTCTTGATCAAAATGATGAATTAAAGATATCAGCAGAGAGAGACTCCAAATTTCTTTTGATTTCTGGGAAACCAATAAATGAACAGATTGCAAGAGGGGGACCATTTGTAATGAACACCAAAGAAGAAATTGCTGAGGCAATTCATGATTATCACAATGGAACTTTTGCTAAGTATTAGGGTCTTTTATGAAAATATACGATTTTAATGCAAAGAATATTGATGGTAGTGATGTAAATTTTAATAACTTTAAGGGAAAAGTTATTTTAATAGTTAATGTTGCTAGCGCATGTGGATTTACGCCTCAGTACGAGGGGCTGCAAGACCTTTTTGAACGTTACAGAGATAAAGGTTTAGAAATATTAGCATTTCCATGTAATCAATTTGGTTCTCAGGAGCCTGGTTCTAATGAGCAGATTAAATCATTTTGTGAAAATAAATACGATGTCACTTTCAAACTATTCGATAAAGTCGACGTGATTGGTGATCAGGCCTCACCCTTATTTCAATATCTAAATA
>MDTG01413844.1_pt1 | contig 13414 bp, 9 predicted proteins | sample 811421 | NCBI WGS metagenome assembly MDTG01 (sample SAMN05326645, study PRJNA326480) | marine metagenome | isolation source: seawater | place: Pacific Ocean: South East | collected 2011 | reverse complement strand
TCTTCTGCAGTTCTATCTAAGATATATCTCATAATAACAAGTTGATCAGCAGCATCAATTCCCTGAGCACATACTTGAAATTCCCATTGTGAAGGTGCTACTTCAGCATTTAATCCAGTAATTGGAATATCTGCATATAACAAATTGTTTAAGACATTTTCAATAACATCTCTACCAATTGCATTATTGAATCCTACTCCACAATAATAATCACCTTGTTCTTTAACAATCATATCAAGACCAAAACAAACCGGAACTTTGGTTCCAGAATCATCTAATGTTGATAAGAAAAATTCTTGTTCTAATCCAAACATTGGTTCTAATTCCTGATTTTCAGAAAATATTTTATTAGCATTATGGCGTGTATTAAATTTGTTGGGTGTTCCGTCTTTATTATAAGTATCACATAATACTAAAAAACTACCTGCTGTATATTTGACATCTTTTCTGAAAGGGTCTTTTACAACTTTTACTGGTTTTAAAACTACTTCACTATCTTCGGTAGTAGCTTGACCAGTTGATGAACCATCATAGTTCCATTCAGGCCAAGAAATGTTTCCTGTTTCAGAAGCCATAAATTGGGTTGTAAATGTTCGCGTTTTAGAGCGGAATTGATGATTATCATCAAACCAAATGTACTCTCCTACGTAAGTAGACATACTGGGTTCTCGAGAAGACATATTTAAATATGATATATAATAGTATTTAAATTTTTTTATATAAAAATCAAAATTAATAAATTATATTAATACATTGTTATAGTTAATATAATTTAAAATCCGCCACGAAGACGAAGAACAAGATGAAGAGTGCTTTCTTTTTGGATGTTGTAATCACTAAGAGTACGTCCATCTTCAAGTTGTTTTCCAGCGAAAATCAAACGTTGCTGATCGGGAGGGATACCTTCTTTATCTTGAATTTTAGCTTTTACATTATCAATAGTATCAGAAGGTTCACAATCAAGAGTAATAGTTTTTCCAGTAAGAGTTTTTACGAAAATCTGCATTTTTATATATATGTTACGAAAAATTTTTAAATTGGTTTAATAATCAGATAATAAGCATTTAAACTTTTTATCTGATGTTATAATACAATTTCATGCCGCGTAATAGCACATACCAAATTTTGGTTAATTGTCCTCATTGTCAATTTCCAATTCAAATAATGTCCAATGAAATTAATTGTGCAATATTTCGACACGGCACATTTAAAAATAATGGTGAACAAATGGATCCACACACTCCTAAAGAATTATGCGATAAATATGCCGAAGACAGTTTGATATATGGTTGTGGCAAACCATTCAAACTAAGCTTATTGAATGATCAAATTGTTGCAACTGTGTGTGATTATATTTGAAATGGTTCAGGCTCACTCGATGACATTTCAGGAACAATGGGTGGATTTCTTGTGACTGGAAGTTCGTCTATTCTATTAGTACCACCAACTTGCACTCTTGTCGGTTTTTTCGCATTTGGTTGTTTTAAGCTAGGAATTTGTGGTGGTTGTAAATTCATTCTCATCGCGTGAGGTCCAGGCGGTCCTGGAGCACCTTCTCGTCCTCGCACAATAACATTACCTGTGTAGCTAATAGGTGCATTATTCGAGGAATTTATATTTACTAAATAACCTGTTTGTTGTAAAAACAAGTAGAGTAATGCTAAAATACAAACACTATACAGAGTAAGTTTCAATAAATTAACTATTTTCATTTATAATATCTTGATATTTATTTAAAATTGAAATGATTTTTATTCAAAAAGTATTTTTATACAAAAGTATTTTTACAATTAATAAGAATAAACAACAATGTCGAACAACAAATCAGTTCAGCTTGGTCTATGTTGTATGAACACAACTTTGCGAGCTCAAAAACCATCGATTTATGCGGCTCGAACTATGATTGTTCGAACTGTTAAGGAACAAGGTATTGATGAATTGAAACGTCGGATTACTTTGAATTTGCAAGATTTACTTGTTATGATTGATTGGAATGAACAAAATGGAATAAAGGTTTTTAGACTTTCCAGTGAATTGTTTCCTCATTACACAAATAAAAAGGTAGAAAATTACAGTCTTGATTTTGCGGTTGATCTTCTAAAACAAATTGGAGAAAAAGCTCGAGGATATAATCAACGTCTCACATTTCATCCAGGACAGTTTAATGTTCTTGCGTCACCAAATGAGAATGCACTTGCAAATACATTTACTGAATTGGAATACCACGCATCGATATTTGATATAATGGGTATGGATTACAATTCAGTAATGGTAATTCACGGTGGAGGATTTTATGGTGATAAACCCGCTGCAAAGAAACGTTGGTGCGAAAACTATCGCAAGCTTAAGGATAGTCCAAGAAACCGCCTTGTTTTGGAAAATTGCGAGAAATGCTTTTCCATCCAAGATTGTTTGGATATTTCAGCTGAATGTGGTGTTCCTGTCGTATTTGATACACATCATTATGATTGTTACAGTCTTCTTCATCCTGATGAAACGCAAGAACCTCCTGAATATTACATTCCACTTATTCTTGAAACTTGGAAAAAGCGCGGAATCAAGCCGAAGTTTCACGTTTCAGAGCAAGGTTCCGGTAGAACTGGTCATCATTCGGATTATATCGAGGTTCTACCGAAATATTTGTTGGAAATTCCTGAGAAATATGGTGCAAATATTGACATTATGATTGAAGCAAAAATGAAAGAACTGTCTATCTTTAAGCTTTACGAAAAATACCCGTTCCTAAATTGCAAAAAAACCACAAAAACTACAAAAACTACAAAAACTACAAAAAAGAAAAAGAAGTTCAATGTTGTTTTGAAGAAGAAAAATAATGATAGTAAGAATGATAATACTAGTAGTAGCGATGATAATAGTAGTTAATTATAAAAATAGTATAAAACATTAATTCAATATTTAACTATAAATGTCAATATACGGACTAGTATCTGTTTTTGATAAACAAAATGTTGTAAGAATTTCTAAATTTTTATCTGATAAAGGTCTTAATTTACTTAGTTCAACTGGAACAGCTCGCCTTCTAAAAGAAAATTCGGTTGATATTACCGAAATTTCCGATTATACCGGTTCCCCGGAAATACTCGGTGGACGTGTGAAAACATTGCACCCTAAAATTTATGGTGGTATTCTTCAAAATACACATAATAAGGAACACGTATTAGAAATGAAAAATGCTAAGGTTTCGCCTATTTCTGTTGTTATTTCTAACTTGTATCCGTTTGAACAAAAAAATTGTATTGAGAATATCGATATTGGTGGTGTAACTCTTATTAGAGCAGCAGCAAAAAATTACGAAAGTGTTCTTGTCGTTGTTGATCCCAACGATTACCCGAGAATAATGAGTTCATTTGATGAAATTATGGCAAATAATGATAATGGAATAAATTTTAGAAAATGGTATGCGAGAAAAGCATTCCATTATGTTACGAATTATGATATTGCAATTGCTAATTTTTTTGAAGATGATATGTATCATATTTCTCACGGTTCTGGTATGAGAGAAACATTTTACCGAACATACGAGAAAAAATTAGATTTAAAATATGGTTGCAATCCTCATCAAAATAAGGCTGCTGTTTATGATATTAAAAAACCATTAGAACCTAAATCATTGCCATTTAGAGTAGAAAATGGAAAACCCGGTTATATAAATATTCTTGATGCGTTGTATTCTTGGCGGTTGGTTAATGAAGTTTATGATACATTAGGTTTAACTTGCGCTGCTTCTTTTAAACATAATGCACCTGCTGGTGTAGGTACATCTATTCCTTTATCGGTTGAACTCAAAGAAGTATACGATATTGATAAAAACAAAAAACTTACTCCGTGTTCTACTGCGTTTATTCGTGCTAGAAACTGTGATCCGTTATCATCATTTGGAGATTTTATTGCAATTAATGAAATAGTCGATTTGGAAACTGCACAACTTATTAAAAAAGAGGTGAGTGATGGTATTATCGCGGGCGGATATACCGAAGAAGCACTTAAATTGCTTTCGTCTAAAAAAAATGGAAATTACATTATTCTTACTGGTGAAAATAGTAAAACAAGCGAACCTAACAAAACCGATAAAAAGGCACAAGATGTAGAATTCAAAGAAGTCGATGGTTGTGCTGTTATGCAATCTATTAATCGTGAAAAGGTGGATGATCGTTATTTTGAAGATACAGTTACCAAAAATAAAAAAATATCGAGTGAAAATAGAATAGATTTAACGTTAGCGAATATCACGTTAAAATATACACCGTCCAATTCAGTTGCCGCTGCATTTGATGGACAAGTTATAGGTATAGGTGCTGGTCAACAGAATCGTGTTGATTGCGTTAAGATTGTTCAAAAAAAGGTAAACACTTGGTATCTTCGACAACATCCAACAACAATGGAGTATTTTAATAAATTAAAAGAACAAGGTGTGAAACGACAAGATAGAGTAAATAGCATTATTAATTTTATAGAAACTGATGATGATATTTGCAAAGAAAGAGAGAATTATATTAATGCAATTAGTAAAAATAAAAATATGGTATTAGCTTCTGATGCATTTTTTCCATTTCCTGATAGTATAGACGTCGCCGCAAAGATGGGAGTTACACACGTAATGCAAACAGGAGGTAGCATTATGGATGGGAAGGTAACTGAAGCCGCTGATAAATATGGAATGTGTATGGTTTTATCGCATATTCGCGTATTTACTCATTAATAATTTTTATTAAATTTAAGGTTCAGGTGCAGAATTCATAGATTTTTTAAGTCCTCGAATACCATTCACTCCATATCTCCAAGCATTATACTCTCTGTTAGCACTTAGTTGTATTTGTTGATTAATGAAACTCAATGCTCTTTCAAGCCTACTATTTTCATCTCTTGAAAAATCTAATTGTCTTTCGAGACCACGAACTCTACGTTCTGTTTCATAAAGTAATTCTTCTTGTTCTATTGTTATTGTTTCCATATATGTATTATAATTATAGTTATAGTTATAATACATATTTTTATAACTATTTTTCAATTTTTATTTTTTTATTTTTTTTATTTTTTTTTAACAAATGCTTTCAATATTTGATTGCAATTGCTTATAACACGTTAATGTCATAATATCAATGCGTTCTTCAATATTTATATCTTTGTGCTTATCAACAAATTCTTGATCTAATATATTCTTATCATATGTGCGATTTTTTTCATTTTTTTGTGTTTTGGTGTGTTTTGTTACATTGATAAACGGTTCATTGATACGATATTTAGATAAGCCAAAAATTTTGTCTAATTCTCTTAAAATAATATCTGGTTTTTTTTGCAAAAATTCTAATTTTACAAAAGCGACATTGTTTGTTTCTGTTAATTTCATATATTCTTCGTATTTTGAATATCGTACATCAAACATATCTTTGTTTCTTTCGAAATTAAAACATATTTTATCTTCTTCAGTAGGGTTATAACTAAAAGGATAATATTCAAGCATATTGTATTGAAGACCAAAAAATTTCGTTTTTATAAAAGTATTAAAATCTCCAGTTCCAAATGTTGGAATACTTCTCAAATGGTACGAATTATAAAACATTGAAAGAAGCCAATCATTTAAATCTCGAAATACAACAATAATAAGTGTAGAATCCTTATCATATCGGTTTGGATACGGTATTCCGTGCTTCCAACCAGTGCCACCACTACCAACAAAATAATTATCAAGAATGTGTAAATTTCGATAATTGTGACGAATTAATTGTTCCATATAATTTGTTCCTGAATTGCGCTCACCATATATTTTTAATTTATTGATAGACATTTTATAAATTAAAGAATAAATAAATCTTTAATTTATAATTTTTACTTCTTCATTTTACTAGTTCATTTTACTTAGTCATTTTACTTGTTCAATTAAAGCGAAAACATCTTCTTAACACACAATGCCACATTAGACGGTTCAAGAACAGTCATTACAGGAACATTGCTCGGGCACTGAAGAGTAGAATTGATATTCACAGTCATATCCATTTTGTCCGCAAATGGCGGGCAAGCAATAACCGGATACGGAGTATTGGCCGATACAACACCGCTAAGAGCGTTGCTACGTCCAGCTACAGTAATCCAAACAATCTTTCTCTTCTTCCAAAGGACACATTCAGTCTTTTCGGCGTTGTATTTATCAAGAATATCCATAACTTCGCGAGTGTTCTTATGCGCTGAAGAAACATATGAAGTCGCGTAAATGTTTTGTTTCTTCAATTCATTTTTAAGTTTGGTTACGTGTTTTTCATCCTTAACACTACCAGACAAAATTACACAAGTTTCGTTGCAAATATCTTTAAAATACATATCTTTAACACTTTCCATATCCATATCATCGATGTAATTATCAAGTGTTCCAGTAATTCTATTGTAATATTCCTGGTAACATTCAGTCACGCGATTAATCACACTTTTCGGGACAGTTGGAATTTCATCCTTGTAAGGATCACACTGTTCCTTAATCCAATCGCGAATTTGATCTTTGTCAAGTTTATCGGGACTCTTACCAGCAGCCATCTTTTCTTCATATGTTAATTTAAGCCAGTAACGACTGCTATCGCAAGTGTGAAGCTCATCAATAAGAACAATTTGTCCATCCGAAGTTTTTCCAAATTCGTATTTAGTATCTACAAGAATAAGACCAAAATTATCAGCTGATTTTTGACCAGCGGTGAAAAGGTCACGCGCGTAATCGAAAACGAGGTCACGTTCAGTAACCGTCATATATCCTTCTTTTACAATATCTTCGGGTGTAATTGGTTTATCTTCAATATCTTTAGTCGTCGGAGTGATAATGTTATGTTCGAGTTTTTGGTGCTGTTTAAGACCTTCCGGAAGAATGTTGCCACAATAGTTTCTAGAACCATTATTGTAATGAGTCCAAAGACTAGTGCTAGTAGAACCAGTAATGTAACCACGAACTACAACTTCGATTTTGAAGGGAGTGCATTTTTTGACTACAGAATAACGTCCTTGAGACCAAAGAAAATGGTTCGGAACAAAATGTTTGGTGTTATTAAACCACCATTTGCTCATATTATTAAGAAGCATGCCTTTTTTGGGAACTTCGCAAATAGCGCGGTCAAAAGCGCTCATACGGTCAGTCGCTTCCAAAAGAAGACAATCATAGCCAATATCGTATACATTTCGTACTTTACCACGGTATACGTGACTTTCACGATGAGCAAGATGCAAATGATTGCGTTCTTTAATCGTTTTTTGGATGGCCGAAATAACAAGTCCTTTTTCGTGCGCTTTTACGCGGTCACTAACTTCTTTGATACTATCAGTCGAATAAATCGGAATTTTTACTTGTTCAATAACCTCACCACGATCAACTTCAGGAATAACGTAATGAACCATACTTCCAGTTTCTTTAATAGCTCCGGTTTTAAATGCGTTGTATGCTTTTTCGATGCAATTCGTTCCCGTAAACGAACCAGGGAGTGCGGGATGAAGATTAATGGTATTTTTAAAAGAATTGAGAAAATATTTATTAAGAACGTGCATCCATCCAGCAAGAACAATCAAATCAGGGTTGTGTTGATGCATTTCTCTAGTAAGATCACTGTCGTATTTTTCGCGAGTAAGATTTTCTTTATTCCATTCGACATCGACGACCTTTACGTCGTTGTCAAGAGCGTATTGACGCGCACCACAATCTTTGTTATTTGTAAAAAGGCAGACAAGTTCGGCATTGAGAATTTTTTCTTGAATAGCGCGATGAATCGCGGTAAAAGTAGTTCCAGTTCCGGAAGCCATAACAACAATTTTAAGCGGGGTAAGTACATCCATCTCGTGAGAGGGGGTATGAGTCTGATTCATAATTATATATATGTTATAATTATGAATTTTTTAAACTATTTGTGTTAAATAAAAATTAGTATTTGCGTTTTGTGTATCTATTCTTTCTATTAAATTTTCGCATTCTACTACGTCTTAATTTTCTAGACTTTTTATTATATTTTTTCATTTTGCGGTATCTTGTAGGTTTACCACGTTTTCTGTGATGCTTTCTTGTGTATTTCATTTTTCCGCCGCCGGCGCGTTTTCGTTGCGCTATCTTTTGTCTTGTCCGACTCTGTATCTCATTCATTCGCGCTTGGTTTTCACTCGCCTTCCTATCGTTCGCCTTCTGCACCTCGAGCACGGTCGGGCTTTTGTTTGTTTGTTCATTGTTCTTCGTAGCCTGTCCTGCTGCTGCTGTTGTTACTGGTGGCGGCGACTGGCTCCTCTCTAAGGACTTCTTCTTCTTCTTCTTCTTCTTCTTCTTCTTCTTCTTCTTCGGCGGCGCTGCTGTTGATGCTGCTGCTGCTGCCTGCTTCTGCTGCTCCTCCTCCTTCTTTTTTTTTCTTTTTTCTATTTCTCTTGCTGCTGCTGCTGCTGCTGCTGCCTGCTTCTGCTGCTCCTCCTCTTTAGCCCTCTGTTTTGCCGCCTTCTCCTCCTCTCTAGCCTTCTGTTTTGCCGCCTTCTCCTCCTCTCTAGCCTTCTGTTTTGCCGCCGCCAACGCCTCCGCCTCCGTTTTTCTTTTCTGTTTTGCCGCATCCGCCTCCGTTTTTCTTTTCTGTTTTGCCGCATCCGCCTCCAATTTTTTTTTTTGTTTTTCCACTTCCCTATCTAAAATTCTAAGTTCAGCTAGTGGATCTCCTTTCTTCGCCTTGCGCCTATCCTGCGCTGCACTGACTTGTTCTCCTGTCGCTGCAGCTACACTCTTTGCTCCCTGTGTAACATTCTCCGCTACACTCTTTGCACCCGTCTTAGCCACCACCGCCGCTTTCTTTACCCCCCGTTTAACCTTCTCTCGCGTCTCGACAGCAGCTTCTCTTCCCGCCTTCGCCGCTTTAACTCTTACATCCTTAACCCTTTTAGCTGCTTTACCCACTGCTTTACCCACTGCTTGTCCAGGTTTAGAAACCGCAACCGCCCTTCCCACTTTCATTGTTTTGTTTTTAAACGCTCCCGCCACATTTTTCGCCCGTTGCGTCGCCCTCCTCCCCCTCTGCCTTGTCACACTATCTGATTTAGCAGCTGCTTTCCCAGCATTGACTGCTGCTTTAGCACCCCTCCCTGTTGCTTTAGCAGCTGCTGTACCTAGTTTACCAACAACTCCAACAACACTTGCTAAATTTGATGGTTTTTTGTTACCAACTCCCTGTCCTTCTTCCTTCTTCGCCGCTTTCGCTTCCGCCGCCGCCGCTTTCGCCGCCGCCGCCTCACGATTCTCCTCCCTCCTTGCCCTCGCATCCTCCCTTGCGCCCTCACTCATTTCTCTCCTTTCGCCCGGCACTGCTGCTGCCTGGTCTGACTTACTTGCATCAGTCTTGTCCCATTTTCCAAGTTTTGATAAATCCCCCTCGCTATTTCGCTCCTTCACCGCCCTATCCCACGCTGCTGTATATTGTTTATATTCAGGTTTTTTAACTAAAGTGTTGTATGTTAATTGTCTTAATGCTATCCAAACATCATCTGGTGTTCTTTTCATAAATGCTTTTCTAGCAATATCCTTCCCCTCCTTCGTATTCAACTCTCTTTTTACCGCTTCCATTTCTTCAATTATTTTATCTATTGTCTGGTAGATATGTGTAAACCATCTCTCGACAATTATCTTAAAGGGTTCAACAGGTTGAATTGCACTTGACTCCCCTTCCGTTCGTGTCATCAATATTTTTATTTGATTCTTGGCATCAGTAAAATTCTTACTATTTATTGCCGTCTCCATTCTCGGTAAATAATAATCATTAACAATACTAATAGCATAAGTATTCGGAGGTTCGGAATCCGATGAAGAAGATAATGACATTAAATTAGTTATATTGGCCTGCACGTCATGCAACCTACCGACTAAATCAACTTTCTTTTCTACAATGAGATTTCCCACTCCCCCCACCTGTGCCGCAGCTGCTGCTGCCGCAGGATCGGTTCTTTGTTGGGGTTTTCTTATTTCTGTTAGTTTTCGGAGAATTACTGCGATCTGCTTCTCTGTATTCGAATTGTTACCGGAGTCCCTCTGTCCGTACATTACCTTGTCTGATATAGTGTTCTTTATCTTATCCTCGAATTGTCTGACTGTTTCCTTTTCTTTTTTATGAAATTCTGCAAGCTCTTTTCTTTTCTTTTCCTGCCGCACTTGCATCTTTTTGACCTCCTCCTCCCTCCTCCTCGCGTCAGCTTTCCATTTTTGTGCAATTTCTTCTTCTTCTTCTTTTTTTTTTTTCAGTCGATCTTTCTCCATCGCGTTCTTTCTCTCTCTCTCTTCTTTTTTAACAAGTATATTTATCAGTGAATTATAATAGACTTCAACGTATTTTGTTGCTCTGTGAGCTATATTTTCTTCATTAAAATAATCATCACACGAGATACCAGTAACATCAGTTGGTTCTGATATTGCTTGATAATACATAACTTCTAATGGTTTAATTAATATTGCGTCAAGCTCTTCCTTCCTTCCTTCCTCCTTATACCAATCCGATTCTTTAAAGGCTTCCATCCATCGCTCCATCATTTTTTCTTCCTTATTTAGAAGCTCATCCTCCACCTCTTCTTTCGCCCTATCCACGTCATTATTCATAATATTTAAAACATCTCTATCAAATTTTGATAGATATGCTTTATATACAGCGCGTTTTTTTTTCCAATTCGTTCGGTCACTACAAGCAGGTTTTCCATACTTTCTTGACAATTGTGATTTAAATTTTGTAGAATCTTTCATAGAAGCAAATTTAGAATCAATATTTTCCCCTAATGTTTTTGCTTTTCGTCTGATTTTTCGTTTTTTATCATTTAAATTAATCGACGTCTTTATGAATCTATCCCTCGCAGTATTGGTGGGGTGGTGGGCGCGCATAAGCCTAAGCCTGACCCGCCCATTTGCCAAAGACGCCATCTTCGCCTGCCCTTTTTTTGTCTGTCTGTCTTCCACGTATCCCTCTCTCTCTTCTTCCTCTTCCCATCTCTTTCTCTGCTCCTCCTTCCTCTTCCCTATCCTTTCCCACATTGCATCGCTTTTCTCTCTTTTTCTCTTGCTGTCTTCCAGCATCTTTTCTCTCCAATTGTCTTGCGGCAGACCACCAACCAACACATATTTTAGTGTTCTTCGCCTTTTTTTTTGTAAATTTTTAAATTTTATTCGTTTACTATTTCGTTTTCTAGTATTTCTTGCCATTATTGTTTTCAATTATATATATACACAGAAAATATATATAATTGCTAAAATTTACATATAATCAATTATAACTGGTTTATTGTCATCTTCGCGCTTTTCAATGACACCCACATTATAATATTTGACATTATTTGTATAATATAACTCTTGAATCTTTTGAGAATCGTCAGGAGAAACGATAATCAACATACCTAATCCACAATTAAATACTTTAAACAATTCTTCTTGAGATGTTCCCGTAACGTGTCTTAGCCATTTATAAAAATCATCATCTTTATCCCAATTCTCTTTTTTCAAATGCATTTGCAAATCATCAGGCAAAACACGAGGAGGGTTATCCATTAATCCCCCACCTGTAATATGACATAATCCGTTTATTTTAATTCCACGCTTATCGTTTTGTATCATTGAAATCTCACTTAAATACGAACGATGGATTTTCAATAAATGCGATAAATATGGTTCTTGAATCACGGATTTGTGTATTTTACGAATCAAACTATATCCGTTTGTATGCAAACCATTTGATGGTAGCGCTATTACTACGTCGCCTTCGGAAATATCTTTACGTCCATTAATTAAACGTTCTGTTGTATTTTGCCCAACAATTGTTCCTACTAAATCCGCACGTTCTAATTTATACACATCGGGCATTTCTGCCGTTTCACCTCCAATTAAAACACAATTAGATTCTTTGCACGCTTGACTGACGCCTTTAACAAATGATACCACCTCCTTTTCCTCAATCATAGAAGAAGCGAAATAATCCAAGAAAAATAATGGATGAGCGCCAGAAACAAGAATATCATTAACAGAATGATTCACTAAATCTTGACCTAAATTGTAGTAACCCGCTTCTTGTAAATAATTATGAACAAAAATACTCTTAGTTCCCACACCATCAGTGGAAGATACTAGTATAATCTCATTGTTTTCATCGTCTGATACAATTGGTTTTACGGTAAACATACCATTAAAATCGCCCAAATTACCTTTCACGCTTTCATTGTGCGTAATTTTCAAATACGGTTTGATGCTTTCAACTATTCGGTTGCCTTTATCGATATCAACACCCGAATTCATATACACGCTTTGATATTTGACAATTCCAATATCACGACGAAAATACACGCGACCATAAACATATTCTAATTCATTATTAACAAAGGTTGCAGCTTTACGCACGGTTTTGTCTGAATAAACATATGCAAATGTACGACTCCCTGTAGGATAAATATGATGTTCTACACTATTTACCCCTGCATATATCAAATTTTCAAATCTGATTTTATCGGAAAAGTATATATCATATCCACGAAGTGGATTGTGTGGATAACCTTCAGGAACTATATACTTGCACACACAGGCATCTTTTGAAAATTCAATTGGACTTACCATAGTACCTTCAATTAATTCTAAACACAAATGATAAAAATCCGTTTTCAATAAATGAAGCGCCACGATACATTCGGGATCACCAAAACGACAATTGTATTCGATTATTTTAATACGGTTGTCATTTGTTTTCATAAAGCTGCCGTATAAAATTCCGCGATATCCACGACCACGATTACCAATAGAAACTTTTTCTTTTAATTTATTAGCAACTGCTTCATTAATTTTTTTAGAAAATTCAATATCGTCGTCATTCAAGAATGGTTGGCTATTATTTTCGTGAATAATACAACCCATGCCACCCGTATTTGGACCGGTGTTTCCATTAAATGCGCGTTTGAAATCTTGAATTGGTGGCATATGATTAAAATTTCCATTTCCATCGCAAAATGTCATTAACGAATATTCGTCGCCAATTAGTTTTTCTTCAAGTATAATATCCTTTCCATCTTGAAGCGAAGAATAACAAATATTAAGACCTTCTTCATCACTTGCAAAATGATCGCCTTGAACAAATACACCTTTTCCTCCACATAATCCTGTGTTTTTAATGACAACTTTACCTTGATGCTTAGTAAAAAATCGACTAACATCATCAATCATTCTAATATGTTTAAAATCGGGTGAAAGATCATAATCAGGTTTTAATTCTTCGAGTAACATACGACAAAATTGTTTATTGGATTCGATTTGCGCAAATTCAGCAGTAGGCGCTATGCAGGGAATACCGCGTGATTCGATTTCATTTACAGCGCCTAAAGCAATAGGATCCTCTGGTCCAACGATTGCAAATTGAAAATCGAAACGATATTTTGCAATTTCGTTTAT
>MDTG01409179.1_pt1 | contig 13414 bp, 9 predicted proteins | sample 811421 | NCBI WGS metagenome assembly MDTG01 (sample SAMN05326645, study PRJNA326480) | marine metagenome | isolation source: seawater | place: Pacific Ocean: South East | collected 2011 | reverse complement strand
TATTAAAATTTAAATTATAATCAGATAATTTTCTAAGCTTGCCTCCATTAAAACCAGTGATAGATATAACTTTTAATTTCTTTTTTTTTGCAGCTTTTGCGGCTTTTAACAAGTTTTTACTATTACCTGATACAGAAAATATAAAAATTAAGTCATTTTTTTTACATAGTTTTTCAATTTGAAAAGAATAAATATCTTCATAGCTAATATCATTAGATATAGCAGATATCAGCGAAAAATTAGAAGACAGGGAAATTGATTTTATATTAAGATTTGTTTTGTTGTTAGTTTGTTTAAAAAAGTCACATGTAAAATGATCTGCTAAAGAAGACGAACCTCCGTTACCGCAACTATAAATAATATTACTTTTTTTTGTGCAAATAATTATCTGATTAATTATTTTTTTTAATTCTTTAACGTCTATTCTTTTTAATAATAAATTTTTTTTACTGATATATTCAGAATAATATTTTTCAAATTTTAGAATTTTTCTTGTAGGAAATTTATTAATCATTAAAAGTAAATATTGCTGATCTTACACCATCTACAGTTTTATTTATATTCCAATTACTTATTATCTTTCGACTATTAATACCCATAATTTCCCTTTTTTTTTTGTTAAAAATAAGTTTTATTAAATATTTTTGCAGATCCATAACAGAATTTGTTTTAAAAGTGTAGCCATTATAACCCTTCTTCACTAAATCGTAGGAAGCACAAACTTTATTGCTTGTGATTATTGGTAATTCAAAACACATTGCTTCATTTACCACAAGTCCCCAAGGCTCTTTCGATGATGGCAGAACAAATATATCTGCTTTTTTATAATGATTTCTTAATTTCTTTTGATTTTGAAATCCTAAGAAAAAAATATTTTTCTTATAATGTGAGTATTTTTTTTTTAAATTTTTTCTTAATAGACCATCTCCTACTATTAAAAGTTTAATTTTATTATTATTTTTTTTTAAAATATTAATAAAAGCTTTGATTAATATTTCTGGATTTTTTTTGTTTATTAATTTAGCAGTATATAAAATAATAACATCTTTCTTTTTTGTATATTTTTTTTTTGGGTTATAATAAAAAAAGTTATTGTCGACTGTATATGGACAAAATATTAATTTATGACTCTGAATTTTGTTTTTAATATAAAATTCTTTATTTTTTGAACCTATAAATAAAAATTTATAAATAAAAAAATTCAAAAAAAAATAAAATACTCTAGTAAATATTTTTTTTGTTAAATTCCCTTCAAAATTAAAATTATTACTTTCATTTCTCATTAGTATTTTAATTTTAAATAATTTTAAAATTAAAATTGAAATTAAATACTTAGGATTTTCGTAACCGTGAATTAAAAAAAAATCAAAATTTTTACTTTTAATCAATTTATAAAATGAAAAAAAAAATTTTAGATAATTTTGGTTGGACTTGTCGATTACATTATAATTGTAATTTCCTGTTAGTTTTAAATCCCATTTTATAAATTTATTCATCTCTTTATCAAAATATTTTTTTAAAGAATAATCTGAAAAATAAAACACGTTTAGGTCCAACTCCTTAATTTTATTTAATTTATGAATTAATGGTGTTTGATATTGTATTGGGTGGCTCAATAAATACCCTATTTTTATTTTTTTTTTTTGCATCTAATACAAACTTATATAGATTAATTTATTGTTTATAATATGTTTTTTTATTAATAAAAATAAATGATAATAATTTCAACTGTTGGCAAATTTCATTTTTTAAAATTAGCAGAAGAGCTAAATAAAAAACAAAGTCTTAGTGTTTTTTTTTCAGGTTACCCAAAATTTAGATTAAAGTCCGACTCCATTAATGAAAAAATAATAAGTAAATCATTTTTTCAAACATCGTTTATAATTTTGAATAAGATTGTAAAATTTAAATATTTAAAAAAATTCAATCATTTCTGTCATCTTGATTTTGATTTATTTGTAAGTAAACAATTAGAAAAATTTGATTTTAATACCTTTTATGGTCATTCTAGCAGTAGTCTAATTTCAGGAACAAAAGCTAAAAATCTAGGAAAAAAATTTTTTTGTGAGAGAAGTTCTTGTCACATAGATTTTGATATAGATGGAATAAAGGAAGAGTATAAAAAGTTTAATATTACTTGGGATGAGAATTATAAAAAAATTGTAGAAAGAGAAAATAATGAATATGAGATTGCAGATAAAATAATTGTTCCATCTAGTTTTGCAAAAAATAGCTTTTTAAATAAAGGCATTAACGAAAAAAAAATTATAGTAAATAATTACGGTACAAATTTCAAAACTTTAGATAGATTTATTGAGAGAGACATTGGTCAAACCCTTAATATAATATATGTTGGAATTTGTTCTATTGAAAAAGGAATTTTCTATTTACTTGAAGCTATCAGAGGCCTTAAAAATAAAAATATTCATTTAAATTTAGTTGGGCAAGTGGATAAACAAGTTAAGGATCTTTTAAAAAAGTATAACAACGACAACAAAATTTCATTTTTAGGATCAAAGAGTCATTCTGAAGTTAAAAACTTGTTATCAAAAAGTGACATTTTAGTTATGCCTTCTTTAAGGGAAGGGATGAGTTTAACTATTGGTGAAGCTATTTCTTGTGGTTGCGCAATTATCGCAACACATAATTCAGGTGCGGGTGATGTTATCGTGGAAAATAAAGAAGGGTTTTTAGTAAACGCAAAAGACTCTAATATTATTGCTGAAAAAATAAATTTTCTTTATGAAGATAGAGTAAAGCTAAATGAAATGAGATATAATTCTTTTTTAAAATCAAGAAAATTAAATAACTTTTCTAAATATGCAGATAATATAATTAAGTTATCAAAATAGTTAAACTTCATCGCAATCTTTAAAAAGTTTTTTTAAATTATCCAAATTCAAGTTTAATTTTTGAGATATGGTAATCAAAATAACTTGTTTATGAATTTTTTCAGAATTTGTTAAACTTACATTTTCATCTCCACTAAAAATTTTCATTTTATGATGTAATAACCAAGGATATTTAATAAATTTTATTTGATATTTATTAAATAATTTTAAGTAATTTTTTATTTTATTTTCATTTTTGATTAATATTGGGTAGCCTCCAAAATACCCCCCCTTTTGCAATTTTTTTCGACAACTATAGATGTAAAAGATTGAGAGTTTTCAAGAAGTGAATCTATTTTTTTATAAAAAAATTCTTTGTTACTATTTATTTTATTAATATATTTTAAATCAACTAATGCTAAAGCTGACCCTAATGGACTCATTCTTAGTTTATTTGAAAATCCTGTATCTTTATAATCATTTAAGCCGTATTCTATAAGTTCTGAAGTATTTCTATTAAAGTGTCCGTAGAACGATAATTTAGTAAAATAGTCTTTTGAGTCAGTAACACAAATTCCACCTTCACCAGCTGCAATTGCTTTCGAGCCTTGTAAACTGAAACAGCTAATATCTCCGTAATATCCTGTTTTTCTATTTTCTACTATAGCCCCATGTGAATGTGAGCAATCTTCAATTAATTTTAAATTATTATTTTGACATATTTCTTTTATTTCTTTGGAGTTAGCAGGATAACCCCAGGGATGAACTATAATTACTGCTGAGGTATTGCTAGATATATTATTTTCAATTATATCTTTATTTACAGTTAAAGTACGAATATCTACGTCTATAAACCTAATTTTAAAATTTAACTTTCTTATAGGACCTATAGATGCATGAAAAATGGATGAAGGAACTAAAATTTCCGAACCTTTTGGAAGATTTAAAGCATATATTGCAGCTTCAATTGAAGACGTCCCATTACAAAATGAGATTGCATAATTTCTTTCTATAAAATTTGCAAATTTGTTTTCTAATTCATTTATAGAGTTGGGATATCCAGTTATTTCATTTTTAAGAATTAATTTTGATATATTTATAATTTTTAAAATAACCTTTAAAATAATTAATAAATAATTATGCATATTCTTTTATAATATGTTTACCCAATCTTATTGAAAAAGCAGCATTAGTTAGACCAGGGTTAGCATATCCTATAGATCTGAAAATAGATGAACCAGCTAAATACAAGTTTTTGACATCAAAAAATTTGCAATTTTTGTCTACCACTCCATCATTTTTATTAAATCCCATCCTAGTTGTACCAGAATGATGTGAGGAATCTTCAAAATTGATTTTATTATTTTGAGAAAATGAAAAATTATTATCTAAATCTATAAATTCATTTATTTTGTTTTTATAAAAGTCAACAGTCTCGTAGTCCACTTTGCTTAAATTCCAATTTAATTCTATCTTATTTTGATGAAAAATATCTTTTTGATTAGAAAGCTTTATCATACTGTTATAATTTGGAAATTGTTCTCCATGATATAAAAGGTCAAAGCATGAAAAATTATATGGTAAATTTATTTTTTTTTTATACTTTGAATACATATATAAAAAATATTTGTTTAAATTTTCATGTGGAATATTCATATAAATTTGCTCGATAATATTAAATAAATTAATAAAAATATTAATATTCAATTTTTTAAACTTAAGTAATTTAATGAAATCATTAAATAATTTTTCACTATCTTGATTATATGATGGGGAAAATATTACATGAGAATTAAGAATATTATTATTTAAAATTTCCTCTTTTTTTAAAATTAAAGAATTTTGAATTTTATAGTTTAAATAATTATACATAAAAAATCTATTGAATTTAATTTTTTTACCTGAATATATTTTCCCCAGGCTAGTCCTTATATGGTCCATAAAATATTTGCCATTGTTATGATTATAAAAGATTTTATTTTTTATCTCATTGTTTAAAAGGAATCGTGCGTTTTCGATTGCACCAGCAGCCAAAATAAATTTTTTACTCTTTATTTTAAATGACTTATATTTGTTCCTAACATTTACAGAAACAATTTCATTTTCGTGCATTGAAAAGTTTGTTGCAGTAGCATTTTTAATTAAAATTATGTTTTTGTTTGATAATAATTTTTTTGTAAAAATCGATTTTAAATTAAATTTCGAAATTTTTGATGGTGTAAAACTACACACTTTGTCAAAAATTTTGTTTTTTTTAAAAATGTTATTTAAATAATTATCTTTAAATTTATCATCATTTAATGGAATCTTATTCTCAAAAAATATTTTATCTGCCTCACTATATAACTTGTTTATTTCCTCAAACATTATTGGCCATTCTTTTAGTTTCATTTTTTCTTTTTCAATAAAATCAATTTCTGACATTTTTAAAATTTTATTTGCCCATAGATTTGTGGAACCACCAATTTGTCTTGTTCGATTTTTGTGATTTTTTCTTAATTGATTTATATGTCTTGTGTCAAAATAATTTAAACTTTCTGTATCCTCATTAATTTTTTCACCACCACTCTCTAAAATCAAAGTTTTTAAGCCATTTTCTGATGTAATTTTAGCTATAATTTGACCAGTCATACCAGCTCCAACTATACAAATATCCGCCACAAATATTTTATTATCTTCAAGGTCGAGAGAATTTATAAGGGTCATTATTTTGAAATAGTAAATATTATGTTAACTAATATCATTAATTAATTTTAATAACAAATCAACTGAGTTAGAAATAGCAATGTTAAAAGTACTTCAAAATTACAATAACGGAAAAATAGAATTGGCAGATATTGATTTACCCGAAATAAATTCTAATGAGGTCTTAATTGAAAACATATACTCACTTATAAGCAGTGGGACTGAAAAGTCTATAATTTCATTATCAAAAAAAAATATTTTGCAAAAAGCAATAGATAGAAAAGATTTAACAAAAAGAGTTTTAGAGAAAGTTAAAAGTGAAGGTTTAATTAGCACAATCAATTTAGTTAAGAATAAGTTGGATATTCCCATACCTCTTGGATATTCATGTGCTGGAAAAATAATTAAAGCTGGAGAAAATATTAAAAATTTCTCTGAAGGGGATTATGTTGTAACGTTTGGAGATGAGGCTGCTCATCATGCTGAATATATAAAATCTATTGAGCAAAATATTGTGAGGGTCAATATTGATGATGATTTAAAATCTTTAACCTTTTCAATGATAGGAGCAATTGCTTTACACGCCATAAGAAAATCTAAAATTAACAATGGTGAAGTTGTTTTAATTATAGGACTTGGATTGATTGGAATTCTTATGAGTCAAATTTTACAAGCATATGGTTACAGTGTTGTGGGTTATGATATTGATATAAATAAAGTTAAAAAAGCAGAGCAAATTGGAATTATCAATGTTACATCTGATCTTGAAACATTAAAAAACTTAAACAATTATCATTCCCAATCTTCTGGTTTTGATGGAACATTTATTTGTTCAGCAAATAGTTCAGAGCCATTTAGTTTAGCAGTAGAACATACCAGATATAATGGAAAAATAGTTCTTGTTGGAACTGGTAACATTGAATTTGATAGAAATGAAATGTGGAGAAAAGAAATTGAATTTTTGGTTTCAAAAGCTGCAGGTTTTGGAAATAGATGGGATTCTTCAAAAAATTTTTTCAATGAACCTGATAAACATATTATTAGATGGACTCAAAAAAGAAATGTAGAAGAAATAATTAGATTGATAATTAAAAAAAAAATTAATTGTAAAGAATTAATCAGCGAGGAACACTCTATAAAAAATGCAATTTTAGCTTATCAAAACTTAATAAATAATAATGAATTAATTGCTACAATATTTAATTATCCAAAAGATAACCAAAAAAAAGATCAAATAATAAGCGTTAATAAAGCTATTTTTAAAAAAAAAGAAAACAATCAAATATCAACCATAATCGGAACTGGCAATTTTGCTACTTCAATTATGATACCCAAGATAGTAAGTAATAAATATAATAAAGTTAATTATCTTTTTTCAAATTCAGGCGAAAAGATAGGATATTTCTGTAAAAAATATAATATTCAAAATGGATCTACAAGTTTTGAAAATTTAATTGATAAAGAATTTGATAATGTATTTATTTTAACAAGGCACGATAGTCATTTTGAATTAGTAAAGAAATTTTTATTAATCAATAAGAATGTCTTCGTAGAAAAACCTTTGGCCATAGATAAGAAACAATTAAATCAAATACATCAAATTTACAAAGAAAGTAATTCAAATTTGTTTGTTGGTCATAATCGAATTTATTCATCTCATGTTAAACAAATTAAAAAATTTTTAGATGAAAATAAAATGCCTTTAGCAATAAATGTAACTATTTGTCCTGGTAAACTTGATCAGACTAGTTGGATTTTGGAAGAAAAACATGGTGGAGGTAGAATTGTTGGAGAATTGAGTCACTTTATAGATTTAATATATTTTTTAACAGATAGTATTGTAATTGATTTCTCAATTAAAAAAGTTTCAAATAACAATCCAGATATAATAAATAAAGAAAACTTTATTTTAAATTTTAAATTAAAAAATGGTTCTGTTTGTTGTATTACATATGTATCTAATTCAGACAGATCTTCTTTTAGAGAAAATTATAAAATTTTTGGTAATAATTTTTATATTAATTCAACTGATTTTAAAAAAACTGAATTAATAAACAATGGAAAAAAGAAAATATTTAAAACTTTTTCTCAAGATCTTGGTTATGAAAATGAAATTGAGGAATTTTTAACTGAAAATAATAAAGGACATTCGAATAACAAAAGAGTGAATAGAATGTTTGATGTGTTTGACTTTATTTTTAAGTTAAAATGAATTATTTAATTTTAACAGATACATTTCCACCAGAAATAAGATCCTCTGCAATTCTTATGCATGAGTTAGCTAATTATATTTCCAAGGACAATAATGTAGATGTTATAACTTTACAGCCAAATAATAATTTATCTTCTAATATTAAATTACCAAGAGTAACAAAGATAAATAATTTAACTGTACATCGATTAAGTTATTTTAAAACTCACAATATTAATTATTTTCTAAGAGGTTTTCTCGAACTCTTAATGCCTGCTTATTTAATGATTTATATTTTTATTTTTATTAAAAAAAAAATAAATTTTTGTATTACATATTCTCCACCGATTTTTTTAGGAAATATATTTTTCTTATTAAAAAAAATATATAAAGCTAAAATAATTTTAAATGTTCAAGACATTTTTCCTCAAAATGCAATTGATCTTGGTATAATTAAAAACAAATTAATAATTAAATTTTTAAAATATATAGAAAAAAAAAATTATAAAAATTCTGATTTAATAACTTTTCATTCAAATGGAAATAAAAATTTTTTTTTAAAAAAAAATTTTGAATTAAAAAAGAAAACTTACGTTTTGAATAATTGGGTACAAAATAAAAATATTCAATTTAAAAAAAATTATAAGGATAAAAGTAAACTTAGATTTATTTTTGGTGGAGTATTAGGTCCCTCACAAGGGCTGAAAAATTTTTTAAAAGGTATGATAGAATCAAAAAATAAAAAAAATTTAATTTTAGATTTTTATGGAAATGGAACAGAAAAAAAAGACCTAATTGAATTTGTGAAATTGAATAATATTGATGCAAATTTTTATAATTTTCTAGATGGTGAGGAATATGATAAAGCTTTGTTGAATGCCGATATAGGATTGGTATCCTTAAGCTCAGAAAATAAAACCCCGGTTGTACCAGGCAAGTTACTTGTAATGATGTCTAGAAAACTTCCAATTTTTGCATGCACTAATGTTGAAAGTGATGTTGCAGATATTTTAAATAAATCAAATAGCGGTGTTTGGTCAATTAATAACGAAATTAAAGATATTGCAAATAAAATAGATTTTCTATTTGATAACTTTGAGTTATTGTATACATATTCAGAAAATTCTTATAAATATTGTTTAAGTAATTTTGATAAAAACAATATTTTAAATAAATTTTTAAAAAAAATCGAAGATTTATAAATGTTAGATATTTCATTCAAAAATAAAAATATATTAGTCACTGGTGGTTGTGGAGCAATTGGATCTAATTTAGTGAAATACTTAATTAAAACTGACGTTTCAAAAATAGTCGTTTTAGATAATTTGAGTTCATCACAAGAATGGAATCTTGAGGAAAACAAAAAAGTTTTAATGGTTAAAGGAGATATAAGAAAAGATATTGATCTAAAAAGATGTTTTAACGAAAATATAAACTACGTCTTTCATTTAGCTGCATTTTTTGCAAATCAAAATTCTGTCGATTACCCTGAAATTGATCTTTCGGTTAATGGCAATGGCACACTTAAACTTTTACAGTATTCTCACATGTGTAATGTAGAAAGATTTATTTATGCAAGTTCTGGTTGTTCAATTTATGGAAAAGAACCAACGCTACCAGTAAAAGAGGATTTAAATTCAATGCATCTAAGCTCACCTTATCAAATAACAAAAATGTTAGGAGAATTATATTGCAATTATTATTTAAATCATTTTGGTTTGGAGGTGGTTAAGGCAAGGTTTTTTAATTCATATGGTCCAGGGGAAATTCCAGGTCAATACAGAAACGTAATTCCAAATTTTATATATTGGGCTATGCAAGGAAAAGAAATACCTATTACGGGTAATACTGAAATGACCAGAGATTTTACATACGTAGAAGATATAGTAAACGGTTTAATATTGTGTGCTGTTACAAACGATATAAATGGTGAGGAATTTAATTTAGCTTCTGGTAAAGAAATCAAAATCGTAGAACTTGCAGAAAAAATTAATAAACTGGTAGGTAATAATGCTAGAATTAAATATTTTGAAAAAAGGAAATGGGATACTAAAAATAGAATGTTAGCATCTATTGATAAAGCTGGAAAACTTTTAGGATATAAACCAAAAACGCAATTTGATGATGGCTTAAATAATACAATAGACTGGTTTAAAACTAATTGGGATATGATAAAAAACAATTCATCTTTTTCACCAGGGATGTCGTCTGCAGTTAGATACAAAAAATAATCATATACTTATTTTTAATAAGTTTTTTTATCCAGCGAAATTTTCGGGTGGACCACAAAAAAGTATTTTAAATTTAGTAAATTTTTTAAAAAAAAAAAAATATTAATATTATAACTTCAAATAAAGAGTATGATGAAAAAGAACTTAAAGTACGTGTAAATAAAATTTACAGCAAAAAAAACTTTAAAATAATATATTTTAAAAATTTATTATTTTCATTTTTAAGAATTATAAATTTAATCAAAAAAACTAAATTTATTTATTTAAATAGTTTTTTTGATTTAAAATGGTCTTTTTTTCCACTTATATTGTCAGTTTTTTTCAATAAAATTATAATTTTGTCACCCAGAGGAGAATTATCTAATTATGTTATTCAGAACAAAAAACTTAGAAAAAAAATTTTTATTTTTATTTTTTTTTATATACTTAGATTAGATAGGTACATAATATTTCATTTTACATCTCGAGACGAAAAAAAAAACTTCAAAAACTTAGTTAATAAAAAAATAAAATCAAAATTAATTCCAAATATTATCAATTTAAAATTTAAAAAAAAACAAAAAATTTTTGTAAAAAAAATGTATAAATTTTTATTTTTTTCCAGAATAGATGAAAAAAAAAATTTATTAGAAACAATAAATTTTTTTAAAAAAATTAAAAAAAATTTTTTATTTGAAATATTCGGACCTTCAAAAAATAAAAAATATTTAAAAACATGTTTAAATGCAATTAAAAACGATCCTAGAATTAAATTTAAGGGTAAAATTACATTTGAAAAATTAATTAAAATTTCAAATAATTATGATTTTTTTATTCTTCTTTCAAAAAATGAAAATTTTGGACACTCTATATTAGAAGCGTCATCATTGAATATACCTGTAATAATTTCTAAAAATAATCCTTGGGCAAAAGATGAAGATTTAAAAAAATTAATCACAGTTTTAGATTTAAAATTTGGTAAAAAAGCTTTAGAAGATTTAAGTAATATTGTTAATTTGAGTAAAAAAAATTATAAAAAATTGATGATTAATAATAAGAAATTTTTTATAAATGTTCTTAATCAAAATAATTTTGAAAAAAATAGATATTTTGAATTATTTTCTTAATTAAGAAAAAAAATAAGAAAACTATTGATCCTTTAATTATATCTCCATAATACAATGAAAAATTTTTTTCCCACATAAGTAAGGGCACAATCATAAAAAAAATTTCATAATTATGTTCAAAGTTTTTTAAAACTATCAGAGCTAGTAATGAATTTATGACCAAAAATATAATTATAAGTATGATGGCAAAATTTTCAAATGAGTAGAATAAACTATTAACAAAAGTTAAATTAAGAGATGAATATCTGTCTAATCCATCAAAAATTTGTAACTGTCTACCAATATAATTTGTAAAATCTTCACGATAATTTTCAAATTTATTAATTTTAAATTTTGATAATAATGGAAGAAAATTTCTATAACTTTTTTCAATTCCACCAATTTCTTTTAATCTTAATATTCTAGCAGTTATATAGCTGTAATCAAATCTCGCTGGTAAAATCAAAACTTTATGTATACTTTGATTTTGTTTTTGAATGTAATGATGCATATATATTTCGTATCTATTCTTTTCATATGTTTTTTCTTGATTTTCGTCATATGATTCATTCTTTTCTGAAATTAATTCATTTATTTTTCCAGAATTAAACAATTGAGAAATTGCAGTATTATACATCTCTTTACTTTTAAGAACGTTATTCTGATTGTGTTTTTTTTTATACTGAATTTCTAGTCTCTCATTTAAATAATCCACATTAGCTGATGATAATGCAGATCTAAAGTTTGTTATTTCAGACTTTAAAAAAATACATAAAATACTTGATAAAACCGCAAAAAAAATAATAAAACTATCTCTTTTTTTTAAGCTTACTATAAATATAAGAATTAAAGATATAACAAAAGAAATTATAACAAAGTATAAGAGCGCAACAACAATGGTTAATATAAAGTAATAAAATCTGAATTTATTTTTAGTTATAAAAAAAAAGTAATTTCCAATTATTAATATTATATTTTGAAAAAAATTAAAATTATCTTGCCCACGTAAATTTAAAAAAACAAGAATAAATATATTTAACCAAAAAATATATTTCCAAAAATTAAATTTGAAATTTTTATTATATGATAAAAAATTGTATTCAAATTTAAAATTTTTTAACAAAAATTCCCAAATGATTAGTGAAGATGAAAGTATGATTAAAATATAAAATTGAACCTTAAATTGAAATGATGGGTTTAGCACATTTTCATAAAATTGGGCATGAATAAAAATACTTTTAATGCTTAAAAACTCTGCATAATTAGGATCTAAGCCTATTGATGGTAAAAAAGAAAAACCAACACTCAAAGTAAAAAAAAGAACTTCTGGGACTGGTATGTGTTTTCTTTTATTTTCTAAATAAAAAATTATAAATAAAAATCCCAAAATAATATTTAACAAACTTATTATTTTGAAATACTCAAAATTAAAAAAATACCAAGATAAAATAATAAATGAAATATTAAGAAGATAAAAAATTTTTAATAGATTTATATAATTTTTATCTATTTTTTTTAAAAACTTCATTTGAAAGAATTTTATTTATTAATATTGATGTATTTCCTTTTCCAAAAGGGTTATTTTTTTTTATAAATTTTGAATAGAATTTTTTATTATTAATTAATTTGTTTACTATTCTAATAATTTTTTGCTTATTAGTGGCTAATACCGCTGTACCGTTTTTAATAGCTTCTTGTCTCTCTGTAACATCTCTGGTTACAATTAGTGGTTTTTTCAAGGTCGGTGCTTCTTCTTGAATACCCCCTGAATCTGAAATAATTAAGTAGCAATTACTTAGTAGAAAAATAAACTCATCATAATTTAAAGGATTTATAATTTTTATATTGTTATTTTTCTTTATTTTATTCTGAAAAAATCTAACAAATGGATTGAAGTGGCTTATGAATAATATTTGTAAAGAGTTGTTCTTTGAAATTGAATTAATTGCTTTTATTATTTCGTGATAATTTTTAGAAAAATTTTCTCTTCTATGACCGGTAATAATAATTAATTTTCTTTTTGAATCCAAAAATTTGAATTTTTTATATAATTTTTTTTTATTTTGTTTTTTTCCTATATTTTTTAAAATTAATTTTAGAGAGTCTACTATAGAGTTTCCAACTTTATAAATATTTTTATGTAAGTTTTCTTTTTGAAGATTTTTTTTATTTTGTATAGTTGGAACAAAATTAAAATTACTAATTATACTTACAAGTTTACGATTAAACTCTTCTGGCCAAGGCGCATTCATATTGTGGCTTCTTAAACCAGATTCTACATGAACAATCTTTACATTATTTAAATAGGCACTTATTGATGACATTGATGTAGTAATCGTGTCACCTTGAACAATTAAATAATCAAACTTTTTTTTATTAAATACGCTATTT
>MDTG01371439.1_pt1 | contig 13414 bp, 11 predicted proteins | sample 811421 | NCBI WGS metagenome assembly MDTG01 (sample SAMN05326645, study PRJNA326480) | marine metagenome | isolation source: seawater | place: Pacific Ocean: South East | collected 2011 | reverse complement strand
TTTTTATTCATGATTAAATATAAATAATTACAGGATAATATATTGTTATCAAATAAATTTCTGATTAATACAATAATTAAATAAATTTTAAAATTTGTAAAACTTACTTAATTATCGATGACTTATTTTTGAACAGTCTAATTATTATCACTCTAGGTGTTTTAGATAAAACTTTGAAATAATTATACAAATTATAGTTATTTATAAAGAGCAAATCCAACTGAATTTTTTCCTTTAATTTCCTATATTTGCCGTCATAATTTATTTGCGAAGCTCCTGTAATACCTGGTAAAATTTTTCTTCTTTTAATTTTAATAGATTGCTCAATATTTTTTTCAATAGATTTTGGTAAAGGTCTAGGTCCTACAATTGACATATCCTTTTTTAAGACATTAATAAGTTGTGGTAATTCATCTAAGCTTGTCCTCCTTAATATTTTGCCTAATGCAGTGACCCTTAACTTTTCATTTTTTAACTTTAACTTATTCATCGTTCTAAATTTTAAAATTATAAATTGTCTACCCATATATCCAACTCTATCTTGTTTATAAATTATCGGTCTGCCATCAATTATTAAAATTAATAATGATATTAAAATTATAATTGGTAAAAAAACTATAATAATTAAAATTGAAATTATGATATCAAAAAATCTTATCATTTTTATTAATATTAATATAAAATTTTATTTTTTAACTCTTCCGTTGTTATAAAAATATCAGTATCGCCAAGGTAAATTTCTTTGTCTTGCATTAATTTTTTTCTTTCTTTTATTTTAAAACCTTTTAAAAATGCAATTCCAAAATATAATATATTTAATAATTTATAATTTTTCTTGAAAAGTTTTCTTTTGGATAGAAATATTAATTTTTTTTTTTCATTCAACAAACAAGAAAAATGTTTAGATCTTATTTTTTCAGAACCAAAATGATCTAAAATCACATAATTTAAACCTGAAAAGTCCTCATTATTTTTTAATATAAAAAAACTTTTTAGATTTTGATATTCAAATTTATTAATAAAATATTCATGCTTTTTATAGGATAAATATCTTTTTTTAAAATAAATAAAATTTTTAAGAAAAAAACTTTTTTTACTCTCAATTAAAGTTTTTAATTTAAATAATTCATCTATATGAATATTTTTTGTTTGTTTAAAAGAGTAATTTGATGAAGAAGATTTGTATAAATAATATTTAGTTTTAATAGTTTTTTTTTTATCAAGACCGAAATTTGATAAGTTATTTTTATTTGGCCACATAGCTACCAAATTAATTTTTTTTATAATTTTATTTTTTACTATATTAGATAAATTTGAAAAAATTTTTTCTCCTCTGTACTTTTTCAAAACCATACTTGAATGTCTGGAAAATATTCTTTTATTATTTTTGTTATTTAATTTAATTGAATACATTCCAATATTTGCGATTAAATTTGAAGATTTAAAAACACCATAACAAAAAGAATATTTATCGCTAAAATATCTAAATTTAAAAAAATCAAAGCTTACACCTTTATTGAAACAAGAAAAAAAAAGTTTTCTAAATTGATTATAATCTGAAATTTTTAATTTTCTGTAAATCAATTCTGATTGTTTTAATTTTGATTTCACAATTATTAAATAAGGTGTTTTTTTATAATTTTATATATCTGTAAATTAATTTCTTTTTCTTCAAAATCTTTATCTATTGATTTGAAAGCATTAAATCTCATTTTATTAAATATTTTCTTTTTTGAGTTAAGTTTATGAATTTTATGAGGTACATCTTTATAAGATCTTACAAAATAACCATTAAATTTATTTTTAATTAAATCATTATTGCCCCTTATATCATAACAGATAACTGGCAAGCCTTCTGAGAGAGACTCCATAACAGCAACCGGCAGACCTTCCCTCTTACTCAAATGAAGCAGGATATCAAAGTTTTTTATTTTTTTTTTTAAGTTGTTGTCGAAATAATTAAAAGAAATATTATCTAATTTTTTCTCTAGTTTAATAGAATTAAAGAAATCATAGTTACCGTATCCAAAACATTCAATTTTAATATTTTTTCCTTCTAAAAGTTCAGCTACCTTTAATATTTCTAAATAACCTTTTTCTTTTTTATAAGCAGCAATTACTAATATTTTCTTTATCTTTCTTTTGTTTATAATTTTTTTTTTAAAGTGTTTTGAAGAAAGATTTAGACCTACACCATTAACTTTGTAACATACTTTTCTACTGGCAAGTTTGAGCTTTGCATAATTAAAATCATGTTTATTTATTGTTATGAAAATATCTGTTTTATAAGATAGTGCTTTCTCTATAGTTTTAAAAAAAAAATTCTTTATAGATTTTCTTGTTAGTTGAAACCTAAATCCGTGCACAAAATAAATTATTTTTATTTTACTGAAATAAGTTAATATTCTAAATAAATGTGATGCTACTGGTGTATGAATATAAAATATTTTTGATGGATTGTTTTTAATAAGTTTTTTTATTTGTATAAAAATTTTGATATAATTTATTAAATTAAAAAATTTTATAATCTTGTCTGGAAAATCAATATTATAAGTAGAATTATTTTTAAAATTCAAATTTTTTGCATCAGAACATGCAACTTCAACTTTTATACCTCTTTTTAAAAAATAATCAGCTTGAGATTTCAAAAAAGAATTAAATGTAATTGATTTTGTACAAATAAAAATTATTTTCATCTCAACTCCAAATTTTTAAGTATGATTCTGCCATTTTTTGAATTGAAAAGTTTTTTTTAATTTGAATTCGTCCTTTTTTTTTAAGAGATCTCCATTGTTTTTTATTTTTTTTGAATACATTTATACTCTTTTTTAAACCTCTAAATATTGAATTCGTATCATTATTCAAAATTACAAATCCAAAATCTTTAATAATTTTTTTTGCACATCCTGCATCGCTTGATAATACAGGTGTCGAACAAAGCATAGACTCAGCAACTACATTTGGAAAAGATTCAGAATGAGATGTCAAGACAAGCAAATCGATTCCATTATAAAATTCAAATAAATTTTTTTGTTCATTTAAAAAAAAAACTTTTTTTTTAATTCCTAATCTTTTGACAAGATTTTCCAATTCCATGTTGTTTTTATTTATATCCCTTCCAACCATATGTAGATATAGGCTGTTATAATTTTTAATAATTTTAGAGAATGCATTTAATAAAGAAGGTATGTTTTTTTGTCTTGCGTATCGACCTGCATATCCTAAAATTATGTCATGATTATTTACACTATTTTTTTTTCTATAATTTAAACGCGATTTTTGTGAAGGTATGTAATCCTTATAACTAAAACCATTTTCAATGAGATTTGATTTATTTTTAGCATAAAAGTGCTTCTCCTCATGAAAATATTTACTCCTTTTAGAGCAATAAACAATTTTTTTAGGTACAACTTTTGAAAACAGTCCACAAATTATTGATATACAGATCGTTTTTTTTTTTGAAATTTGAGTATTGAGCTCTGAGTGTCGAATATTCCAGAATAGTTTCTTATAAAATTCTTTTGGAATTAGTAAGGTTAAAAAATTTGAATGATACATCCAGCTTTGAATAATATCTGGATTTTCTTTCTTCAGTAATTTACGAAACTCTATTATCTTTTTTATCAAAATAAAAAAATTCTTTTGTTTATTTATTTTTAATGAAACTACTTTTATTCCTAACTTTCTAAGATCTACATCGTAAAACCCTTTGTCAATTAATGTTATAATTGTAATGTTAGCTTTTTTTTTATATTTATTTTTATGAAATTCACACACGCGGTAAAGATTTCCCTCTGCACCTCCTTTTTTCAAACTATTTATAATGTGTATAATTTTCATAAGAGTTCAAATTATAGTGATTAATTTTATTAGTCTATTAATTACTAAATTATTTATTTTTTGAATAAAACAAATTTTTTAATCAAAGGAGCTGATAATAATACAATCATAATAATAAATTTTGATCTATGTCTTACTGATGTTCCAAAGTTACCAACTCCGACACTAAATACAAAAATATAGCACAATAATATCAATAAAATAATCTTCAGAACTGGATTTTTCCGTATAACTTCTCTGTTTAGAATAATTAAATAAACAAAGTACATGTACAAAAATGCATCGAGCATGCCAATCAAATGTTCAGATTTATGAACATTCCAAGGAAATGGAGAAAATAAAAAATAAGTAGCTCTTATTGGCATTTTATATATTAATTCAATCGGAGAATTGGCTTTTGTCCATTCAGGATAACTTGCATCACCTCTGGTAGAAATAATTGTTTTTCTTAAGAGTGATTCTATTTGAGTTGAATGTTCAAAATGCTTTAATTTAGGAACTTTTATTTTATTTGTTAAATATAACCCTGAGCCTACAAGAAATATTAAAAAAAAAATTAAATATTTAGGTCTAATAGAAAGTTTAAATAAAGATAATAATATATTTTTTGAACTGATGATACCAACGATTAATATAAATATTATTCCACCAATCATCATAGCTCCATGAAAAAAAGTTGCACCTACAAATCCTGCAATAGCTAGTATGAATGAATTAAAACTATTATTTTTGAACCAACTAACAATGCCATTTAATGCTATCAAAAGAAAAAAACAAACATATACTTCTCTCATTATTAAAACTGAGTATAAAATTAACGACGGAAATAAAGCTAATATCCAAGCAACCTTTACAGCTGTATCATTGTCCCATATTTTCTCTGCAAGTTTCCACCCTAAGTAAACATTAAGTATTCCAAAGAAAAGACTTAAGGATTTAGCCATTAATACACTTCGGCCAAATAAAGAATATGGTATTGCAATTAGCCAACTTATAAATTTATCGGTTGGACCATTGAAATTAGTTAATAAATTATAAAATCCATCTTGGCTTATTAACCACGCCAATTCTTCAAAAGTGACTGCATCTGCAGTGCTATCAGGTAAGGATATTAAAAAATGACCAAGTAATAAAAAAGAAATTCGAATTATAAGTGCTATAAGAATTATTCTACTAATTTTAGGATTTTTTAATGAGAGTAATAAAGTAAAAAGAGATACTAATATTATTGCTAAAAACCCAAGCAGATCATCCATTATTTATTTAAAAATATTTTAAGATTTTTTTATTTTTTTTTTTCATTTCACAAAATAACCTAAGTTACATTTATTTTTATTTATAGAATTTTTGATAAATAATTTCTATTTCTTTCTGATAGTTTTCAATATTATATTTTTTTTTTACCGAATTATATAGATTTTCTCCATACAATTTTCTCGATTCATGATCTTCGGCTAATTTGATTATGGAGTCTCTAAGTTTCAATGGATTAATCTCTTTTGGTTTTTGAAGTTCATTTGTAATGGGATTAACGACTAAATCTGGAAGCAGAAGTGAATTTTTTAAGCTTTCCTTAAAAGATATTTCCTTATCTGGATCAATTAGTATTCCACTTATACCATTATTTATTATCTCTGGTATTCCATCTATATTTGTTGCAATAACTGCTTTTTTACAAAACCCTGCCTCTACAATAATGTTTCCAAATGGCTCTCTAATTGACGGGACAACAATAACATCCATTTTTGAGATAAGTTCTAATGGATCTTTTGTGGTTCCTAGAAAATTTATATTTTTAAAATTTTTTGCTAAATCTTTTAGTTGACTCTCTAATACACCTTTGCCAGCTATAAAAAAATCATAATCTGTAAGTTCTTTAGCTGCTTTTATAAGTATATGAACAGCTTTCGGGGTGTCAAGCCTGCCCACATAACCAACGCTAAACTTATTACTGTACCTTTTATTATTTTTAGGGATGAAATTGAATTCTTCTAAAAAGAAACCATTATAGATCACACAAATTTTATTTTCATCAATATGAAATCTTTTTATAAGCATTGTTTTGGTAGCATTTGAGTTAGCAATTATAATTTTTGCTTTTAATGCATTTTCTCTATAAATTTTGATATCTTTCTGTTTCGCATTCCAGGCTGCGCCCCTTTCATGAAAAATTATATTTGATGAAGGAATAAAATTTAATAATTTATTTATGGAGTAACTTCCTAACTTATTATAAAAATGTATTATATAATTTTTTGATAGTAAAAAAAAAATAAATTTAATTTTATTAAAAAATGATTTATTAATATTAAAATAAAGTTTTTTACAATCTATATAATAGTCCATTAAATCGTGCATACTATAAATGTAGTGACGAAATTTACTTTTTTTTATTGCATGAGGTAAAAATAAGTTGAAGCTTCTTTGAACCCCGCCGATATCAGATAACGAAAGTTGGTGAATTACTTTTTTTGGCATAAATTTATAATTATATTTAATTCATGGCTTACGAATTAAACCTATAAATTTACCTTTATAATTTATTACTGCAAAATTTAAAGATTTAGATTTTACAAAATATGAGAAATACAAATTATCCTTAATATCATCAGATATAAATAGTCCTCCCGAATTTAAAGCCTCCCATAAGATTGGGTAGGCATAATGACGACCCCACCAAGATTTATCAGAGTCGTAATGACATAAGTCAAATTTTCCTTTAGCAATTTTTATAGCTTCTTTAATACCAGGTCGATCTGGTTTTTTAATTATATGCCAAAATTTTCTTAAGTCCTCTGGTACGACTATTCCTACATATTTTTCGTTGTTTTTAGTTGGGTAAGGCATGTCTACACTATATAAAACTCCACTCTTTCTCTCAGACAAAGCCTTCAAAATACCTAGGCTTGACCACCCGTACGCAACACCAGTCTCAATTATCCTTTTAGCTCCTAATAATCTTACCGAGTTATATAATAAATTTAAATGTGCAGGACCTCCCATTTTAACAAGTGACATTGAAGCTCTTTCATGAGCATCATTTATGAAATTATCATTTAAATGAACTATGGCTCCTTTAATACCAAGGTTAGAAAGGGCTTTTTCAGTTGTTACAGCATTTAAGTTTGCCCACTGTGTAGCCTCAATTCTATTTTGGTAGGTATCATGATTCATTAAAAACTTTTGTGCAATCTTGTTAAGAAAATGTTGCCAATATCTAGGGCGAACCACAAACCATAGTATTATATAAATTTTATTCATAATTTATTTCAAGATTATAAATTCATTATAAGTGAGTTTTACATTTTTTAAATTATTTCAATTTGTATATAACATAAAGAATTTTAACTTTATTATACTATTCATTATAATCTTAGATTTACTTAACTTGATCTGAATAAATATTTTAGATCATATATAACACTTGTTTTTTTACATAACTTTAAAATATTTTGAAATCCTAATTTTTTGAAATTTTTATGGGCAACTGCAACTAGGACAGCATCATAGGTATTATTTACAAACTTTGTCTTAGGAAAAATACCATATTTTTTTTTAATTTCGATATTATTAGCCCAAGGATCATGTAAGCTTATGTTACACTTAAACTTTCTTAATTTTCTTATTACACCTTGAATACCAGAGTTTCGAAGATCAGTACAATTTTCTTTAAAGGTAAGGCCCATTATCAAAATTTTCGCTCCTTTAATTTTTATTTTTTTTTTTTCTCATTTTCTTAATCAATTGAACTGCTACATAATTTCCCATATTATCGTTAAGATCTCTGCCTGCTAAAATAATCTTTGGATTATAATTAATACTTTTAGCTTTATATGTTAGATAGTAGGGATCCACTCCAATACAATGACCTCCAACCAAACCTGGTTTGAAGGGTAAAAAATTCCACTTAGTCTCAGCTGCATTTAAAACTTCATGTGTATCTATATCAAGTTTATTAAAAATCATTGATAACTCATTGACTAGAGCAATGTTTACATCTCTTTGTGTATTTTCAATAACTTTAGCAGCCTCAGCAACTTTTATACTGGGTGCTTTATATGTGCCAGCTGTTATAATCTCTGCATATAAATCGTCAATAATTTTTGCAATTTTAGGTGTGGAGCCTGAAGTAATTTTTTTTATGTTTGAAATAGTATGTTTTTTATCACCAGGATTTATCCTTTCAGGACTGTATCCACAAAAAAAATCCTGGTTATATTTTAAATTAGAGAATTTCTCCAAAATTGGCACGCATAATTCCTCTACACATCCAGGATATACTGTAGACTCATAAATAATTATGTCTTTTTTTTTGATGTGTTTTCCAGTCAATTCAGTTGCTTGAATTAGAGAGGTAAAATCTGGTTTTTTAATTTTATTTACAGGTGTTGGAACAGCAATAATATAACAATTTGCAGACTTTAATTCGTCTTCAGAGTAAGTAAAAATTATTTTTTTTTTAGTATTAAGTTCTTTTTTTGTAAATTCTAGATTTGTATCTATTCCAGAATTTAATTCTTTAACTCTCTTCTTATTTATGTCGAAACCAATAAGTGATTTTTTTTTTGCAAATTCAAGAGCAAGTGGTAAACCAACATATCCTAGGCCAATTATTGCTAGTCTAACACTATTGGTTTTATTACTCATACTTGATAATAATCTCTATACCATTCACAAACTGTGCCACTCCTTCTATAACAGGTGTTGAAGGTTTATAATTAAATTTTTCATTTAAACTCGTGATATCAGCATAAGTATCTTGTACATCTCCAGGTTGCAGGGGCAAAAAATTTATTTTTGCCTTTTTATCCAAATTTTTTTCCAAAGCTTCTACATAATCCATAAGTTGGATTTGATTATTATTTCCAATATTATAGATACTCCATGGTGCTTTACTTGTGGCCGGATCAGGTTGGTTGCTGTTCCAATTCAAATTACTTTTTGCTGGATTATCAAGTGCTTTTAAAACACCCTCAACAATATCATCTACAAATGTAAAATCTCTGGTATGCTTTCCATTGTTAAATACATCAATAGGTTTGTCATCTAAAATATTTTTTGTAAATTTAAATAAAGCCATGTCAGGTCTACCCCAAGGGCCATAAACTGTAAAAAATCTCAGTCCAGTTGTTGGTAGCTGATAAAGATAGCTGTATGTATGTGCCATTAATTCATTAGATTTTTTTGATGCTGCATAAACAGATAAAGGATGATTGGTATTATGGTGTTCTGAAAAAGGCATTTTAGTGTTAGCACCATAAACACTTGAAGTACTTGCATAAACTAGGTGCTCTACATTGTAATTCCGACAATTTTCCAAAATATTTGCAAATCCAACAATGTTACTATTTATATATGCAAGCGGATTTTTTATAGAATACCGTACACCAGCTTGTGCAGCTAGATTTATGACTCTCTGAGGTGCAAAACTTTTAAAAACATTTTCTAAATCTTTTTTGTTAGCAAGATCTATTCTGCAATGTTCATAATTTGAAAATTTATTAAGAATTTGAATTCTTGCCTCTTTAATTTCTGTGTCATAGTAATCGTTATGATTATCAACTCCAATAATTTTATCTCCACGTTGTAAAAGCTTTTTTGATAAAGAAAATCCTATAAAGCCTGCAGAACCAGTGACAATAATATCTTTAGTAGTTTTTTTCATTTTATTGAGTATTTAATTATTAATTAAAATATTATTTATATTAGATAAAATTTTTAACCAACTAAATATTATTAATAATTTACAAAATTGGTTTTAAATAGCAATTTTATTTATGTTTATACTAATTCATTAATAGAAATTCATAATTTTATTTACTAGATTAATACTAATATAGGATAAATCTTTAAATATTTTTTAAATAACCAATAGATTGATAAATTTTAGATTTCTGGATTTCAAATAAATCTTCAAAGGACTTATTTTTTAAAATATTATTAATTATTAGAGCTGAAAGCTCTCCCTCACGATTTTGCCAAAAGCTACCAAATGTTTCACTATAGTTTTTGATGGCTGTTTGCCTTCTTTTGGAATTTTCTAATCTTTTTATGGAAAATATCAGAGACTCAAAAGAGAAATTATTTTCTAGATTTTCAGAAATATCATTTTTTACAAAACTATAATAGTCTGATTTATAAACTTTATCACTCATCTCATAATAAAAAGTTGGAAGACCTGCTAGAGCACCTTCAAGATGAATACCAGTATTACTTGCAATAAGTGCGTTTAAATTTAAAAAATATTCTACTAAAGATTGCTCATGAGAATCTGACCAGCTGAGCATCTCATTATCTTTTATAAAATCTTTTAGTTGCTTAATAAAAGATAAACTCTGGGATGGATGAGTACGAATAATACATTTAAATTTCATACTCAAAAGAATTTTTAACAAATTTTTGACATAAGAAAAATTATCTTGTTTGGTAGTTGCTACACCTATTTGTAATACTGTATGTTTTTTTTGGAGAGTATCTATATAAACTGATTTTTTTTGACCAGTCAAAAGTATTTGACAATTTGCAACATTTTGTTCAAATATTTTATAATTTTTTTTATTAATTTTATAACAATTTTTATAAATCTGAAAAGCAACATTGCCATCTAAAAGAGCGTAATTAAATTCTAAAGGCGGGAAAATTTCGCTTACCGATGCGTGCTGCATATAAAGTGTTTTTATTCCTAACATTTCTGCTGATAATCTAAGACTACGAGTTTGAACTGTATGATCATTTGAAACGACTACTAGTTTAGGTCTAATTTTTTCTAGTTCTTCCAAGAAAAAAGGTATGTAAATATAAGACTCACAAAATTTATGAAAATACCAAGATATCTCTCTTTTTTTTCCTTTTTTTTTTCAAATTTAAATAAAGCGGTAAAGCCTTCAAAAAAAATAATGACATGCTTACCATAATTACTTTAAATTTGAATTTAACTGATATCATATGATCAATTCTATTATTTTGGTCTAACAAGTTTTTAAAAACTGATAAATAAAATTCGTTGCCATTAATTTTTAATCCCTCAATTGTAGATTTAATACTGTTTAGTTGGTTAATAGAACTTGAAAATATATAAATTTCTTTAGTTGAAATATTTTGATCAGATAATTTTACATTTTTTATAATTTTATAAAAAAAAATCAAACTTTGAAACAAGAGACCAGTAAATCTGGGTTTTTTTCTTTTTTCATATTCAAATTCTTTTGATCTTTTTGAGAATATATAGTCAAATTTTCTTCCAAATAAGTAATTAAGATCAATCTCATTTTCTTTAGATAAAGCTGATTTCGATTGACTTAGTAGTTTAGAAAAATTCATAAATTTTTAAAATTTTGCTTGTGCCTAAAATATTTGAAATTCTAATATAACACTTGAGAAATTGTTAGTAAAAACAAATCCATATTTAAAAAATAATAAATATAATACTTTTAGTAATCTATAGATAGTTATAGATAAATTTAATATATTTAAATTGTTTTAATGAAACCTAAAGCTAATTTACTATAAAAATATTTAAAATATTGTAAACCAATCTATATGAAAAGTTCCAAACTTTACTACAGGCCAGAAGTAGATGGACTCCGTGCATTGGCTATATTGAGTGTTATTATTTACCATGCGCAAATAGTCTTGTATGAAAAAAGTTTATTTAAAGGAGGTTTTATAGGTGTAGATATTTTCTTTGTAATCAGTGGATATTTAATTACACGTATTATTTTTCAAGAACTTTTCATTAAGAATTCTTTTAATTTTATAAATTTTTATGAACGTAGGGCAAGACGTATATTGCCAATGTTATTTGTTGTTATATTTGTCTCAATTCCATTTGCTTGGCATAGGCTGTTTCCTTCGGACTTTGTAGAGTATATAGATAGTGTTCTCTCTTCTATTTTTTTTGTATCTAACTTTTTCTTTTATTTTAACGCAACAGAATATGATGCCTCGAGTTCCCTTTTAAAACCCTTTTTACATACTTGGAGTTTAGGAATTGAAGAACAATTTTACTTAGTTTGTCCAATTTTTTCTATTTTTATATTCAAATATTTTAGAAAAAATATCTTAAAAATTCTTATTATAATAAGCATATCCAGCATACTATTTGCTAATTTTTTAGAAATAAAAAATTCTACTTTAAATTTCTATTTTCCACTGAGTAGATTTTGGGAGTTAACAGTTGGTTCAATTATTGCATACATAGAATTTAATTATAAAATAACTAAGTACAGAATTCTCAACAATATTTTGCAAAGTTTAGGATTATTCTTAATTTTGTTCAGTATCATATATTTTAATGAAAAGACTCCGCATCCAGGCTTTTATAGCTTGATGCCTATTTTAGGTGTTGCATTAATAATTACATTCTCAACAAAAAAAGATGGAAATGGTTTAGTAAAGAAGATTTTAAGTAGCAGACCATTTGTTTGGCTTGGACTAATAAGTTATTCAGCATATCTATGGCATTTTCCTATTTTTGCTTTTTCTAGAATTAATTCAAGTGAGCCGATTAACTCTTACAAGATAATACTCATAATTTTTACAATTTTTATATCCGCTTTATCTTATCATTTTATAGAAAAGCCTTTTAAAGATAAGAAACTTTTAAAAAAAAAATATTTTGTTTCAATAATAATTTTAAGTTTTGTAACTCTAGTTTCGTTCTCTTTTATTTCAAAAAAAAGTGAGGGTTTTTCAGAGCGATACCCAACAAAAGGTTGGGTAAATTTTCAATTAGATAAAAATATTATGAAAAAAGATTTTTGGAAATATTATGATGAAAATAAAAAGTCTCTATCTGAACCATCATTTAAAAAAGTTAATGTGTATATTTTTGGAAATTCTCATTCTGGTGATTTTTTGGGAGCATTATTTAATGAGATTGATTTTTATAAAGATTTTCACTTTTTAAAGTCAAAAAAACGAGAAGAACTAAGTTGTTTTGATGAAAGTGATCTTAGATTTACTGCTGATCGAAAAGATTTATACGATCATGAAGCTTATAAAAAAGCAGAAATATTTATTATTTCATCAAGGTTCATTAATGGTCAATGCAACAAGAAATTTAAAGATAATCCAACTGATGCTGATGGTCTTAGATATCTAATCCCGAGACTTAAACGTGATGGAAAAAAAATTATTATTCTAGGAAACACATTGGTATTAAATAGAATTGAGGGAAAATGGTTGGAGGATTACATTTTCATGAAAGCTATTAATGAAAAAATAGATTTACTATCTTTTGATGAATTTAAAAATTATAAAAAGATTGCAGAAAAAAAAGCCTATGAACTACAAGCTGATTTTAATATTAAAACTAATATTAGATTAAATAATTTTTCTCTTAATAATGGGCTTGGATATTTTGAAAGAAGCAATCTTTTTTGCAATTCAAGAAAAGAAAATTGCTTAGTTTTTACAAAAAATGGTCATAGATTGAGGTATGACTATGGTCACCTTACCCTGGAAGGTAAGAGAGAATTTGGTAAGTTACTCAAGGAGTCTAATTTTAGATCTATATTATATGATGTACTTGAAAATCAAAATTCAGCTAACAGTAAGTATTTTCCATTTTTGG
>MDTG01359421.1_pt1 | contig 13414 bp, 14 predicted proteins | sample 811421 | NCBI WGS metagenome assembly MDTG01 (sample SAMN05326645, study PRJNA326480) | marine metagenome | isolation source: seawater | place: Pacific Ocean: South East | collected 2011 | reverse complement strand
GCTAAAAGGTGCCTCCGGCGAACTGGAAGGGGCCCTGTTAGCAACTGAGTTTGCTAGAATACCGATGGAAATAACCCTCGTTAAGGATGTTAATTTTCAGCTTAATTATCAATCGGTTGGAGAAGATTTTAACATCCAACTCGAAGGATTTGGGGAATTCGGAGCAAAATGCCAGAGGTGCCTTGAGAAATATACATTTTTCGAAAAGGTTGAAATAAGTGATAGCATACTCGCCGATCAGCAAAAAAAAGCTCCCAAAGAAGATATCCTGCTATGCGAAAACGGAGAAATCGACCTGGTAAAAACATTGGAAGATGAATTTCTACTAGGTTTGCCCATGGCGCCAAAGCATGATATTGATGATTGTGGCTTCTATGCGACTAAAATAGCGGACTCAGAACTTGAGTTAAAGAAAACACCTTTTTCGATACTGAAAGATTTACTATGAAACGCTTTCAAGGGAAAATATTCAAATAAACCTATGGAGATTTGAGATTATGGCCGTTCAACAAAATAAACCTACACCTTCCAGGCGGGGGCACAGGAGGTCACACGACTCCTTAAAAAAGTCAGCTCTTTCAGAGGATCAGACTACCGGCGAAAAACATCGCAGGCACCATATATCAAGTGATGGCTTTTACAAAGGTAAACAGGTCATCCCAGAACTAGAAAAATAACCCCAAACTCAAGCCTTAAAACTGCCAATCCCGCCTTTAATTTGAAGCCAACGATTAGATGAAAATAGCAATAGACGCTATGGGTGGTGATCACGGTCCTGTTGTCACTTTAGCTGGCTTATCTAACTCTATTTCTAGTCATCCAGATTTAGAAGCAACGGTGTTCGGCTCAGAAGAAAAAGTCTTTCCATTTTTAAAGAAATATGCTCTATCAAGGAATGACAGGGTAGATTTTGTTCACACGACTGAAATAGTGGAAATGGATGATAAACCAGGGGTTGCTCTCCGTTCGAAGAAAGATTCCTCTATGAGACGTGCAATAGATGCGGTAAAGAATGGAAACTGCGGTGCATGTGTTAGTGCTGGCAACACGGGAGCGCTAATGGGTATTGCTCGATTTGTTCTAAAAACAATGCCAGGTATAAGCAGGCCTGCGATTTGCGGAACAATGCCTGGTATAAACAAAAGTACGAAACTTCTTGATTTAGGTGCCAACGTAGACTGCAGCTCAGAAGACTTGTTAGGGTTCGCAATAATGGGCTCTGTTTTGGCTCGCTACACCTCAGAGATTGAAAACCCCACCGTGGCGCTCTTAAATATAGGGATGGAGGAAATTAAGGGAAATGAACAAATAAGAAAGGCATCAGAAATTTTGGAGGAAAGCAATATTAATTATATTGGTTATGTTGAAGGGGACGATATTTTCAAAGGGGCGGTAGACGTGATTGTTTGTGACGGTTTTATAGGAAATATCGCTCTCAAATCAAGCGAAGGTGTTGCAAAGATGTTGAGCAGTATAGCCAGACAGGAGTATCACAAAAACCTAGTTACTAAGATAAGCGGCTTTTTGTCCCTACCAGTCTTAAACAATTTAAAGAAAAGACTGGACCCCAGAAGACATAACGGGGCCAGCCTACTAGGGCTTAAAGGTACCGTTGTAAAAAGTCATGGGAGTGCTGACGAGCTATCTTTTGGGAATGCTATTGAGGTGGCTCTCTATGAATCAACCCGCAAGATACCAGAGCAAATAGGTAATTTGATGGGAAAACTGTAGATGCTGAATTTAAACTGAATGATAGAATATAATAGGAAATAGCATGAGATCCGTCGCATTTATTTTTCCTGGACAAGGCTCGCAGTCTTTAGGGATGTGTAACTCGATTGAAACAGAAATATCGACTGTAAAACATAGGTTTGAGGTCGGATCTGATATATTGGGAATTAACCTTTGGCGCCTTATTAAGGAGGGACCAATTGAAAAACTTAATCAAACTCAATACACCCAACCTGCCATGCTCGCTAGTAACGTTGCTTTTTATGATATTTGGAAAAAACTAGGCGGTGAACAAGTTGATATGATGGCAGGCCACAGCTTGGGTGAGTATGCGGCGTTAGTTTGCGCAAACATACTTGACTACGAAGAAGCCATGTCACTTGTTATAAAACGTGGAAAACTGATGCAGGAAGCTGTTCCTGAGGGTGTTGGCTCTATGGCGGCAATCATGGGCTTGAATGAGGAGACATTAGAGGCTATCTGTGAAGAGGTTAACAACAAAAAAAGCGACTTCGTTGTAGAGTGTGCAAATCTAAATACAGAAGAACAAATTGTTGTTTCCGGATACTCTGAGGCCGTCGCTGTTGCGTGCGAGTTGGCCCTGAAGAAGGGGGCTAAGAGAGCCCTTCCTTTGGATGTGAGTGTACCTTCTCACTGCAGTCTGATGAAAGAAGCATCCTCTGAATTTGCCAAGCACTTTAATACTGATTTGTTTGAAATAGGTCAAATTTCTGTTGTTCAAAATGTGGATGCTGAGGTTTGTAAATCTCCCGAAAAAATTGCTTATTTACTGATAAAACAACTATATTCTCCCGTTCGATGGACGGACACGATTAATAATCTTAAAAAACACGGATGTGAAAAAATATACGAATGTGGGCCAGGCAAGACACTAACGGGCTTAAATCGGCGCATTGACCGTAAGTTAGAGGCCGTAGCTCTAAATAGTCTAGAAGTCCTCAAACAGCACTCCCAAACTAAAAATCAAAAGGTTAATAAATGACTACAGAAAAGCTTGCTCTAGTTACTGGCGCATCTAAAGGGATAGGTCTAGCGATCACTAAAAAACTCATGCGTTCAGGTATTTCGGTAATTGGAACTTCTAGAAAAAAAGCTAGTTTGCAAGAAACCGTCGAGGAGCTAAATGATAATACTACTAGCCTACACCCGATGGAGCTGGACATCACAAAAAGCGAATCTGTCAAGAGCTTTCTAGAGCAATTAACCAATGAAGGGCTCGTACCTAACATACTTGTAAATAACGCAGCTATCGTAAGAGATAATCTTTTAATAAAAATGAAATTTGATGACTGGGATGATGTGATAAACGGTAATCTCAATGCTGTTTTTTTACTAACTCGAAACCTAGTGAGACCAATGTTGAAAGCTAGATATGGCCGTATAATCAACATTTCTTCTGTCGTTGGTTTGTCTGGAAATGCTGGACAAAGCAATTATGTCGCGGCCAAAGCTGGACTTGTGGGGTTTACTAAATCTATAGCTTTAGAGGTTGCTAAACGAGGAGTAACTGCCAACGTAATTGCGCCTGGGTTCATTGACACGGATATGACCCGCTCATTGAGCGAAAGTCAAAAAAGCGCAATAATCAGCCAAATACCGGCCCAAAAAATCGGAAAAGCCGATAATATAGCCGCTACAGTTGCCTTCCTGATATCAGAGGAAGCAAATTATATCACTGGAGAAACTATCAACGTAAATGGCGGTCTATTAATGAACTAGAGGAAAATTTTGAAGTATGTTTTTAAAGTGATAGAATAGCGCCTCTTTCATTTTGAGCTAGCTCAATGGGGGCACAGTTGCGTTTAATCGAATTTCTACTGCTAGCGAAAGAATGCCGTCCGATTTGGGGGCTTCACAAGCAGTAGCATTTAGGAGGAACTTTTAGAAATGAGTAGCGTTGAAGAGCGTGTTAGAAAGATTGTAGTGGAACAACTTGGGGTCAAAGAGGACGAAGTCTCTAACGAAGCGTCTTTTGTTGACGATCTAGGAGCTGACTCTCTGGATACGGTTGAGCTAGTAATGGCTCTAGAAGAAGAGTTCAAAACCGAGATACCAGACGAGGAAGCGGAAAAAATCACCACTGTCCAGCAAGCAATAACCTATATTGACGAACACCTTGCGGCTTAACGAAGGTCTGGGCTGTACTCTGACAATCGGATGCCGAATGAGCGCATTCCGAGAGCAAGAGAGTCGGCCGATACCCTTTTAGAGGACAAAGATCTGGTATGCGTAGAGTAGTCGTAACCGGCCTAGGGCTGATAGCTCCAAATGGAAACACCGCTCCAAAATCTTGGGAAAACACAATTGCTGGAGTAAGCGGTATAGGCCCGATAGAATCCTTTGATGCTTCGGACTTCCCAGTGCGAATAGCTGGAGAGATTTCCAATTTTGATGTCACAGACTATATTTCTGCGAAGGATTCAAAAAAAATGGATCCCTTTATCCACTATGGACTCGCAGCTAGCATTCAAGCAATCGATGATTCTGGGGTTGAGATAAACGAAGAAAATGCCCACCGATTTGGAACAATCATTGGATCTGGCATTGGAGGATTACCAGGGATAGAGAAAGGTTACGAATCTTTTCTAAATGGCGGAGCTAAAAGAATTTCTCCTTTTTTTGTGCCGCGAAACATCATCAACATGGTCGCAGGGCACCTTTCAATAAAATATGGCATTACCGGTGTTAATTACGCTATTGTGTCTGCTTGCTCCACGGGAGCTCATTGCATAGGGCAGGCTGCTAGGACAATAGAGCGAGGAGAGCAAGATGTAATAATCGCCGGCGGTGCAGAATTTTCTACCTGTCCTATGGGTATAGGCGGCTTTGCCTCTGCGAAGGCCCTATCCACCAGAAACGATGACCCTGAGGCGGCAAGTCGGCCTTGGGACGCTGAGCGTGATGGATTTGTATTAAGCGATGGAGCGGGAGTGCTTCTTTTAGAGGAAATGGATATCGCCAAAAAAAGAGGGGCGAAGATATATGCCGAAATTACGGGTTTTGGAATGAACAGCGATGCCTATCATATGACTGCACCATCGCCTTCAGGAAAAGGGGCTGCTGCTTGTATGAAAATGGCGCTAGAGGATGCCAAAGTCAACAAAGAAGAAGTGCAGTATATTAACGCACATGGTACGTCTACTCCGGCTGGCGACAAAGCTGAGACCGATGCAGTTAAAGCGCTTTTTGGAGACCACTCCAAAAAACTCGCCATGAGTTCCACAAAATCTATGGTGGGACATATGTTAGGTGCGGCAGGAGGAGCGGAGGCTGTGTTTACTGTCATGGCCGTGAGGGATCAGGTAGCGCCTCCCACAATTAATTACACTACACCTGATCCCGAATGCGACCTAGATTATGTTCCAAATACAGCTCGTGATTTAAAAATTGACGTGGGAATCACCAATTCTTTTGGATTTGGCGGAACTAATGGAACGCTCGTTTTTAGTAGATTCAAAGATTAAGAAAATAATCTGGGGTTTTACTTTGAATTTTCTATTTTCTCAAATAGAGTGATCAAATTAAGAAACAGATGATAGACAACACCCTTAAGGGACTATTTTTGAAAGTCTTTATCGGATTACTCTTATTCTCGATAGTGTCCTCTGCTTTTTACTCCTACTATTTCCTAAACAAACAGAATTCTGTTACAGCGAAAACACTTGAAATTAAAGAGGGCACTACTCTAACTGGAGTTGTCAGGCAACTCTATGAAAAAGGCGTCGTCAGTGATCTTCTAACTACCCGAATATTGTTACAAGCCCTCGGATTTCAGAGAAATTTACGAGCAGGAGTTTACGATATCAGGCCCGGAGAAACTTTGTTAGAACTGATCAGCAAAATATCTGAAGGCAAGGAAAAATTGTTTTCATTTACTATAGTTGAGGGGCGTAGTTTTAAAGCCCTTATTAAAAATATAGAAAAAACCCAAAGTATAGCCTCTGAAGATATTTCGGATCTCAGTTGGCATGAATTAAGCACAGCTCTAGCCATTGAAGCCAGTTCTCCGGAAGGGTTGTTCTTTCCCGATACGTACCACTATCCCTGGGGAATAACTGCTTTTTCTTTGTTGAAGATGTCAAAGAGAAAAATGGATGAAATAATCGAGGAAGAATGGAAAGATAGAAACTCTAACCTTACTTTTTCGTCGAAATACGAGGCATTAGTCTTAGCATCAATAATAGAAAAAGAGACGGCTAATCCATCGGAAAGGACTATGATATCTGGAGTTTTTAACAATCGTCTTTCCAAAAGGATGCGTCTTCAGAGCGACCCGACTGTCATTTATGGCCTAGGAGATTTGTACAAAGGAAATATAAAAAAAATCCACCTAAAACAATGGACGCCCTATAACACCTACAAAATAAAAGGGTTACCACCCACACCGATAGCTATGCCAGGCAGACATTCCATTCGGGCAGCACTTCAACCTAAAAAGACCGATGCGCTATACTTTGTATCTAAGGGAGATGGTTCTCATATTTTTTCTTCATCTCTAAAAGATCATAATAAAGCAGTAAATCGCTACCAAAAAAACAATAATGGCCTCCGGTAAATTCATAACTTTGGAAGGAATAGAAGGAGTAGGTAAGACTACCGCGATCGATGCTGCGACTTCCTTTTGCGAGAACCATCTAGGTAAAAAGGTAGTAAAAACTCGTGAGCCAGGTGGAACTATGTTAGCCGAGCGCTTTAGAAACATTCTGCTGGAAGAAACAGAAGAAAAAATTACCTCGATAACAGAGCTATTGCTATTTTTTGCGGGAAGAAAACAGCACATTTCAGAGTTAATAGAACCTTCAATACAAAAAGGATATTTCGTAATAAGTGATCGTTTTATAGACGCGACTTACGCTTATCAAGGGGGTGGAAGAGGAGTCGATTTAAAAGTAATAAAAACCCTAGAAGATATGGTACATCCAAATTTGAAACCAGATTTGACTTTACTTCTCGATGCGCCACTGAGCGTTTGCACAAAGCGACTGAGCTCCAGAAAGTACAAGGATCGCTTTGAGCAAGAACAAGACAATTTTTTTGAAAGGGTACGAAATAATTATCTGCATAGAGCGAATCAAGAGCCAGAGCGCATAAAAATAATCAATGCAAATCAACCCATGAAAGATGTTCAAAAATCCATAGAAAATGAACTATTAAGGGCATTTAATGAAAATTGATTACCCGTGGTTAAATGAGGCTTGGAAATTCCTAATAAATTCTGAAGAAAAGAATAGGCTAGGTCAAACTTTTCTATTCAAAACTCAGGAGAAATTAGCGACTGAAATACTTATTGACAAATTTGCCGAAGGTTTAATTTGCGAGAAAGAAGGACTCGACGCTTGCGGAGTCTGTAAAAACTGTGTCCTGATGAACGCAAACACCTTTCCAGATTTAAAGAGGATTGAATTGTCTGAAAAACAAAATATTATTCCTGTAGAGGCTATAAGGGAACTAATTTCGTTTTTCTCAACTAAACCAGCTTTTGGAATAAGAAAGATCGCGATAATCAACCCCGTTGAGAGCTTAAATTTTCACGCAGTAAATGCTTTACTTAAAATCATCGAAGAGCCACCAAAACATTGCTTTTTTCTCTTAAATTGGGAAACTCCCAGACCAGTACCAAGAACCTTGACAAGCAGATGTACGCAAATTTCCATCCCAAGCCCTACTAGAGAATCCTCTCTAAAATGGCTAGATAGCAAAGGGGTAAAAATAGAAACATTCGATGAAGATAACTGGTTACTAGCGGGCTCGCCGATCGAAATTCTAACTCAAATAAAAAATAACGAACCTAATTCTTCAATTTTAAAGGATGTATTTGGAGATATTCTTGCCTTAAGTTTTGGGCAAAAAAATATTGTCAAAATGTCAGAAAAATATCAAACAACAAACCCCGTAATGCTATTAACTTGCTTAGAAATTCTTTGTCACACAATAAGTAATATTAAATTCTCTTGTTTACCAAGAAAATTGTTCTTATCAAAAAAACAAAATTTGAATTTGCAAAGACTAGCTAATAATTTAGACTTAACGAATGTTTTAGAGTTTAATGGCTACCTTCTTGATATTAAATCGAAATGTTTAATATCGGATGGCATCAAATGCAGTGACTTCATAGAAACCTTATTTTTTAAATTGATGGTATTATTAGAGTCAGAATAAAATGAAAAATAGCGTCCTTTCTTTAACAATTAAAGATAAAAGTGCACTGTACGCTGCGTATATGCCGTTTTTGGAAAATGGTGGTCTATTTATACCAACCAAAAAATCCTTTAATTTGGGAGATGAAGTATTCATGCTACTTACGTTGACTGACAGCAAAGAGAAGCTGCCACTAGCGGGAAAAGTAGTTTGGATCACACCAGGAGGTGCTCAAGGGAATAAGACCGCGGGAGTAGGTGTAGAGTTTAATGAATTAGATAAAGGGGCTACTAAAAGTAAAATTGAAAAACTTTTGGCGGGAGCTCTCGGATCTGATCGGAAAACTCACACAATGTAGGGTTCTCCATAGAAAATTAAACTTGATACAAATTATGCTTCAAACAATATTGCTATGGGATTAGTCGATTCGCACTGTCATTTGCCTCTAATATCGAAGTCTCCTGAAGACATGGACGAAGTGGTCACTGCAGCGAAAAATGAAGGCGTTGAACACATCCTGAGTGTTTCAATAGACCTTGAAACTTCCGATGCCGTTTTAGAAAGCGCTAAGAGGTACCCTAGTGTTTCAGCTTCTGTAGGTGTTCACCCGAATTGTGGACCTGAAAATTCTGAGCCCAGCCCTCAGACCTTAATCGAACTTGGATTAAATGAGGAAATCATAGCAATTGGAGAAACAGGCTTAGACTTCTTCTTTGAGGATTTCGATGCCGATCGTCAAATAAGGCAACTCAAAGCGCACATCTCAGCAGCAAGAGAATTACACAAGCCGTTAATCATTCATTGTAGGGAAGCCGCTCCGACACTTTTACCTATTCTCAAATCTGAGAAAGCTGATGAAGTCGGGGGAATTATGCATTGTTTTGTTGATGACTGGGATGTTGCCTCTGAAGCAATGGATTTAGGATTTTTAATCTCGTTCTCTGGAATCGTCACTTTCAAGAATGCTGAAAACTTAAGAGAAGTTGCAAGAAAAATTCCAGCCGATAAAATTTTGGTAGAAACTGATGCGCCTTGGCTTGCCCCCGTCCCAAATCGTGGCAAAGAGAATCAACCTGCCTTCGTTTATCACACTGCTAGACTATTATCTGAACTAAGAAATCAAGATTTCAAAGAGTTCTCTAATCAAACTAGCCTGAACTTTTACAAATTATTTCGTCTAAACGGAAGTCGCTAAGACCAAATCAGTCCCTCTATATTGAAAAAAAAACGTAAATTTCATAAAATGTTTTGGGTGGAGTTTGTAACTTTTTAAGTTTAACTAGACACGCCAATCGATTAGTCTCAAAAATGGTGGCTTTAAATACATTCGAGAGGTTTGGCTAAAACTTATTAAGATATAAAGGTATATTCTAGGTACTTAGCTACCTTCAATTTTCTTTTCTTGGAAAAATTTGCCAGGCAAGATAATAAATATTCCATAAAATTAGTATTATTTAAGGTTGGTGCTATCTATGAGTGAATCTGCCGGAAAATTATTTCGAGAAGCAATCGTTAAAAACAAGCCACTCCAAGTGGTAGGCACAATAAATGCTTACTGTGCAATAATGGCTGAAACCTTAGGCCACAAGGCAATCTACTTATCCGGGGGAGGGGTTGCAAACTCTTCGTATGGACTTCCTGATTTAGGCATGACGTCGCTGGATAATGTGCTAGAGGATGTGAAAAGAATCACTTCTTCGTCCTCATTACCCCTACTTGTGGACGTAGATACAGGGTGGGGTGGGGCTTTCAATATCGCTCGAACGGTGAAAGAAATGACCCGAGCGGGATGTGGAGCTATCCATATCGAAGATCAAGTTTCCCAGAAGCGCTGCGGACACAGGCCAAATAAAGCGATAGTCAGTGAAAGTGAGATGGTTGATAGGATTAAAGCTGCGACTGATGCTAGAGACGACGAAAACTTTGTAATAATGGCGAGAACAGATGCTTTAGCCGTAGAAGGACTAACAGCAGCTATAGATAGAGCTATGGCATGTGTGGATGCTGGAGCGGATATGATTTTTCCTGAAGCCATGAAGCAATTAGCGGACTACAAGGCTTTTAGTGCGGCGGTGCAAGTGCCTATATTAGCCAATATCACTGAATTCGGTACTACTCCGCTGTTCGATACTACGGAACTAACTGCTTCAGGGGTCCAAATAATTCTGTACCCTCTAAGCGCGTTTCGCGCAATGAACAAAGCGGCGGAAGAAGTATACAAAGAGTTGCTCACTCAAGGTACTCAAAAAGGGGTGCTGACAAAAATGCAAACACGCGAAGAATTGTATAATTATCTGGGATACCATGAATTCGAGAAAAAGCTTGATTCACTATTCGGATCCGAATAGCTAAAAAATTGAACAAATAGCGGGGTGAGGGCGAACAAGATGACAGAAAAAAAACTAAGCGGTGCAGGTCTAAGAGGTCAAAGTGCTGGAGAAACGTCCTTGTGCACGGTAGGAAAGACAGGGGCAGGCTTGACCTACAGAGGGCATGATATTACGACATTAGCTGAAAAAGCCCAATTTGAAGAGGTGGCATTTTTATTGCTGTATGGCAAGTTGCCTACTAAGGGAGAATTAGACCAATATAAATCAAAGCTGAAGGGCCTAAGAAAACTGCCTGAGGCACTCAAAGCCACACTGGAGCTAATACCGAAATCTGCTCATCCAATGGATGTGCTGAGAACGGGTTGTTCCATGCTTGGAAATTTAGAAACAGAGGAAGAATTCACTGAACAGTCAGATAAAATTGATCGAATATTAGCGGTGATGCCTTCCATCATCAACTATTGGTATAAGTTCAGTCACGAAGGGGTTCAAATAGAAACCAGTACTGATGACGATTCCATCGCTGGACACTTCCTATCATGTCTTCACGGAAAATCTCCAAGTGAGCTACATGAAAAGGTAATGAATGTATCCTTAATTCTATATGCTGAACATGAGTTTAACGCGTCTACATTCACTGCTAGAGTATGTGCATCAACATTGTCGGACATTCACTCATCTGTAACTGGCGCGATAGGATCTTTACGGGGACCTCTTCATGGGGGAGCTAATGAAGCCGCTATGGACATGATATCACAGTGGAATTCACCTGATGAGGCTGAGACCGAACTACTCGAGATGCTAAGAAATAAAGATAAGATCATGGGTTTTGGTCACGCAATTTACAGAGAATCAGACCCTCGCAATGAAATTATCAAAGGTTGGGCAGAAAAACTCTCTAAAGAAGTGGGGGACAAGGTTCTCTATGCTGTTTCTGAGAGAGTAGATGAAGTTATGTGGAGAGAGAAAAAACTTTTTCCAAATGCTGATTTTTATCATGCTTCTGCCTACCACTTCATGTCAATCCCAACTAAACTTTTTACGCCGATATTCGTTTGTTCAAGAGTTGCCGGTTGGGCAGCACATATTATGGAACAGAGAGCAAATAATAGGATTATTCGACCGAGTGCAGATTACATCGGCCCAGAAAGTTCCAAATGGGTTGATATCGACGCCCGTTCCTGAATGACCTTAAATCAAAAATAAACAGCACAAAGGAGAGTATGTTAATGAGTGCGAACGTAGACCTAAACGAGCGTCCTGCTCCAGACCAAGAGTTGGTTGATATTGCAGAATACGTAGCAAATTTTGATGTGGACAGCTCAGAGGCGTTTAACACTGCTAGGAATTGCCTAATGGATACGCTCGGCTGCGGACTCTTGGCCCTTCGCTTTCCTGAGTGCACGAAACATTTGGGCCCGATTGCCCCAGGAACAGTTGTGCCTAACGGCGCTCGCGTACCGGGAACCAGCCACGAGCTAGATCCGGTAAAAGCCGCTTGGGACATAGGCTGCATAATTAGATGGTTAGACTACAACGATACTTGGCTAGCTGCTGAATGGGGACATCCCTCAGATAACCTGGGAGGGATTTTGGCAATTTCAGATTTCATTTGCCGAAACCCGTCCCTTTACGGCAACAGAAAACTAACCATGAGAGATATTTTGGGTGCCATGATAAAAGCACACGAAATTCAAGGTGTATTAGCTCTAAAAAATAGCTTTAATAGAGTAGGGCTAGACCACGTTTTACTAGTACGAGTCGCATCAACCGCAGTCGTAACAAAACTTCTTGGTGGCACCAAAAATCAAATTATTGATGCGGTATCTCAAGCATGGGTGGATGGCTGCTCGTTAAGGACCTACAGACATGCTCCTAATGCAGGATCGAGAAAATCCTGGGCTGCAGGAGATGCTACCTCTAGGGCTGTGCGACTTGCTATGATCACAATGACCGGCGAGATGGGAGTGCCTACAGTATTATCCGCTCCTAATTGGGGATATTATGACGTTTTATTTAATGAGAAGAAATTCGAGCTAGAAAGGGAATATTCTAGCTATGTAATGGAAAACGTCCTATTTAAAATTTCTTTTCCAGCGGAATTCCACTCTCAAACGGCGGTAGAGGCTGCGGTTCAATTACACCCCCAAGTATGCGATAAGTTGGAAGAAATCTCTAAAATAGAGGTGACCACGCATGAATCAGCGATAAGAATTATCTCTAAGTCTGGACCTTTAGCTAATCCAGCGGATAGAGATCACTGTCTACAATATATGATAGCGGTTCCACTAATTACAGGTGACTTGATAGCTGAAAATTATGAAAATCAATATCATCAAAATGATCCCAGAATTGACATTTTACGAGAAAAGATGCAGATAACTGAGGATAAAAGATATTCGGATGAGTATCATGACCCATCAAAGCGGTCTATCGCAAATGCTATCCAAGTCTTCTTTAAGGATGGCACCAGTACTGAAAAGGTCGAAATAGAATACCCAGTAGGCCATAGACGTCGCAGAGAGGAGGGGATACCACTTTTAGAGGCGAAATTTAAGAAAAACCTTGAGACAAGATTCCCTGCTTGGAAATGTGAAAAGATATTCGGTATATGCTTAGATCAAGATAGGCTTGAGTCGACTCCCGTCAATTACTTTATGGATCTCTTTACAATAAACTAGTCCTAGGCGTCTTTATTTTCACCCTTATGTTCTATCGGCCATCAGGAAATGGGATCCTTGAAAAATTGGCCGACAATAAATAGCGCCAATACGACATAGAAGATAGCAAATTTAACCTACCTATGACCTGACTTTCGCTTAACCCATAGGAAAATGGCAAGTTCATATGACGCATGAATTTACATCTAAATAAAATCGCTTCACGCTCGGAAACCATAATTACTTGATTGCTTGTTCCGTCATACTTCTTCAGAGGCTGTGCCCCTAAAATTTCAGTAACGATATTTGAGACAACTATAGGCATCTGCATTTTAATTGCGGAAATACACCTTACCACTGGAGTATTGGAAATATCCCCAATAGCAAAAATATTTGAGTACTTTTTGTGTTGCAACGTGTGTTGATCCACATCAACAAGGCCAACTTCATCAGCTAGTGCACTTCTAGCAACTGCAACTGGTGCGCGCATGGGCGGCACAATATGTAAAAGATCATAGTGCCGCTCAAAATATG
>MDTG01280015.1_pt1 | contig 13414 bp, 14 predicted proteins | sample 811421 | NCBI WGS metagenome assembly MDTG01 (sample SAMN05326645, study PRJNA326480) | marine metagenome | isolation source: seawater | place: Pacific Ocean: South East | collected 2011 | reverse complement strand
TCCATTTGATATGTGGGAAGGTGCAAATTTTAAACTTAAGATTCGTAACGTAGAAGGTTACAGAAACTATGATAAGTCTGAGTTCGCAAAACAAACATCTCTTCTAGGTGGTGATGATGCGCAACTCGAAAAGGTTTACGATCAAATGTACGATCTGTCTGAGTTTACAGATCCTGCTAACTACAAAACATATGATGAGTTAAAAACAAAACTGATGACAATTCTTGGTGAATTTGCAAATGCAGGTGAACCGACTATTGCTCAGACTCGCCAGATGAATGATCCTGAACCGGCACCTGAACCTCAGCGTGCACCAGTAACTGCTGAGAATGTCAAAGTCGAAGACGATGATGATACTCTAAGTTACTTTGCAAAGCTTGCAGAAGCTGACTAATTAAGGTTGAACAGCCTGACTTAAACTAAAGCCATCGGTGGCACCGCCGGTGGCTACATACGTTCTACGGTCCGTAGTAGCATTGGTATTTGTTGAACGATTATCTTGATTTATAATTACAGGTTGCCCACCCATAGCTGAAAACAATTCTGCTTTAGCCGCTTGAGCAGCTTCAAATGCCTCTGCGGTTTCACTATTACGAGAAGCAATTCTACTATTCATCCCTGCATTGTTTGTATCAATTCTAGCTTGTGCTGCTGCACGAGTACTCTCGTCTCCAAATCCCATTGAAAATCCTGGAATTACTGTAAATTCTGTACCACCAAGTAACCAGTCTGGTAGCCAATCTGGAACTTTACCTTTTATTTCTGGAAAATTAAATTGTAGATTTTTAGATAATATAATGTATAAGTTATCACCAAGATTTTTAAAAAATGTGGCTACTCTGTCAAAAGCATTTTTGAATGCGTTAATAACTGCCTTAATTTCAAATTTTGCTTGCAGAGCTACGAAATCACCCATACTTGCAAGAAAATGTCCTATCTTTGCAAATAGATCTTTTACACCACTAAAAACATCACCCATTGCCAGTCCAAGAGAACTTTCTGATTCAGGATCTTGTTTAAATATTCCTGTCACAAAATCCCATGCTGGCTTTATTAGGTTATCAAAAAGAAACACACCGAAACTAAAGGGGAAAGCTTGTCCTAAGTTTGTCCAAAGATTTTTAAAAGCTTCTGTTGGATCTGTAAATAAATCTTTTATGAACAAATATCCGGCTTCGATTATTTGAAATGGACCAGCAACTATTTTTTTAATAAGGTCTTCAAAACTGAAACCTTTAAGCATTTGCAGAGCTTTGCTGTCTTCACCAAAACCTAGCCAGTTTGTCATAATCCATTCTATGCCACTTTTTAATAGATCAAATGGTGCACCAATAAAGTCACCAACAAAGCCGCCTATACCTTCACCTAATTGACCAATTATAGTTTGTGCATCGCTTTCCATAAAAGCTTTAATTCCATCGAATGCAGCAAACACAAGGCCGATTGGAAAGAATACTTTTTTAAATATAGCAAGAATTGCTTTACCGCCACTGCCAACAAATTTTGAGATACCTTTAAACGCATCGCTTTTAAAGAAAGATCCTAGAGCATCAGCTGTAGCTCTTATTGGTCTAAATAGACTTCTTATCATTATTGTAACTCTACCAATAACCCTTGCTATGGGTGATGCATCTTCAGCAGCGTCTCCTGTTAATTTAAGCATTTTACCGGTTGCTGGATCAATACCAAATTTTGTCAAGATGCTTGATCTAAGTAAATCAAATGCCTCACCTATTATTTGAGCAAAGCCTTTTCCATATCCCACCTTAGGAATAAATCCTTTTGGTCCAATTCTAGAACCATTTGATAAAAGTTTTCCATTCATTGGATCTATGCCAAAAAATCTAGCAACGCTTACTCTTAGAAGATCCATAGCATCGCCGATTCTTGTAGCAAGAGCTGCAGGAAATAATCCTCTGAGTCTTTCTCCTATAGATCCTATGTTTTTAATAGCGTCAAGTTCCCAGCCTCTGATACCTGCAAGAGCACCAAGAAATCCAGCAATGCCTGCAGTAATTCCAAGAATCATTTTAGCAAAGTTTGCACCCATCATAATTAGGCCATTAATACTACTATTTAAAGCATCTAATCCTGGAATTGCCATCATCTTGCTTAGATCAAAATCATCGCCACCTGCTTTTTTGGCTTCACGTTCAGCTTCCATTCTATCTGGAGCTCCGCGTTCGTCTTTTAGAAATTTTTTCTTAAAGACAGAAGTCAAAGCACTGATAGCAGAAGTTGTATCATCCTGCTTATCGCTTTGCGCACGAAGGGTTTTGACTACGTCGTCTAATGTTGCTGACATTACATTTTACCTAATTTGCTTTGTTGTTGTTTAGCTTTATCGTTTTCTTCTCTAATATGTTCTATTAATAATGTTAAGTAAATCTCCCTTTCCCACGGCATCATGTTTTCTATTTCACTTAACGAATAATGATGATGTTGCATCAAACTAAAATTCGTTTTATAGTGTCCAACTAAGGACTCGTGAGAAAGGCATACTACAAAAAATCCTGCATACCTTGTAATTCAAAATGATTATCATGGTTGCATTTGCCACACTTAAACTCTAATGTATGTTTCATTGACGGCATTGCTTCCATATAATCTTTTAACTTTATAAATTGATCACTAGATAACGATTCAATAAAAGCTTTTCTATCAGTTGCAGATTCATCTTTAAACATAATTTTTTCTTCTGCAGTTTCAACTGATTCAACGCATCGTTCTATCATAGCAAATGTCATTTCAGTTTGACTTTTAAATTCACTTAGATCTAATACGTCGGTATATCTTGGCCATCGCATAACTAAATTAATATTATCAGCAATCTCTAATCTATTATCAATATCTGGAACATCTACTTTAATTTCTTCAATTGGAATTATAACTTCATTCGGATGCTCACAACTTTCACATTTTAAACCTGTCTTGGCTGTTTCACCAACCGACTTAGCTCTAATTCTTGTAAATAGATATTCTACGTCAAAGGTTGTTAATTTATTTTTATCTAGAGGCTCTGTCACACAAGATTCTATAGTATCAACTACCGCAGCCATTGCCTGCTTAGTATCTTGTGTTTCCATTGCCATCATCAAAACCTTTTCTTCCTTTACGAGATAAGGTCTAAATCTCACTGTTTGTTTCGTTGACGGCACTACCGCTTCATATTTGGGCGCCGTGTTTATTTTTGGTAAAGCCATTATATAACCTCATAAGCTTAAATTTCAAACCAGTCTTTATATGATAACTGGACATTCAGTTCAACTAATCCGTTCGGATCATTGTTTAATTGTATTGCATTTAGAGTAGTGCAAAATGCTTCTACTAGCTTGCAACTATATATCTTCTGTTCGTCAGAATACACATCAGCATCAAGGCTAATATTAAAAGGACCAAAAGAAAATGATTGATCAAAAAACCCTGGTACGTCAAACGCTAAGCCATGCTTTAACTGATGTATAGTTACGTCACGAGTATACGTATTGGGGTAATTCAATTCTTTTGTAAAATGATTTGCAGCAAGTTCTTGCCAATGTTCAAAATATGCTTTTACACCATAATCGTTTGTGACTAAGAATGTCATTGAAACATCTTCAGAAGCATAACCATATGCTTGCTTTACTTGTTTCATTCCGATTATGCGTTCGTTTGTCATTACTTGTCTACCAGGCAATTGTATATCTCTACACAAAAGGTTAAGACCTCGAGTATCTGTTTGAGCCAGTCCAGGTAACGCCGGCATATTAACCTGAAACATATTACTTCTGGCTGGGCCACTGCGTACTGCACCTTTTAAGTCATCAACTGATAATGGCATTAAATCATACTCCTAGAATCTTTGTATACTTTAGATCTACCAGCTTTCTGAAAATCAGCGGTTGGTAAAAACGTTGCGATCTCCCACTCAGGTGGAGGTACATATGCAAATCTACTTCGTACGTTAGAATTTAAATAGTGTTTGTAACACGGCTTAAAATGTTTTAACGAAGATGTTTGTTTTAGAGTATTATATGTCACTTGAAATTTTGTTGTTTCATCAAACTTTTTATTGCTTGCAATATCCATTAGTGCATCAAGTAATTTTGCACGAAGTGTCGCAGGAAGATAATGTAGATTTAAACCGTAAAATCCACCTGGCGCAGGACCTACAACAACTGTTAATGGAAAGCTATCATAGTACGGTAGCTTTTCTTTTGTCTTAGGATCATAGAAATACATGTACATATTTCCTGCAATACCACGACTTTTTAATTCAACTGGGTCTTCTTTCATCAACGAACTACGATTTACTCTACCCATAGCCTGAGCCTTCTGGCGAAACCAGTTCATAGATTCTTTACTACGTGGTGTGATGCCTGCTCGAAATGCTTCGAACTCTAGCTTCTGAAATATATTACTCATGCCACTATTTATATACTATTTCTTCTTTTTTCTCACAGGCCCGAGAGGTTTTAGTGGTTTAATATATTTTGGCATAATCTTCATTTCTTGTAGTGTATTTTCAGTCCATATCTGAAACTGCCAACCACGATCTTTTGCAAATTCATTTGCCGCTTCCCACTTATTCATATTTTTTACATACGTAAATGCTTCGTTAATATATCTCTTTGTACGCTTTTGGCCAGTAGGTGGTTTAGTTTCTTTATCAGGTTTAATCTCAACTAATAGTGTTTGGTTCTCCATTACAATTTTAAGATCAGGAAAGTACCTATGATAACGTTTGTCGCCATCATAATAGTATGGAACCACTATCTCCTCACTTGACCAAGACTTTACTTTTGGGTTCTCATCACACCATTTGAAACAATGTCTTTCCCACATTGATCTAAATATGACTCCGGTATGATCTCCAGCATACTTCTTTGGGTTTTTAACTTTGTATTTACCTGAATAAGCCATATAAATAGTTCTAACTTTCTTTGTATTTATTGGAAAAAATATGTCACTATCACAGCCAAAATATAAATATCCGATCGTAGATCAAGACGACTATAAGGCCAGGGTATATTTTACAACTATTATCGAAGAACCTCCCACAATAGATCCATCAGCATTTGCAAATGAAGGTAGTGAAGTTGGTTTAATTAGTGCAACACAATTTTTAGGTAATGCTGTCACTGCAGGTATCCGTGCAGGTAAGAGCTTTAAAGGCGAAACAATTAAACTTTATTTGCCTCCTGCTATTCAGGTACAAGATGGTGTAACTTTTGATGGAGCCGAATTAGGTGTGCGTGGTGGTTCTGCCCTTCAAGCTGCACAAGGTGGAGAAGAAACTACATTGGCCGAGATTGCATCAAATACTTTAGGATTAGGTACAGTTGATAAATTAATGACTGCAATTAAAGATCCAGAAGTTGCCAGGGCAGTAATATCAGGTGTTGCGAGTGTAAGTGGTAGAGGTCAAAACGTTGTTAATTCAGCAACACAAACCACATTAAATCCTAATATACGAGCTGTCTTTAAATCGGTTAATTTAAGAGAACATAGTTTTGCATTTAAATTTATACCACGATCTCAAGAAGAAGCCCAAGAGGTAAGAGCAATTATTGATTGGTTTAGAATGGAGCTTTATCCAGAACCAACCGCAGATATTGGTGGATTAAAAGTAGCATATAAGTTTCCAAACAAATTCTTAATTCGTATGAGATATGGTGCAAATACTCCTATCGTAACACAATACTTACGATCTCATTTAGTTAATATGACAACTAACTATAACCCATCTAATATGTCTTTTTATTATGATGGAGAATTTCAAGAGATCGATCTTACATTAAACTTCAGAGAATACAGAACATTGAGTAAGGAAGACATTCAAGCAGGATTCAACGATCTTGATGATCCAAGTAATGTTATACCTGATACGTTTAATACTACTAATTTTCCAACATATGCTCCTCCTGGTTCATCGCCATCTCCAGCATCTTCTGCTTCGCAAGGCTATCCACAATATACATCGCCTGCAACACGGGACTTTATTAATAGTTATTCAGTAGGATCGCCGGCCTGGAATCAAGCCCAATACGAAGAAGCATCGGGCATTCGTAATGCAACGTGGGGCCCGTCAACTAATCCGCCAGCATTTGCAGGTGAACCTGGAGGTGCACCTTTAGGTGTAGGTGGTGGAAGACCAGCACCTTATTATAATTATGATAAGAAAGGTCCTTTCTAATGAGTAATTATTTTAGAAATTTTCCGGTTCAACCATATTCATTTGGCTCTAATTTACCTGCAGTTGCTTTTCAAAATTTAACTGCATACGTTGATGTAATCGACCACATAAAAGATAATTCTTCTTTTTATGGTTATTACTACATTCAAGAAGGCGATAGAGCAGATCAAGTATCTCAATACATGTATGGTGATATGAAATACTATTGGACGTTCTACTTATTAAATGATCATATTCGTGAACAAGGTTGGCCTCTATCTTATCCGGAACTTATAAAGATGATTCAAAAGCTGCATCCAAATACTGTTCTAGAAACAAAAGATGTTTTAACTGGAATATTTAAAGTAGGTCAAACTGTTCAAGGATCGTCGTCAGGTGCAACTGGAATAATCACACACAGAAATCTTGATCTTGGTCAAATCGTGATTGAAGGTACGCATTCTTTTAATTCAACAGAAACTATTACATCTCAAGTCGGTGATGAAGTGCAGTCGGTACAGTTAATTAGTGCAATTGATGAACCTAACTCTACAAGATATTATATTGACGGTGACTCAAAACATTGGGATATAAATCCATATGATGATAGACCTTCTCTCTATACACCTGTTACTCACTATGAATATTATGCTCAACAAAATGATGAATTAAAAAGAATAAAAATATTCAAACCAGGTCAGGTAGAAAACATTTCAAGAGAGTTTCAGGAAATAATCAGAAATGTCTAGCTATACTCCTAAGGATCCTAGGGAATATAAGTTATATTCTATATTCTTATTAAATCCAAGAACTTCCCATCAGGTTAATATTACTCAAGGATTAGTAAGCTTTAATATATTTGAGCATTTAGATAAGCCTTATCTAACTGGGGTTCTTACTTTTGCAGATACAGCCCGAGTTTTAGAGATGACAGACTTTAAAGGTACTGAACGTATCGTTATAAAAATGGGTTTACATCAAAGTGATAAAATATTAGAAAAACAGTTTATTGTTAGAAATGTAAAAGAAGCGATTCCATCAACAGATACTGATAATATTATAACTATTAATCTTATTGAATATGATGGATTTGTTGGTACGTTACGAATATTGAATAAAGCGTATGATGGTAAGCCTGGTGTTATTATTAATGATATGCTCAGAGACGTATACGGAAATAATAAAATTGCAGTTCGAGGAGAAGGTGCTGAAATACTGCAACAAGAAAACTGGAATATTGCAAACCAGGTTCCAACAGAAGTATTAAGTGCAATAACAGAAGCAAACTCTAACGAACTACAAGCTGCGATTCGATATATAGCGCCGAATGTAAATATATTTGAAGCAATAGAATTTATTACAACAAGAGTAACAGGGTTAACTGGTACGCCATTTTATTGTTATGCATGCTTGGCAGATGAGAATTTAAGATTTTACGATTTATTTAATTTGATTCGTCGTCCAAGTATAAACTTTCAAACACCATTTTTATATTCTGGTAATATTACACAGAACGCTAATATCAATACTGACGTTACACGATTAGTTTCAGAAATGACAATGTCAGAAAATGACAACACACTTGAAATGATTTTGGCCGGTAATTTAGGATCTACATATGAATTTGTAGATCCGACTCATGGATTAGAATATACTTTTAATTTTGACTTAGATGAGGTTTTTAAAAATATATTAGGACCAACATCACATCCAGTAGCAGATACACGTGCATATTTTGGTGATAGACCATTAAGTAAATATCAAAGCAAAAGAATTAACTTAATGGCTCCAGCATTATTATATTATGATCAGAAGAATCCTTACGAAGAATATAATACTGCAGCACATACATCTAAAGCAGTACAAAAAGTAGTAAGAGGATTATTGGGTCAAGAGGCAATTACGATAACTGTGCCGGGTCTGCATTGTATGCCTCAAGGAAATAATGGTAATAAAACAATTGGTCGTGTTATCACATTTGTATCATTAGGTGATATACAACAACACGATGAACCTTTAGATAGACGAAGATCAGGTGACTATTTAGTATATGCGGCATGCCATTCTTTTACTAATGATGCTTACAACTGTAAAATGGATTTAGTAAAGTTATCAAATTATGAAGGCAATACAAGTGTGTATGCAGAACCTCCAGCTATGACAGGAGCCGGCCCGCAATGATGGAGTTTTATGGAGATAACGTTAGATGGTGGATTGGCGTTGTTGTCAATGTATTAGATCCTTTACAACTTGGTCGTGCACAAGTAAGAATCTTTGGTATACATTCTCGAGATAACTTACAAATTCCTACCGGAGCATTACCATGGGCCACTGTATTGACACCTAATGTAGGCGGTGTATCTGGTATAGGGTTTACACCACAGTTACTTCCTGGTGCACAAGTATTTGGAATATTTTTAGATGGTAAATCATCACAAGCCCCTTGTGTAATCGGAGCCATGCCACGTATTGAAATACCGTCAGAACAACAACTTGCTTCTGAGCAGTGGAGAGCTGGCGCGCAAGGACAAGAATCATTAACAGATCCTGGTAATAGAACGGATGGTGGTGTAGATCATCAACCATTACCAGTATTAGGATCTAATCAGGATAGAATTACACAAGCCTATGATTATTTTAGAAACCAAGGCTACACAAAAGAACAGGCAGCTGGAATTGTTGGTAATCTTATGGTAGAATCACGATTCAACGGTCAAGAATTAAACATTAACGCCGTTAATTATAATGATCAAGGACAAGGAAAGCACTCTCGTGGTCTTGCACAGTGGGGTCCAGGTCGCAGAACTATTTTTGAACAGTGGTCTGGTAAGGGGTGGAATACTGCAACATTTGAAGATCAATTAGGATTTGTTATACATGAGTTAAATAACGCTGATGATTATAACGGAGCCTTGAACGTGAAAGCAAATACAAATCTAAAATCTGCTAAAACTGTAGATCAGGCTGCTACTATATTTGATCAACAATATGAAAGAAGTTCAGGACAACATACCGATAAACGAATACGAGAAGGGTATCGAGTACTGCAACTGGTTGAAGGAACTGTAAGTTAATGGTTACATTTACAAAAACAAATAGCTATCTTTCTACATTAAACCAAAGATTGTCGACAGATGAGTTTGTCCGCGAGAGACCTGCTATTGCAGGTGAGTATGATGCATTTAATAAATCGCCTCTTGGTCAGTCTCCAGGTCAAATATTAAATGGGTTTTTGGGTCTCAATGTATTAGTTGATTATCCAGGCCAGGGTGGAAATGCACTTTTTGGAATTGGAATGGCAAAACTTACTGAGACTGTTGCTGGTTTTGCAGCAGATTTAGTAGAAGAAATTGATGGTGCGTTTGATGGAGTTGCATCGGGTAACGCTAATTTCACTGATATATTAACAGTTTTAGGTACATTAGCAGTTTTAACTGGAGAGAATACAGTCGCAAAAGGATTTCTTTTAAGTTATTATGGAGCAAGCTCAGCAAATGGTATGCAAGGTTTATTAGGTACAGCAACAAATAAACCTTCAGCTCAAATTGTAAATGCGGTACGTGCAGCACAAGATAATAGTTTGCAATCGTTTATGACTCAGGCATTTACTCGTTCAATATCTCAGGTTCTTGGACCTATTATTACAGAGTTTAATAAAAAGGTAGATCTAACATTAGGTACTGCAATATCTCCTATTATGCAGGCCGTAGTCGATATTATCGATACTCCTATTGGATTAACAATAGATGCATTAACTGGTGGCAATTTATCACAGGCAGCAAGAAGCGGGATTATAACTCTTTTAGCAAATGGACAATACGCACAAGCAATTGCAATTGTAGCCGCAAATTCAAATCAACCAATCGGTGCAATTGAAAGTCAACTCTATGGAGTTGATACTCGGTTTACGACACGAGTGACATATTCTGCATCCGTGACACTTCCTAATTTTCAAATAGGTTCGAACGCTGTTGGATGGGAAGGACAATTTACTCCGTCGAATAGATATGGAGGATCTGGTGGTGGAGCTGGAAATGTTCCATATAATTTTACAACAGTAGGTGGAGCAGAAGAATTAGAAGCCGACTTTGCTTCAGCAACAAGAGATATAACTGAGACAGTCGTGCACTGGACAGGAACTTATACAGATCAAGATATTGGTGTTGAAGAGATACATCAATGGCATCAGGCACAAGGATGGTCAGGTATTGGGTATCATTATGTGATTAGACGTGATGGTTCTATTGAACGTGGTCGACCGATAAACTATGTGGGAGCACACGCCAAAACAAATGGTCATAACGAAAATAGTATTGGAGTGTCATTTGTTGGTGGTTACACTACACCAAGTACAGGAGTCACAGGCGGGGGTGCCTCGACAGGTCCAGAATCATTTACTGCTGCACAACATACTAGTTTTAAAATGTTTATGAAAACCTTTTATGATGTATTCCCAGGCGGGCAAGCATTCGGACACATGGATACTGATCCACTCAATAAGATAGATCCAGGATTTAGTGTGTCTGATTATGTACTTACTAATTTTAATAAGAGAAATGTTACAGAACCAACCGCTTCACCTTTAACTGTAGCACAACTACAAGCTTATACGGAATCAACAGCATGACAACAGATAATGATGAATTACCAGATCGCGCCTTAATATTTGGCAAACAAATTTACACCCAAGGTGTATTTCCAGTAGGATTTCAGGATCCTAGCGGAACATTTCCAAAAGTTGAATACGCATATAAATCGACTGTGAATAGAGCCGCTAGAAACCAAAAGCGTAATGACATTACCACAAACGGTGGTATACCGACATTGCCACAAAATTCTACGCCAACTGAAAAGAAGCTTCCAATATATCCATACAACCAGGTATTTGAAACTGCTGGCGGACACATCTTAGAATTAGATGATACGATGGGTAATGAAAGAATATTAATTCGCCATCAGACTGGTGCTGGCATTGAGATAGCTCCGGATGGTACAGTGAAGATTAGTTCGGGCGGTGATACACATATTATGACTGGAGCTGATCAACATGTAGTTGTTGAAGGTAATGCACATATGACATATCAAGGTGATCTCAATGTTGATGTAGCAGGAGATTATAATCTAACGTGTGGTAATTTTAATCAATTAATTAACGGCGATAAGATACAGCAGGTTGATGGAGCAAAGAGGGTTACTGTTGAAAAGAACTTTGGCGAAACTGTCAAAGGCGAATACTCTACAACTATTGCTAAATCAAAAGCTGAAATGGTTCTTGGTGGTCAAACTACTGCGGTTAAAGGTGAGTTTGAATTAGCGGTTGATGGTGATATGGGACTCTTTGCATCAGGATCTCAGCGTATTACTGCTGAGGTTGGACAAAGACTTACATCAGATAATACAAATATTGTAGCTAATGATATATCAGTCTTTGGACATAAAGGAACAATTGGCGGTGAAGAAATAATTATGTATGCTCATAATCTTCATGCTGGCCATACTTTATGGGTTGGGGATGGTGAAGGCGGAGCTGGTACAATTAACGTTGATACAATAAGAGCAGTAGACATCATTACAGAAAATACTGTGTCCGCACCAACATTTATCGGTGATTTAAACGGTATGGCAAAAACTGCAGCAACCTCAGTGCACCAATCATATCCAGACGGTACTGCTTCTCCATCTGTATATGTTCCAAGTGTGGGTACTCAAGGTACGATTACTGAAAATACGCCGGATCCAGTCTCTGATGATTTAAAAGCTACGGCTTTGCCTACCTTAAGTGTGGCAAGTACTTATACAAAAGGTAATTTTGGTATTCAGAAAGTCAAGATCGATCCAAATGAAGCTATGCTCGAAGGATTAAACAGAGAGACTGCGACCGGTGGAGTTACTAAAAGACAATTGACTGCTGAAGAAGTAAGATCAAAAATGAGAGAGAATCGAACTTTAAATAATACTGACTTCACTGCTACACAGATTGCTGAAGGTAAATTAAGTGAAAAGTATTCATCACCAAATCCAAGTAAGATAGGACGATCCGCAAGTAGTAGTCCTACTATTGGAGAAAACTCTATTCCGTTTGATGGTAGCTAACTATGAGAAACGATTATTTTACTCCTAACCCTGGCCAAAAACAAATTATACCGGATCCTTTATTTAATCCGAACAATGCACGAGTCATAACTGCAGGTACTAAACTTGCAAAAGGTATAACCATTGGAAAGTTTTTAGGCGGTGCAGGTGAAAAAACAAACCTAAATCATATTCAATCTCAATCAGAAAGATTACAAATAGCTCGTAACTTATATCCACAAGCCGTTGCAATGAATCGTATTAATAATTCTTTAGGTAAATTTGTGAACCATCGTCTTATTGTAATCGAGGGTTTATATCAAAAAGGTGATAATGAACAGCTTACTGAAAACGGATTAAATGATTTAGCTACAAAAGGTCGGGCTGTTGTATATCAGCTGATTGATGAAAAAGGTATACCTGATCATGCAATGATGTTTGATCTGGCAGTGTATTGGAAAGATACAATACTATATGATAAACTAATATTAGATTATGATAGGTTTTCTCCTGATGGGCATTTAGAATGTCATGTGATTCTAACTATGCCACAAATACCACAAAGTTTTAAAGCAACCTATAAAAAAGAATTATCAACGACGTTCAACGGTAATGTGCAAACAAACGGCGAACTTCTGGAAATCCTTGCGTGATAACATATAAATAGATTAAAATATTGGATCGACTATGGCACTTAGAGCTTTTGCACTTGAAGACGGTAACTTAGCTACTGGAAGTTTAAACGCTTCCCGTCAAAGAAACTATTCCGATATCGATCTTACATTTAGTGCAAATCCTACGGGCGATGTATATAAGAAGACTGATGCAGCTGCGGTTAAGCAGTCTATTAAAAATCTTCTAATGACAGGATTCCACGAGAAACCGTTTAACTCTGGTTTTGGCGGAGGTCTAGGCACATTATTATTTGAGCCGCTTACTGAAGACACAGAGCCTGAAGTAGAGCTAGCAATTAAACTGGCTGTACAAACGTACGAACCACGTGCACTTATTAGAAAAGTAAGTGTAACAGTTAATGAAGAGAAAAATGGAATACACGTCACGACTCGCTTTGCCATTCGTAATACTGGTGAAGACGTGACAGTAGAAACGAACTTATCGAGGTTAAGATAATATGGCTACAACAGTACAAAATACTCAACTTGATTTTGACGCAGTTAAAAATAGTCT
>MDTG01260173.1_pt1 | contig 13414 bp, 8 predicted proteins | sample 811421 | NCBI WGS metagenome assembly MDTG01 (sample SAMN05326645, study PRJNA326480) | marine metagenome | isolation source: seawater | place: Pacific Ocean: South East | collected 2011 | reverse complement strand
GTAGCATATCGATGAACAGCTTCAGCACACCCGGGAAACCGCCGTTGTATTCGGGTGTCACGACCACTAATCCGTCGGATTGAACAACGCGGTTCGCGAAGTGTGCAAACGCTTCCGGCTTTGTAGCGTACGCAGCTGGGGTGAAGAGCTCGGCTGGCAATTCTCGAAGATCGATTACGTCAGCCGCGACGCCTTTCGCCCGATAGAGTTCGACGACTCGGTTGGCGACGAGGAGTGTTTTACTCCCTTCTCGGTTCGTACCCGCGATGATTTCAATGGCCAACAGCTTGCTCCTTTGCCCGGTTTATGATGAAGAACCTATCCTCGGAACGCGCAAAGGTCGAGGCGTGTTGACGTGAACGATAGAGGACTGGATTTCCGTTCCATTGTACTGCTATAAGGCCGTAGTCAGAAAGTTATCCGATGACTACATGATTCGATATGTGTGGAGGCAGTTTTATGGGCAACGTTGCACAAATTGGTCTTATTGCTTGGGGATTTGTCCTATCGGGATGTCAGCCGATTGCAGAGATTCAGGACATTGGGCCCGACATAAATACCGACGGGCGGGTCATTGGCACGATCAACGGTGTGGTCCGTAACGAGGTTACGCAGACCCCCTTGTCGGGTGTGACGGTAAGTTGGGCGCGACTCAATCAAGTGCTCTCCACTACGACAGACGCCAACGGTGTGTTTACGATTACTGGCTTGAATCAGGGCGATTATGATCTCATTTTTCGAGTGGGAACAGAGGAGGGGGAGTCGGCGGCATACGCGGATGCCACGATGCGCCTGACCATTCCATCGTTGGATGCGATTGGGATCCTCGATCAGCCGACGGACCAGCCGTTTGAGCATACAGTGGACGCGATCGTGCCCATTTTCCCGCTAACGGGTCGGTTGAATGGTACGGTAATCACTACTCTGGAGAGTCCAAGTTTTGCGGATCCCGAGTTCGGTGCCTACGCAGACGGCGCGTCGGTATTGGTCGATCTACTTCCGAATGTGGCGGATTATTGGATTATTGGTGACCAATTCAGCACCACGGTTGCTGCGGATGGAACGTTTAGTGTCTCTGGCTTACCGGTGACTCCAAGCGCATCCATTTTGGTGCAAAGCTACGAAAACGGTGGATACACCTACGCGGCACAGAGTGTGGTTGTTTCATTAAATTCGGATGGCCAAACCGATGCCGGCAGTATTGTGTTGTACAACTCGGCGACACCGCCAGTTGTAGTCTCCGATGATTTCGTTGATGTGGACGATATTCTCGTGGATAGTGCGTTAACGCTGGAGTTCTCCAAGGTATTCGATGCACCGAGCGTAGAGGTGACCTTGACAGGCCCATCGGGCGAGGAAGACACAGCTGTGTCTTGGAGTGGAGCCGCGCTTACGGTCACGCCGGAACAGGCGTTGACGCCAAGCGCCAGCTATGTGCTTAACGTTGAGGGCGACACGATCGATGGGTATGCCTACCAAGCCTCGTTTGCCTTTTCCACGGAGGATGGGGTGTCCTTGGATGTCTCAAATACGCTGGATAGCGCTGGTGATCCGGTAGAGGATTTCGACATCACAGCCGATGTCACCATGACATTTACACGTCCGGTCGGTGACAGTGAGTTTGTGCTTACCGAGGACGGGTTTCCGGTGTACATTACGCCGACGGTCACCGGAACAGATGTAGTTCTTGAACCCATGTTTGATCTCGAGGCAGATACAACCTACGTGCTCACATATACCGTGGAGTCCGATATCGTCGACGATCAGGTGAGTGACTCCATTACCTTCCAAACGGAGTCTGATGCCTCACTGCCCGGAAAGGTGAGTGATTTCGAATATATATCGCCGGTTGAAGTGGACTATGACACCACGAATGTCACCTTACGGTGGTCCTCGGAGCCGGGCGCGGATGAGTATCACATCTACGCGCGCGACACGCTGAACAATACGTCCGAGGTCCTCATTGAGACGATTCTTCATCGTGATTATTGGGTGTACCACGAGGCGACGATCAGTTTACCAGCGCAGTTTGATCAGTTTCAGAGTGATGGCGTTCAATCACCGTTCTCGGGCGGCGTGGAAGTGGTTTTCAACATCGCCGCAGCGAATAGCGCAGGAGAAGGTGCACTGCTTTCGCCGAGTAAGGAGCTCGATGTCGAAGATAATGTTCGCCCTGAAGTTCTAGGATATTATGTCCAGGGGTCGACCGACAATACCGCGGGAACTGCACCTGCCGAAGTCACGCTGCGTGTCGCGGCCACGGAATACATTCAAAACATTTCGACTCAGTTCAACCCGGCTACCTGTTTTAGCTGCAGTATTCTCGCAACGGACCTGAATCAGACGGGTGATGGGATGGACATTACGATAGCCATTGGGGTGGGTGATAAGCTCAACAACGATGAAGTTCTGATTGATTTTAAGGATACGAGCGGCAATGCGCTCGTCACCGAGACGTACAAGTTCTGAGGGTTTGAGGCGTGAACGTGGAGAGTGCCATGAAGATGATAGTTGTACTGACGCTGCTTTTATCAGGTTGTCAGGGATATACGTGCACGAGCGACGCTGATTGCTCGGACAGCTATGCCTGTCGTCCTGACCTCGATGAGGGGCGGATTGATTCGATTTCTGGTTGTGTTACGCGTTGCATCGCGGACGAGGATTGCAGCGCCGGGTCGATTTGCTTGTCGGACGGCAGTTGCGGATAGCCCTAGGCGGGTCTGCTTCCTTGCGGTGCAGAGTTGACGGGCTGGGCTGGCCGCGTCTGTGCGGTATCGCCGGCTGGTTCCTGTAGACAGGTGCGCCGGGGCCTGTTGGAAGGCGGCGCGCCATCGCCGCTTCTGCAAGGTGTGGGATTGTCGTCCACTAGTCGGACTCGAGAAACGCTCGTAGTAGCTGCTGAGCTGCCTCCGTGGGCGGAAGCTCGTGGGTCAGCACTTTGTGTTCCACGTCGTTGAGTCGCTGTTGTACGTTCGGGTGGGCTCGAAAAGCCGTTCGTAAATTTGAATTAATGAGAGACCACATCCAGTGTCTTCGTTGCTTTCGTCGGATCGTGTCAAGTTGATTGGTCGCCACAAGGTGATTGCGATGTTCTTGTAAACAGCCCCAAACCTCGGCCAGACCGTCACCGTGTAGCCCACTACATGTCATGACGCGGGGTTCCCAGCCATCGTGTGTTCCCCGGAGTAGGTGCAGCGCTGACCGGTAGGTGTGCGCTGCGCGCTTCGCAGCGAGTTGATTGTCGCCATCAGCCTTGTTGATCGCTACAATGTCGGCTGTCTCCATTAACCCACGTTTAATTCCTTGAAGTTCATCCCCAGCACCGGCGAGCATCAACAGGAGAAAGACATCTGTCATCTCGCGGACGGATAGCTCGGATTGTCCAACGCCGACGGTCTCAATAATGACGACGTCATAATTTGCGGCTTCGCACAGCAACATGGCTTCGCGGGTGCGGTTAGCGACTCCTCCGAGCGTGCCTGCTGTCGGTGAGGGGCGGACGAAGGCGTTGGGGTTTACGCTAAGCGTGTGCATTCGAGTTTTATCACCAAGAATACTCCCGCCAGTGCGTGGACTCGAAGGGTCGACGGCCAGAACAGCTACACGATGCCCTTTTTGGATGAGCAGTGAGCCAAATTTATCGACAAACGTACTTTTCCCAACGCCCGGCACGCCTGTGAGTCCAATGCGATGACTCTGCCCGGTGAACGGATATATCGCCGCCATTAGTTCGCGAGCTAGCTCGCGGTCTGCTGGGCGTGTTGATTCAACAAGTGTGATGGCTCTACCGAGTATACTCCGGTTATTCGCTCGAATACCGTCGACCCATTCGGCAATCGATTGCGGATGAACACTCACGAGCGCTTTGCCTTCAACCGTTCGATAAGTTGATGGATGAGGTCGAGGGCGGCTGTCCCGATGTTGGTACCCGGTCCAAAAATGGCAATTGCACCGGCCTCTTTTAGGGCGTCATAATCTTGTGGTGGGATGACACCGCCAACAACAATTTGAATATCGGGTCGGCCGTACTTGGCGAGTTCAGACCTCAGTTGGGGCACAAGAGTGAGATGTCCTGCAGCTAACGAACTGACACCGACCAGATGAACGTCGTTCTCCACCGCCTGTCGCGCCGTTTCGTCGGGTGTTTGGAAAAGGGGACCGATATCGACATCGAAGCCGGCATCAGCGAACGCGGTCGCGATCACTTTTTGCCCACGGTCGTGACCGTCTTGGCCCATTTTTGCGAGTAAAATGCGGGGTCGGCGTCCGTCGAGTTGTTCGAATGTGTCAATGGCTTGTCGAAGGGGTTCCATCGTTGTACCGGCGCGAGATAATTCCGTTTTGTATACGCCACGAATAGCATGAATGGTCGCATTGTGGCGGCCGTAGACTTGCTCGAGGGCCGCACTTATCTCGCCCACAGTGCATTGGGCCCGTGCGGCTTCAACAGCGAGACTAAGCAGGTTTACGCTTGTGTCATTCGCGCCTTCAGTGAGGGCCGCGAGACAGCGTGCGACGGCCTCGGGATCGCGTTGTGCCTTAAGCTTCGCGAGGCGCGCTTGCTGTGCCTGTAGGACTGCGCTGTTGTCGACTTGCAGGACGTCAATCGCGTCCTCCTGATTGGGTTTGAAACAGTTGACGCCGACGACCGGTTGACTACCGGAATCGATGCGGGCTTGGGTCCGCGCCGACGCTTCCTCGATGCGCATCTTCGGGATCCCTGTTTCGTTCGCCTTCGCCATACCACCCATTTCCTCGATTTCGCAGATATGGGCCCAGGCTTTTTCAGCGAGCTCGTGGGTTAGTCGCTCGACGTAATACGACCCTCCCCATGGGTCAACACTTCGACAGGTATCCGTCTCATGTTGCAAAAATAACTGGGTGTTGCGCGCAATACGGGCGGAAAAATCCGTCGGTAACGCGAGCGCCTCGTCCAGTGCATTTGTGTGTAGGCTTTGCGTGTGACCTTGTGTTGCCGCCATCGCTTCGACGCAGGTACGCACCACGTTGCTGTACACATCCTGTGCGGTCAGACTCCAACCGCTTGTCTGTGAGTGGGTGCGTAGCGAAAGGCTTTTCGGATTTTTTGGGTTAAAGGTTGTCATCATCTGGGCCCATAGCAGGCGAGCAGCGCGAAGTTTTGCGACCTCCATGAAAAAGTTCATTCCAATGGCCCAGAAAAACGAGAGACGAGGTGCGAAGCTATCGATATCGAGCCCGGCGTTAACGCCCGCACGCACGTATTCAATCCCATCGGCGAGTGTATAGGCCAACTCCAGATCGGCAGTGGCTCCGGCTTCCTGCATGTGGTAGCCGCTAATACTGATGCTGTTAAATCGCGGCATATGCTGACTGGTATACGCGAAAATATCGGAGATAATGCGCATACTTGGTCCAGGTGGGTAGATATACGTATTTCGAACCATGAACTCCTTAAGGATGTCGTTTTGAATGGTTCCCGCCAGTTTCTCTTTTGGAACACCCTGCTCCTCGGCTGACAGAATATACAGCGCCATAATAGGTAAAACGGCGCCGTTCATCGTCATCGATACGCTCATTTTATCGAGTGGGATACCGTCAAACAGAATTCGCATATCTTCGATGCTGTCAATGGCGACACCTGCCATGCCGACGTCGCCGACGACGCGTGGATGGTCCGAGTCGTAGCCCCGGTGGGTTGCTAGGTCAAAGGCAATACTGAGGCCCTTCTGCCCAGCAGCGAGGTTGCGCCGATAGAAGGCATTGGACGCCTCTGCAGTGGAGAATCCAGCATATTGGCGAATCGTCCAAGGTCGCATCACGTACATCGACGCGTAAGGACCTCGAACAAAAGGCGGGAGGCCCGGTTGGCTACCCAAATGATCAAGGTCAGTCGTATCAATGGACGTGTAACAGGGTTTAAGCTGAATTCCTTCTGGTGTAACGTAGGGCTCTCGAATGCCTTGCTGCGTGCGAGCGGCATCATAACGTTCTTGCCATTGCGTGAACTCATCACTGGTTGAAGGCGTGGTAGTCGATAAAGGGATCGTTGAAAAATTTGGGATTTTAGTCATTTTCCCTCCACTAATGTCCAGAGGAGTTCCAGCTGTTCGGCCATGTTATCCCCCAGTTTCACAACGAAGTGAATACCGGCGTCGTGGTAGCTCTGCATGTCGGGTTGCGGTTGTCCAGCTATCCAAAGACGGGTTTGTTGGGCTGGAGTTAGCGCTCGCGCTAACGGTCGTGCAAGGGTTGTCACATCGTCATTCGACCCGCAGAGAATGATCGGGTTGTCGGTGCATGTAGTGGCGTAGGCAAGTGCGGATGCGTGGTCGAGAAGTGGTGGAGATAACTTGGGTACAAGCCCTCCAGCTTGAACCAGGTTTTGGACGAATGTACTCCGACCTGTGTGGTTGGCGATGGCGCCGAGCAACAACAGGTCGACGTGCGGGCGGTGGCCATGTTCCGTAAGCCATCGGTCACTTCGGGCGCGTAAGGCCTCGAATGGATCCGCAAAATGATATTGCGGCAACCTCGGAACTCTCCAGTAGCCGCTGGGGTCATGTTCTTCGACCTCCGACGGGGCTGGACGCTGTGGTCGCTCCGGGACTTGCTCCTCCAGATTTGGAAACTCGCTCACCCCAGTAATTGGCTTTTTGCGGCGTTGAATTGCGCGATTCCGTTCGTCTCGAACCGGATCAATTTGGTCGGCAATCCAGCCAGATAGAAGCGCTTTTTGCATGCCGCCGCGTGCTTCGATGGCTTGGGTAATGGCCCACGCTTTTGCGGCTAATTCCTGCGTTAATTTATCAATAAAGTAGGATCCGCCCGCGGGATCAATCACCTTATCCAGATGAGATTCGAGGCCAAGCACAAGCTGGGTGGTGCACGCGAGGCGCTGACCCTCGGCAGATGGAAGACCGAGTCGGCAGTCAAATGACTCGGTGGAGATAGCATTGGCTCCAGCTACCGCGCCAGCAAAGCAGGTGGTCGTATTGCGAAGGATGTTGACCCACGGATCACGCTGGCTGAGGACACGAGGTGAGGTGCGGGTGTGGATTCGCAATGGGGTTTGGAGACCGCACTGTTCGCGAACCACGCTCCAGAGACAACGGAGCGCTCTAAGTTTAGCGATACTCATAAAGAACTCACAGTCGAGTTGGACCATAAACTCGAGTTGCCGGGCACTGTGGGTTGGGGCGACACCTTGCGCCTCCAGGGCTCGTAGCGTATCGATGGCTGCTGCGATGGTGAACGCAATGCTCTGCGCCTCCGAGGCGCCGGCGTAATGATAACTTCGGTCGTCAATACGAAGGCACCGACTATGCGCACTAGCGGTCCAAGACGTATCGAGAAGCTGGGCAACTTGCGCCCAACAAGACGTCGCGAGTGAACCGGTCGTGGCCAAGTGCCCTAACGGGTCAAGGCCGGCGTAGAGGCACAACTCATCATCTCGGCTGCTGGCGGCAACGCTAGCCTGAAGAATCGCTTCGACCGGTTGGTGGCCGACAGTGGAAGTTGGGAGCGATAAAATAGTACTTCTAGGATCGATAGTTCGAAAAAGCGCCGGCCAAAATGATGGAGAACACGCTGCGCTAGCGGCGCCGAAAAGGATTCCGCTGGCGCCGTTGGCAAGCGCCTCACGAGCACGCTGAATGGCCGTGTCGTGGTCTGGATGGTCGACGACCGAAAGGATTTCCCAGCCTCCTTGGTTGCCCGTCAGTGATTCGCCACGAGTTCGGCTGTGGGTACCTGGGAAGCCTGCTACATCAGCCGAAGCTGAATCGCCAGTATCCACGTAGAGTGGCTGAATATCGATACCTTCGGCGGTACGGTGTACGAGTCGTCGTTCAAAGCTTGCGCCTTTGAGGTCACGCTCAATCTGCGCACGCCACTGTTCAGCAGTGGCGTGTTCAATGACGGCTCGTTGGATGGACGTTGATGACATGCCTACCCTCCCGATGTGAGGTGGCACGATGGTACCCATCTGTCAATATCAGCGTTGAAAGACCTGACAAACCCGTTTGGGCAAGCACGGCGTACAGTGCCGCTGCGATGCCCAGGACGGGTCGATGTGATGGCTCCAACGATAGCTGTGGCGTCGTGGGGAGCCACCGGGGGCGTACCGGCCGTACGCAGGCGAACTGGTCGCGGCCGAGTACATGAGAGGCGTCGCGTGCGTTATTTTGCGGCTACGTCCTCGGTGCTCATCTCTGCGGGTGGGGTATTTGGCTTGAGGCATGAATACTCGGCCTCGAGCCAGGTGTAGTCGCCCTTGAGAACGCGTTGTCCGGCCTGGTACTTGATGTCGTCGTTGTTTGACCATAAGGCGCGAAACCGCTCGTTGATGTACAGCTGCGCATTGGTCGCATAGACGTGGGTCAGCGATGTGCTGGCCTCTGCGTGCTCGTGGTTCTCGCGAATGCGCTTCTGGGTGCGGGTAACGGTGGCTACCATGACCGCGATCTCCATCGCGATGTCGACAGTTCGGAATAAAAAGGCCTGCTTTTTTTCGAGTTTCGCTTGATGCAGAACCATCGCGTGAAAGACGTTGCGCGCAAGGCGTCGGCAGGAACGCTCTGCAAATCGCAGGTATTTGGCGAGTTCACCAAATTCGCCGTAGCGGAACATGCCGAATGGGATCCACAATTTGGGATACCAGAACGCGTAAAAGAACATCATCGAAGGAAGTGCCTTCAGCTTGGTGCCAATGCTTGCATTTTTCTCGAGGAATCCGCCTGCGATCTGAAGATGCTTATCGACCATTTCACGGGCCATGAACAGGTGCATAATTTCGCTTGAGCCCTCAAAAATACGGTTGATACGCGCATCGCGCATCATGCGTTCGACGCCAACCGGATGTTCGCCGCGGTCGCGAAGTGAAGCCTCGGTTTCGTAACCACGGCCGCCTCGAATCTGCATCAAGTCGTCGATGCTATCCCACCCGCGGGTGCTGCCCCACTCCTTGGCGGTCGCAGCCTCTAAGCGGATGTCGTAGCCCTCACGCATAGCCATCTCGTTCGCGAGGTTACACCAAGATTCCATGGCATATGTGATCGCGCTAAGATCGGCAATTTTATGCGCAATCGCCTCGTGCTTGCCAACAGGTGCACCCCACTGCACGCGTCGCCCTGCGAAATCGCGCGCAACCTCGATCGCGCGCCGGGCGCCACCAACGCATGCGGCAGGTAAGCTCAGTCGACCTGTGTTGAGGGTGATCAAGGCGACTTTGAGCCCTGATCCCTCTTTATGGATGAGGTTCTCCTTTGGAATGCGTACGTTATCGAACCGAATGACACCGTTTTGGAGTGCCTTGAGGCCCATGAAGCGACACCGATGAGGAATGCTGATTCCCTCCCAGTCCATTTCAACAATAAACGCGCTGATCTTTTTGGATTCAACGCTCCGCGCCATGACCACCATGAGCTCTGCGCACGTACCATTGGTAATCCAGAGTTTTTCGCCGGACAAAATGTAATCCCCCTCTGGGGTCACTTCGTATTTAGTGGCGAGGCGAGCAGGGTCGGAGCCGACGTCCGGTTCGGTGAGCGCAAACGCCGAGATCGCTCCAGCCGCACAGCGAGTCAGATAGGTCTCTTTCTGGTAATCGGTACCAAACAACTTCACAGGTGTCGGCACTCCAATTGACAGGTGGGCAGACACCAGCGCGACGAGGCTTCCGTCGTAGGAGCCGATGAGCTCAACGGCTTTGCAATATTCGGCTTGAGAAAATCCAAGGCCACCGTACTTCTTCGGTATCTTGATGCCGAAGGCGCCAAGTTTACGAAGACCATCGAGAACGTCGTCTCCGTATTCGCCGGTTTCGTCGATTTTGATTGAGTCTACATTGAATTCTAGAAAGTCTTGCAGTTTTGAATAAAATTCCTTGAATTCGTCCGTTTCTGGGGTCTCGGGGAAAGGGTCAACCCAATCCACTCGGAGATTTCCAAGAAATAATTCCCGAACAAAACTACGTCCCGCCCAATTGGTTTCGCGTGACGCTTCTGCTAGTGCGCGCGCTTCGTCTTCGCTCGCGTTGATGATCTGATTGTCAGCCATTCGGCCCTCCATAAAAATGAATGCTCATTCATTAAACGAAACATAGCCTCTCGACCAGTAATTTCGCAATATTTCAAAAAATATATCCGAGTACAGTGTCATAGTGTGGTGGGAAGTAAGATGGAAGTCATGTTTGAACACCTGATTTATGAGCGCGGTTTGGGCTGCGAATTCGCCGGGTCTTGGATGGTTTAGGTACCCATAAAGGCTGATCAAGTTGGTGCGTTCACCAATGTCTCGTTGCCGGGTGAGTCGGATAAATCGGTTGTCGCTATGCTGCCGGTCGACCGCATGGGTTTGAGCCGCATGAGCCCATTCGCTAAGATGGAGTGGTTGGTGTGGAGAGGCTATTTTGATCGGGATGATGTTGCTGTTGGCGAGCGTGGCGTTTGGTGCTGACCTTGAGGTGTCCGCGAAAGGCAAGTCGGTTCTCATTTTTTTAGACGGTGAAAAAATCGGTGAAACACCGATAACTGTTGAATTGACCCCAGGGATTCATGAGATTACTGCAAAGGAGGATGCACTATCGGCCGCAGCGTTGAACCTTAAATTTGCGGTATTTGACCAGCTCGAAGGGCGAATTTTGTTTGATTGGCGGAAGCAACAGGCGGATCTCATGTGGCCTGGAGAGGAGCGGTTAAAAAGCAGAGATCGTGCCCTCCTGCGAAATCGGGAGTTGGCGTTGGCGAAACAACCAGGCATGTTTGCCGTCCCCGCTGTGGACCCAACGCAGGCGATCACGTCACCGGAAGACCTGCAGTTCGCGCAAGAGATTGAGCTAATGCTTGACGATGAGGTTCTCGTCGTGGATGAGCCCGAGGATGAGTTGGCGGCCGTTGGAGATGCCGCCGAGCCGGAGTTTGATGATCTGAACGATCTTGATGATCTTGATGATCTTGATAATCTTGACGATCTTGGTGATCTTGACGATCTTGATGTTCTTGACGACATCGTGGAATCACCCGTCGACGACCTGCGTGTGGACGATGCAGACGAAGAGTTGGGCGACGATGCAGACGAAGAGTTGGGCTTGGAGTTCCTGATGGACGATAACGAATTGCCGGCAGCGAGTGATGGAGGCACGCTGCAGGATGACGAGTTGGTCGATGCGTCCGAGGAATTGCCGCCGGACGATATCGATGCGTTTGATTTGGACTCCATTTCGTTTGGTGAACCTGACGAGGACGAGTTGGTGTTTGAAGATGTGCTACTCGATGGCGTGGGTGACGAGGAGGAGCCAGAGCTTGGGCTGTTACGCCCAACCATTCAACCGGTCACCGAGAAGCCGGTTCGAATTCGGGAAGGGCGTCGTGGCGATTTTCAGCCGTGGATTGTCGGTGTTGGGGCTGCGGTTGTGGCGGGTGGATTTTTTGGGCAAGCGGGGTTTCAATGGACGATGGCCAAGGGGTATGCCGAACGCGCACGAATGATGGAAGGGTCATCAAGCGGTGTGGCAGAGTATGAGTTCAATGTAGACTATGCGCGAAAGAAGTCTGGCTTGACCCGCGCGTCCATCGGTATCGGCTCGGCGGTATTGTTGAGCGGTGTTGGAGTGACTATCGCCCTCGGGAAGCGTTAGTTCGTTGATGATCACTGGTTCGTTTGCGATGATTGCCCTTGTGCGTCATTGCCCCAGCAACTCACGGCCTTTAACGGCGTAATTCCGCATGTGTGCGATCCGCCAGCGGCGACAAATGTGTACGTCGCGTCCGGCGTATCGAGTTGCCCAAGATCTGCGGCGCCGTCGCATTCGATCATTCCGTCCGCAGTGAGGCCACAGACGTGGTCACCAAAACTGCTGAGTTGGATGTACGCACCCGTGGGAGCTGCGGGTGCGTTCCCCCAGCATTGGATGGCGTTATTTTTTCGAAGGCCACACGAGTATTGCTCTCCCGCCACAATGTGTGTGAAGCGCGTAGTCGGCGTATCGCTGACTTCTCCAGTCACGTCTTTTCCCCAACACTCCGCTCGACCTTCGGTGTCGATCGCACAGACGTGATCGTAGCCGACAGCGATTTTGGCCCATTGTCCAGTCGTTGGGCGACTCGAAATTTGTCCGAAGTCTGTTGCGCCACCATCATTAGGTCCCCAGCACTCAATCTTCGCGTCAGTGGTGACACCACAACTATGCCATCGACCGGCACTGACGTAGGAAAAAGCGAGGTCCGGTGGGGAACCCTGACCGTATTGATCACTTCCCCAGCACGTGACGGCACCCTGCTCATCGATGCCACAGTTATGATTGCGACCCGCGGAGAGTTGGACCAGTCGTACATCTGCAGGGTCTTCGCTTTGTTGATAGCTGTTGTCTCCCCAGCACCTCGTTGCGCCATCTTCATAAATCGCGCACGTGTGCCGGAGGCCTGTCGCGACTGCTATCCCCTGCCACGTTAGGTCGTCGCAAGTGCCAACATTTGCGTCGTCATCGTCGCAATCGCCCGCAACCCAGGTCAGTCCGTCGCGGTCGGCGTCCATGGTCATGGGCCCACTAACATCGACGTTGCATCCCAAGAACACCCAACACAACAATGGAATGAATACCGATAACGGGGTTCTCAAAAGGCTCTCCGATGCAAGGTCTAGGGTAGGGTTAACATGCGCAACGCAGTATACCAGGCAAGCGGCTAGACCTGGTAGAGTGCCATCAAACGATGGGGTCTTGCTGGTGTCGAACATGCGCATATTTGCATACGGATCGTTGATGTTTGAACCCGAGCTGTCGGATTTGCTGGAGCGCAGCGAATGGGCGATTGTGTCGGGTCATCATCGGTCGTTTAACAAGTGGAGCCATGTGCGCGGCTGCCATCCATCTGAATCGCGTTGGCCTGAGGTGGAGGTTCCCCCTTTCTTTTGCACCGAGGGATTGAATCGATCGTTGGTGTTGGGGACGGAGCCCGGCGGTGAGTTGGTCGGGATGCTGCAAACCTACCCAAGCGCTGTAGGGGAGGCATTGCTTGCTCGTCTCGATAAACGGGAGGGGTATCGAGTCGACGCGCCCGTGTCGGATTGTGGCTACCTACGCGTTGCGGTGACAACCAAGCGAGTCGATGGTAGCGGGAGCGATATCGCTTGGACGTACGTCAGAAATCCCGAAAGCCATTTTTACAGACCCGGTTTAACACCTGCCTCAATTGCGCGGATCTTGGCCCGTGCTACACCGCGAGGTCAGCCTCAACGCAAAGCAAAGGGCTTGGCGTATTTCGCAGGCATACTCGCCGTGTTGCGTCGGCACGGTCTGATCGATGAATCCATGGAGGCCATTGGTCGAGCGGTACACGCGAATGGTTACGAGATTATTCAGTATATGGACGAAATAACCCCATTTTTTGAATAGAATTTTCGATCGTAACTTGGCTCGCTGGTATGATGCAGTTGT
>MDTG01222113.1_pt1 | contig 13414 bp, 14 predicted proteins | sample 811421 | NCBI WGS metagenome assembly MDTG01 (sample SAMN05326645, study PRJNA326480) | marine metagenome | isolation source: seawater | place: Pacific Ocean: South East | collected 2011 | reverse complement strand
CTATGTGCAGCCGCGCGGCTATTACTACAACGATTACCGTTACTCCAGGTACCCGAACCATCCGCGCCCTCCGCATCACGGTGGTCACTACAACGGTGGTTCACATCACGGCTCGCATCATGATGGTGGCCATCATCAAGGCGGAAACCATCAGGGCGGTGATCACCAAGGCGGTAATCATCAGGGTGGCAATCACCAAGGTGACAATCATCAGGGGCATCAGCAGGGTGGTCGCGACAAAGGCAAGCGTGAGTATCGGCAGAGCCGTCAACAGCATCAGCCGTCGCGCTCGGCCAGTCAGGGCTCGCGCCAGCGTATGCAGCAACAGTTGATCCAGTCCAATGGCAGCGCCAATCGGGCGCGCAGCAGGCGCTGATTGGGCTGGCGGGCTTCGCAGCTTGTCAGAGTTCTGGTGGCGATTTAAATTGCTTAAAAACAATAAGGAATCGCCATGCATTTACTGTCTTTCTGTAAAGGCGCACTTGCCATGTTCTGGTTAGTGGCGCTGCTCAACGTGCTGTATCCCTTTGCCGAGCCTTTGGGGCGCTGGTGTAACTGGCTGGCGTTGATTTTGCTGCTGGCGCATCTGGCCGAGGTGGCGCTGTTTCATAAACAGATCATGGCTCGCCCGAAGCCGTGGCTCGGGCGTATTCAGGTTTTGCTGTTTGGCGTGCTGCACATTCAGTCGCAATCCAAACTCAAGCCGCTCTAGTCCAACGGTTCGACGTCGCTCATCAGCATCAGGCTGCGGGCGACTGCCACAGCGATAAACATAACCCCGACTACAGCCTCCGCGCCCGCAAGCAAACGGGCGGCGGGGGCGAGTGCCTGTATGTCGCCGTAACCCACTGTGGTTAGCGTGACCAGGCTGTAGTAGACGAAATCGTGGAGTTGCAGCGGGCCATGTGCGCTGGCGAAGGCATTGCTAAATACCCCGTTGATGACATGAAAGGCCGCCGCGAATGCGAGGGCCAGCGCCAGATACAGGGCGAGTAAACCGTAGAGAAGTTCGCTGGTAACCGGGCGTTCGTGAATCACCCGGTTGAACAGGGCGTAAACCACCAGCAGGAAAAAGGCGATCAGGCCGAAGCCGTCACTCAGTGGGGCGGGCAGGTCGATTAGTTTCTCCAGAAGCACCAGACCCATGTTGGCGATGCCCAGCATGACCGCAATGCTGAGCATCACGCCTTTGTGGCGCAGGGTGTTCATGGACGCGACGATCAAAAATGCCAGCGCGGTCCATTGCAGCCAGAGGGGCGGGTGCGGCCAGCCAAAGACGATGGTCAACAGTACGCAACTGGCAAACAACAAACGAAAGCGATAGCGCAGCAAGTAAGCGGAGGTCACGGCCAATTCCCTGGGCAAAAACTCCAGTTTGGCAGCCATGACTTGCCGCTGTCGATCCTGCAGAACGTCGCAAGCGCTGACGCCCGCCTTTGGTTTTAGAACAGTCGGATTAAAGATCAGCCAGCGGGTGAGGGCCGTCCCAGGCGGGTGCAAAGTGCGCCTCCACGATGTCCGTGGAAATAGCGGATACATCTTTCCAGTGCCAGTTGGGCGACTGGTCCTTGTCGATCAGCCGGGCGCGAACGCCTTCGGCAAACTCCGGGTATTTGCAGCAGTTGAGGCTCATGGCGTACTCCATGCGGAACACGTCGGCGATCGACATCGAACGCCCCCGCTCGATTTGCTGCCAGACCAAATGCGCAGTCAGCGGGCAGCCAGCCGTGAGTGTTTTCGCCGCCTTTGCCAGCAGCGGGTCGCTGTCATCCTGCAGGGCGCTTAATGCCTGCCATGCGGCGGGCAAGTCAGCTTGATCGAGCACGGCGTCTATCCGGGCGCGGCGTGGTAACCATTGGGCTTGCGGCTGTTCACTCTGCGCTTGGTTTTCCAGCGACTTGAGCAAGCTATTGAGTTGCGCGGGGGCTTGTTCCTGCCAGTTGATCTGCACCAGTCCTTCGAGCAATTCGCTTTGCTGGCTGTCCAGCAGGCAGCGATCCGCAAGGCCCAGATCGAGCGCGTCGCGGGCGTTGATGCCGCTGGCGGTCATACCGAGAAACAACCCCAATTTGCCCGGTAACCGCGACAGGAACCAGCTGCCACCGACATCCGGGTACAGGCCGATGTTTATCTCTGGCATGCCGAGGCGACTCGATGGCGTGACGATACGAATGGATGCACCTTGCATCAGGCCCATACCGCCGCCCAGCACATGGCCGTGAGCCCAGCAAATAAAAGGTTTCGGGTAAGTATGAATGCGGTGGTCGAGGCGGTATTCGTCAGCGAAAAAGCGCCGTGCCAGGGGCGGAACTTCGCCGGGATGTTCCAGGCAGTTTTTAACCAGTTGCACCACATCGCCGCCGGCGCAGAAGGCTTTTGGTCCGTTCCCGCGCAGCACCACACAGGCAATTTGCGGATCATCGGCCCAGGCCTTGAGTTGCGCATCCAGCGCCTCGATCATCGGCAGGCTCAGCGCGTTGAGGCTCTTCTCGGCGTCCAGGCTGGCGATGCCAATTTGAAAACCATGCAGGCTCGGGCGTTGTTCGAAGGTTACGTTCATAAGTCTCTCGTTCAACGGAGAACCGTTGCGCAGCGCCCATAGCGTTCGGGCTGCTGCGCGTTGGCTGATCCGGTCTTGATTAAATTATCGGTGATCCGTGCGGGCGTTGACGGCTTAGCGATTACGCCATTTGGGCTCGCGTTTCTCCAGGAATGCATTAACCCCTTCGCGGGTGTCGTCGGCATCGAACAGGCTGACAAAACGCTCGCGCTCCGCCGGCAACCAGCTATTGGGTGCACGGTCACGCGCGCCTTGAATCAGCGGTTTAATGGTGCGCACAGCCACCGGACTTTGTCGGGCCACTTTGGCCGCCAGCAGCAGCGCGTGGCCGCGAGCCTCGCCTGTGTCGACTACTTGTTCGACCAAGCCGATGCGTAGCGCGGTATCGGCATCCAGACGCTCACCGCAAAGAATCATGCGCTTGGCCCAGCCTTCGCCGACCAGCCAGGACAATGCCTGGGTACCGCCAGCACAAGGCAGCAGGCCTACTGCGGCTTCAGGGAGTGCCATGACCGCCTGCCGCTCGGCAATGCGAATATCGCAGGCCAGTGCACATTCAAGCCCGCCGCCCATGGCGAAACCGTTGATGGCGGCAATCGAAACCCCGCGGAAGTCGCGCAGGGCTTCGAAGGCGTCACCAAAACGGCTGGCCATCTCGCGGGCTCTGGCGCGGTCGCCGTCGGCAAACAGGTTGAGATCGGCTCCGGCCGAGAAGAACTTGCCACCTTGCCCGGTGATCACCAGCGCATACACGTCATCGTCGCGATTGAGGTGTTCAATGATTTGTTTCAGGCCGATCAGCGAATCATGATCCCAGGTGTTGGCAGGCGGATGATTGATGGTGATCAGGGCCGTGTGGCCGTGTTTCTCTACAGTGAGTTTGTGGGTCAGGTCGAAAACCCCAGGGTTGTAAGGTTCTACTGCAGTCGTCATATGCATCCTCACTTTTGCGTGTTAGCCGCGCCAGCCATTGACGGCTTGGCGTGGCCTTCCTTGATCCGACGGGGAGCGGGGCCGATCATCCGGCAGCCAAACTCAACCCGGTCGCGGCAGCGCCATGCGCTGGCGTTTCAACCTATAAGATAACCCCAGAGTCGTTGCAGTTGCAGTCCGGCATGGCAATTGGCTGCAAGCAAGTGGCGCAAGCCCCTAGATACGGGCGATGGTGGCCAGACCGGTGGCGACTATTTTCTCCTGGCCATTGTGCAGCGCGAACACATCGGCACGGGTGACAACTTGGCGTTGGCCTGCCTTGATGACATCGCTGCGGCAGATGAGTGTTTCACCGATGGCCGGCGCGAGGAAGTTGACCTTGTACTCACTGGTGACGACATCGCCGACCACCGACGCTGCTGCCCATGCGCAGGCGCTGTCGATCATGAAGCCGACAACCGCGCCGTGGGCAAAGCCGTGGTGCTGGGTCAGGTCCGGACGGATGGCCACTTGCATCTCGATCTGGCCGGGGGCGAAGTGAGTCAGGTTGAAGCCGATGAGTTGCGCGAACGGTGAAATCTGCAGGGCTTGCTCAAGTTGTTCGCGGGTCAGCGAGGTTGGCGAGTTCATGGCGATGACTCCGGGTGGTGTCATTCGAGTGTTCGCCCAGCGTGGTTGTCCGGCAACTACTATGGCGCCAGTTGATAGTCGCTCATCAGTTGCTGCCTTGACTTGCAGCGGCCGCTTCACTAGCGTGCCTGCTCTGTTTAGCGCCCCGAGATACCTGCATGACTGATAACGACCGCATTTCCCTTGAAGCTGGCTGGAAGGCCGCGCTGCGTGAAGAATTCGCCAAGCCTTATATGCAGCAATTGAGCGAGTTTTTGCGGGCAGAGAAGGCGGCAGGCAAAGAGATTTATCCGCCACGCGAGCTGATCTTCAGTGCGCTGAACAGCACACCGCTGGCGTCGGTTAAAGTGGTGATCATCGGTCAGGACCCGTATCACGGGCCGGGTCAGGCACACGGCATGTGCTTCTCGGTGCAGCCGGGTGTTGCCGTGCCGCCGTCCTTGTTGAATATCTACAAGGAGCTCAAGCGCGACCTCAATATCGACCTTGCCACGCATGGCTACTTGCAGCATTGGGCCGAGCAAGGCGTGTTGCTGCTAAACACCTCACTGACTGTAGAGCGCGGTATTGCCGGCTCGCATGCGAAAAAGGGCTGGCAGCACTTCACCGATAAAATCATCAGTGTGGTCAGCGAACAACCGACCCCGGTGGTGTTTCTACTCTGGGGCGCGCATGCACAAAGCAAGGAAAGCCTGATTGATCCCACCCGCCACCTGGTCCTGAAGTCCGTTCATCCGTCGCCGCTCTCGGCGTACCGCGGCTTTATTGGTAACGGCCATTTCAGCCGCACCAATAAAGAGCTGATCAGCCTGGGGCGCGAGCCCATCGACTGGAAATTACCCAGCGCGGTCTAGCTGACGGTTCTGGCGCATACAAGCTGCGCCAACTCATGCCGTAAATCGCGCAGACGCTCGGTAAAACGCTGCTTCTGTTGTGCGTCGGCACTGAGCAGCACATCGCTGATCAACTCGGCGAATGCCTGTTGCGCCTCAGGATACGCCTTGCGGTATTCGGCATCGTAGAAGTCTTCGGGGGCTTGCAGCAGGTGCGTTATGCGCGGGGCAAACTCTGCGGTATGACGCATCGCCAGGCTCTGCTCCATTTGTGCCTGCCAGAGCAAGCGGTTATTCATCCACAAGCTGTTTTGCTCGCCCAGCGCTGCGGACCAGCGATTAACGCGCTGTAGCTGGGTTTCATTGACCGAGCCGAGCCACGTTTCCAGCCGGTCTGCCATGCGCTCGGCACGCTCTTCTATCTGCACGGCCAGGCTTGGATCGACGAACTTCTTCCGGTAGTCGTTATTTTTCTCCGTAAGTTCTTCGGAGAGATGCGCTACTTGTTCGTCGGTCAGCGTTTTCAGCAGGTCGACAGAGGTTGGCGTGATCTGCTTGCCGATCCGCTTGATCGCATCACCGACCATGACAAATTGCGCGGTGAGCTTGCGCGGGCTCGGGTTGGGTTCATTGACCAGGCTCTGCGTGTGCTGCAGCCAGTCGAGATAGCGCGGTATCTCAGTGCTGCAGTGCCAGTTGAGATTGTCCTCAATGCGTGGCTCCAGCCATTGCTGCTGCTGCGCGTTGAGATCAAGCAGGCCATTGAGGCGCCAACTGATCAGCCAGTCCAGTTTGCCGTAGGTAAAACCCACAGCGCTGCATCCGCCCAGCACAATACTGAAGGCGGTGATTATGAGCATGCTCTTGAGGTTTAACAGGCGTAGCGGCTTCATCCATTTTGCCTCGACGTGTTTGAGTACAAAGCATAAGACAGATAAAGCAGGCAGTGGGCTAGCTGGAAATATTGATTAACCATATTTCTGCCCAACCGCCTTTCAGACCGGCTCGCAAGCGCTCCAGCCCACTTCGTTGCACACAATAAGTAACGGCCTACATTCAGCAAGGCATTAGTTCAGTTGCAGGTTTGTTCAGGCTGCTTCTGAGAGGTTCATTAAAATTACAGGTGCGTTTCTGTCGAAGAAACGCACCTGTATATCGGTCAGGCACTATTTAACCTGCTACAGGTTAATCAACTACTGGACGATGAGCGCTTTTGCCAAACCCGGAACAGCGGTTCGGCCAGGAACATCACCAGAAACAAGCGCAACACTTGCAGGGCGGTGACCAGTGCGACCGACAGTTGCAGCGCTTCGGCGGTGAGGCAGAGTTCGGTAATGCCGCCCGGCATCATGCCCAGCATCAGCGAGACTGAGTCCTGCCCGGCAATCCAGCCCAAGCCTGTGGCAAGCCCGGCGGCGGTGAGCATCGCCAGCACGGTGAAGAGGATAATGCGGGCGAGAAACGCCGGGGCGCTGCGAAAGAACGCGCGGTCGAAGTGACAACCCAATGCGCAGCCAATCAGCCACTGGCCAACCTGACCAAGACCTTGTGGCAAGCCGATGTGCAAATCGAAGCTGACGCTGGCGACAGCACACACGGTCAGCGGGCCGAGCATCCAGGGGTTGGGTTGCTTCAGTTTGCCCCACACCCAAGCCAGTGCCGCTCCTGCGGGTAGCAGGATGGCCAGCCAGAAAGCGTCTGCCGGTGCGGGAGGCGGGCGCGGTGTATCCGGCAAGCTCCATGTAAACAGGGCGGGAACGATCAGCACGACCATTAGCAGGCGCAGGCTATGTGCCGCCGCCACGCGGGCGATTTCGGCGTTGTGACGCTGCGCCAGATTAACCATTTCGCTGGCGCCGCCCGGCATGCTGGCGAAGAAGGCGGTGGCGCGATCCACACCGCTGCGCATCAGTACCGCGATGCCGATCAGGCTGAGGAGCAGGGTGCCGATTGCACCGGCGAGGATAATAGGGAAGTGAGCCAGTAGTTGGCTCATGACTTCACTGGTGAAGTGCAGGCCGATGGCGCTGGCGACAATCCATTGGCCGGTTTTACGGCCGCCCGGCACTTCGCGAATGTGCCAGCCGCTGCAGCGCACCAGAATCACCGCCAGCAGCGGGCCAATAATCCACGGCAAAGGCCAGCCGATGAGGCTGGCCAGATACCCGCCGATCAGACCGATCAGCGGGGTTGCCCACCAGAAACGCCAGTGGTTATCAGGCATTGGCCATTTGGGCCTTGTTGCGCGCGCGCCACCAGCGGATGCCCGGCAGCGCCAGCATCAGTACCACCAGTGCCCACAACGCCAGTGTGATCGGGCTCGACCACAGAATGTTGAGGTCGCCCGCCGAGATCGACAGTGCGCGGCGCAGGTTGTCTTCCATCAACTCGCCCAGCACGAAGCCGAGAATCACCGCCGAGAGGGGGAAGTCGAGCTTGCGCAGGATGTAGCCGAACACGCCGAGCACGATCATCAGTACCAGGTCGAATGTGGTGCTGTGAACCGCGTACACGCCGTCCATGCTGATTACGGTGATGGCCGGAACCAGAACCCAGTTGGGTACGCTGAGCATGCGCGAGAACAGGCCAACCAGCGGAATGTTCATCACCAGCAAAATCACGTTACCGATGAACAATGAAGCGATCAGACCCCAGACCACATCCGGCTGCTGTTCGAACAGCAACGGGCCGGGCGTGATGTTGTAGAGGGTAAGGGCGCCGATCATTACCGCCGTGGTGCCCGAACCCGGTACGCCGAGTGTCAGCATCGGAATCAGCGAGCCGCACGCCGAAGCGTTGTTAGCGGCTTCTGGAGCTGCCAGACCGCGCAGGTCACCTTCACCGAACTTGCCCTTCGGGCCGGCCATGCGCTTTTCGGTCATGTAGGTCATGGCGCTGGCAATGGTCGCGCCGGCGCCTGGCAATGTACCGATGACAAAGCCTGCAACCGAGCTGCGAATCATGGTCCAGAAGGTTTCGCAGAACTCTTTGAAGTTGAACAGCAAACGGCCGCTGGCCTTCACCGCTTTTTGGCCGCTGTGGGTTTTTTCCAGCATCAGCAGCACTTCACTGACGCTGAAGAAACCGATAACCACGATGACGAACTGAATCCCGTCGGACAGGCTGACGCTGCCAAATGTGAAGCGATAAACTCCGGTGGTCGAGTCGACACCGACGGTGGCCAGTGCCAAGCCAATCAGTGCGGCCATCAGGGTTTTAACCGGCTTGTCGCCGACCATTCCGCCGAGGCAGGCGATGGCAAAAATCATCAGCACAAAGTATTCGGCCGGGCCAAAGGCTACAGCCCACTTGGCCAGGATCGGCGCGAACAGCACCACACCGCAGGTGGCGATAATGCTGCCGACGAACGAGCTGACAGCCGACAGCGACAGGGCGATACCGGCCTTGCCCTGACGCGCCAGAGGATAGCCGTCCAGAGTGGTCATCACCGCAGCAGCGTCGCCTGGCACGTTGAGCAGAATGGCGGAAATGCGGCCGCCGTATTCACAGCCCAGATACACCGCCGCCAGCAAGATCAGCGCCGTTTCTGGCGGCAGACCCAGGGCGAAAGCCAGTGGCAGCAACAGCGCTACGCCATTGATCGGGCCAAGGCCCGGCAGCAAGCCAACAACGGTGCCGACAAACGCACCAAACAGGGCAACCAGCAGGTTGACGGGACGCGTGGCAACGTCGAAGCCCTGCATCAAATAATTCAGCGTATCCATATCAGCTCTCCACGAACGCTTCTAAGACGCCGAGCGGCAAAGGCACGTCCAGCAGATAATCAAACAGCACGAACAACAGCACGCCCATCAGCACGGCGCTGATGATGCAAGGCACGAGTCGGCCAGTGAACAGCAGGCCCAGCACAAATACTGCGAGTGCCGTGCTCAAAATGAAGCCCAGTGGTTCGAACGTTACGGCGTAGGCCAGCAACGCCACGACACACAGCACCGAGCGTTTAACGGTCGGTATGTGCAGCTGCTGCTCCATCAATCCCGGTTTGAATATCAACCAGAGCGAGCCGGCTCCCATCAACGCAAGCAATAACAGGGGATAGGCGCGCGGGCCGACCGGGTCATAGGCGAAGGGAGCTTCAAAGCCCCACGCAACGAATGCGAGCCAGACACACAGCAGCAGCCAGATCGCGGAGAACAGGCGAACATACATGGCAGATTTCTCTTGAAAACAAAGGTGGACGTGAATGCGTCCGGTACCGCCGTTTGGTAATTGGGCGACACCGGACGGGGTGACTTACTGGATCAGGCCAAACTCACCCGCCAGAGTCTTGTACTCGTTGACCTGCTTCATGACGAAGGCATTCAATTCGTCGCCGGTCATCGACAGTGGCAGCAAGTCGCGCTGTTCACGCAGCTTGGCGAAGTCTTCGCTTGCGAGCATGGTGTCGAACTGCTGCTTCCACCAGTTGTACTGCTCATCCGAGACTTTCGGGCCCACGTAGAAGCCACGGATAACCGGCCAGGTGATGTCGAAGCCTTGCTCTTTGGCCGTCGGAATATCAGCCAGTTTGCCTGGCAGACGCTCGTCCGAGAGTACCGCGAGGATGCGGATTTTTTTCGCGGCAATTTGCGGTGTAACTTCGCCTAAGCCGCTGCTGGTCACTTGCACGTGGCCACCGAGCATGGCGGTTACGGTTTCGCCGCCGCCTTCAAATGCTACGTAGCGCAGGTTTTTCGGGTCGATGCCCGCTGCACGGGCGATCAGTGCAGTTTGCATCCAGTCCTGACCGCCGATAGTGGCGCCCGCACCAAAGACAATGCTCGACGGGTCTTTTTTCAGTGCGTCGATCAGGTCACTGAGTGAGTGGTACGGCGAGTCTTCACGCACGGTGATAGCGCCGTAGTCGGTGCCTACCGCTGCCAGCCAGCGCACGGCGTGTTCGTCGTAACGGCCGAATTTACCTTGGGCCAGGTTCAGCAAAGAGCCGCTGGAGAACGCGACGATGGTGCCCGGATCATCTGCGCGCTGCGCCACGACAGCGTTATACGCCACGGCGCCCACGCCGCCTGGCATGTAGGTCACGCGCATTGGTTTTTTCAGCAGGCCGCCATCTTTCAGGCCGCTTTGCGCCAGTTTGCAGGTCAGGTCGAAACCGCCGCCTGGCTTGGCCGGAGCGATACATTCAGGGCGCTTGGGATCAGCCGCGAGCAGTTGACCCGCGAATGCCAGGCAAGCTGTTGCCACGGCGATACGAGTGAAAGCAGATTTCATAATTGAATCCTCACAGGTTTTTTTATTGTGCTTACCAGATGGCTAATGAATAGCCGATCACGATGCGGTTTTCGTCGGCATTGCGGGCAAAATCAGAACGGAACGAGGCATTACGCAGGCGTACGTAAAGGTCTTTCATCGGACCACTCTGGACCACATATTTCAGTTCGATATCGCGCTCCCACTCATCGCCAGTTTCGGTTGAGCCGGAGATCTGCGCATCGCTGCCACTGATGTAGCGGGTCAGGAAGCTCAAGCCGGGTACACCAACCTTGCTGAAGTCATAATCGTAGCGTGCTTGCCATGAGCGCTCTTCAGCGTTGGCGAAGTCATTGATCTGCACAAAGTTGACCAAAAACGGGTCGGTGCCGTCGACATAGGCAAAGCCGGTGTCGCCATACATGCGCTGATAAGCGAGGCTGACCTTGTGGCCGCTCAGGGCGTAGCTGAACAGGCCATTAAGCGCCTGGTTATCGACATTGCCAGCGTTGGCTGAGCCTTGGTCGTTGCTCACAGAAAGGCGCATGTCGGCGGCAAACACACCGGCGCCCAGCGGCTGGCTGGCGGCAAGGCCAAAAAAGTGCTGGCTGTAGATGTCCTGCAGTTTGGCGTAGTGATAGCGGCCAGTGATGCGATCGGTAAATTTATAGTCGGCACCGGCCAGATCGATGTGATCGGCAGTGGCGGCGCTGGCGAAACGGCGATTCTTGTTATTGATCGCCAGGTCTTCGTTGTCGCTGGAGTCGCGCTGCTTGGTTTCTTCAATGCGGCCACCGAGCAGGGTCAGGTTGCTGATTTCCTTCGAGGTCAGCAAACCGCCTTCAAAGGTTTGCGGCAGGATGCGACTGTCGTTGCTTTTAAGCGTTGGCAGTTCCGGCATCAGCGTGCCGATTTTCAGCTCGCTGGCAGAAATTTTCATTTTGCCGGTCAGGCCCAGATGCGAATATTCATCGGCGGCGCGGCCGTCATCGTGGGTTGGCAGCAAGCCGGTACCGGTGCGATCCGGGCTGGAGTCGAGTTTGATACCCAGCAAGCCCAAGGCATCAACACCAAAGCCTACGGTACCTTCGGTGTAGCCGGATTGAATATCGAAGATGAAGCCTTGTGCCCATTCCTCACGCTTGTTCTGGCCAGTGCCTTCACGGAAATCGCGGTTGAGGTAGATGTTGTTGGCTGTCAGGGTTCCCGAACTGTCTTTGATGAACTCGGCATGAGCGGCAGGTGACAGAAGTGCTGCGCTAACAGCTAGGCTAAGCAGGTGTGCAGGCAAACTCGCCTGACGAGATGCTGAAGGCATCGTGTGGTCTCCATTGTTGTTTTTGTAACGGCCGCACGCCACTGTGCGGTCGTTTTAGTCAGTGGATCGAGCCACTTACAGCGATGCTAAAAGCCCAAGCTTTCACCAACCTTTCATTGCAGAAATATTTATGCGGATACGTTTCGGTGCAATCTGCGATTTACTGCAAGGCGCTGCGCGCTAAACTGCGCGGCTAATATTCAGGGCATAGGCCTTGGCCAGAGTCGGAGGTTCGAGTGCGAATTCTGTTGGTGGAAGACCATCTGCAACTCGCTGAAAGCATCGCCCAAGCGCTTAAAGGCGCGGGCTGGAGCGTGGATGTTTTGCACGATGGAGTTGCCGCCGATCTGGCGCTGAGCACCGAGGAATACGCCTTGGCGATTCTTGATGTGGGCCTGCCGCGCCTCGATGGTTTCGAGGTGTTGGCGCGCCTGCGGGATCGCGCCAACACCGCACCGGTGCTGATGCTGACTGCCCGCAGCGAGGTCAAGGACCGCGTGCATGGCTTGAATCTGGGCGCCGATGACTACCTGGCCAAACCGTTTGAGCTGACCGAACTTGAAGCGCGGGTTAAAGCCCTGCTGCGCCGCTCCGTGCTGGGCGGCGAGAAGCAGCAACGTTGCGGCGAGTTGGTTTATGAACTGGCAACCCGGCGCTTCATCTTGCAAGGCAATGCGCTCACCCTGACTTCACGCGAGCAGGCCGTGCTCGAAGCCATGATTGCGCGGCCGGGGAGGGTGATGAGCAAGGAGCAGTTGGCTTCGCACGTGTTTGGTCTGGACGAGGAGGCCAGCGCCGATGCCATCGAGATTTATGTGCATCGGCTGCGCAAGAAACTGGAAAATCGCGGGGTGCGAATCGTCACCTTCCGCGGCCTCGGCTACTTGCTGGAGGAGGTGAGTGAATAGTCGCGGCAGCTTGCGCGGGCGGTTATTGACCCGGCTGGCCCTGTTGCTGGCGATTGTCGTACTGGTAAGCAGTTTCAGCGCCTATTTCAGTGCGCGGCGAGCCGCCGACACGGCTTACGACCGCACTTTGCTGGCCTCGGCGCGGGCGATTGCGGCAGGGCTTTACACCAAGGAAGGCCGGCTGCTTTCGAATGTGCCGTATGTGGCGCTCGACACCTTTGCCTATGACAGCGCGGGGCGCATTTACTATCAAGTGATCGACCTCGACGGCAGCTTGGTCTCCGGTTACGAAGACTTGCCTGCCGCCCCCAAAGGCACCAAACGGACCGATGACTATCCGGCGTTGGCGCATTTTTACGATGCGCAATATCGCGGGCAGGGCGTGCGGGTGGTGAGCCTGTGGCAGCCGGTGAGTGAACCGCAGGTTAATGGTATTGCGGAAATTCGCGTGGCTGAGACTCAGGGCGCGCGCGAGCGCATGGCGCGTGATTTGTTGCTCGGCACACTGTTACGCATCGGGCTGATGTCGTTGATTGCGCTTGGGCTGGTCTGGCTGGCCGTGAGTGCAACCTTGCGCCCTCTCAACAGTCTGCGCCAGGCGGTTGCTGCGCGGGCCAGTGATGATCTGAAACCGTTGCCCGATACCGAGCTGCCGCTGGAGTTGAAACCTTTGGTGGGGGCGATCAATCAGTTCAATGATCGCCTGCGCGGTTTGTTCGAGCGTCAGTCGCAGTTTATTGCCGATGCCTCGCATGAGTTACGCACGCCGCTGGCGGCGCTTAAAGCGCGGGTCGAGTTGGGCCTGCGTGCGCAAGACCCTGAAACCTGGCGCTCGACATTGGCGCAGGCTGCGCAGAGCGCCGAAAAACTCACCCATCTGGCTAATCAGTTACTGTCACTGGCGCGGATCGAAAGTGGCGCGCGTGCGCTGACCGAAGGCGGTGCCCTGCGCCTCGACCTCAGTCAGTTAGCGCGTGAGCTGGGCATGGCGCTGGCACCGCTTGCCCATGCCCGCGGCGTG